>Ga0181532_10000711_pt1 | contig 33470 bp, 29 predicted proteins | sample PEATcosm2014_Bin_33_FD_119768 | JGI IMG/M metagenome (GOLD analysis project Ga0181532, IMG submission 119768) | Peatland microbial communities from MTU Mesocosm Facility, Houghton, MI, USA - PEATcosm2014_Bin11_30_metaG | ecosystem: Environmental > Terrestrial > Soil > Wetlands > Peat | place...
GCACTTGCGACCCCGTTCGTCGCTTTCGACGCTCTCAACCCCGCGACGCTCTTATTGAGGATTGCATAGCATCAGTGGCTCGGAATCTCACCTGAGACTATAAGACCACCTGAACTGTTACGATCTAGGCAGCTTCTAGCTACTAGCTCCTGGCCAAACCGCCTCGTCCGCAGCGGTTAGCCAGAAGCTAGTAGCTAGAGCCAGAAGCTATATGGAACAGCGCGTAAGCATCATCACGCTCGGCGTCTCGGATCTAACGCGCAGCCGCGAATTTTACGAGCGCCTCGGATGGCGACGGTCCATGGCCCAGTCTGAGGGCATCGTTTTCTTCCAGGCAGGAGGGATGGCCCTTGCCCTGTATCCGCGAGACGAGCTCGCAAAGGATGCGAAGGTTGCTCCGCAGGGCGACGGCTTCAGGGGAATATCGCTGGCCTACAACGCTCGCCATCGTGCAGAAGTTGATTCGGTGCTCAAAGAAGCTGAGGCCGCAGGCGCGAAGGTCGTTAAGCCTGCGCAGGAAGCTTTCTGGGGTGGCTATTCGGGCGACTTCTCGGATCCGGACGGATTTCTGTGGGAGGTCGCGTGGAATCCATTTTTTCCCCTCGCGGAGGACGGAAGCATTCGGATTCCTGAATGATGCGCTTCTAGCTTCCAGCTCCTAGCTAACCCCTCTCGGTTTGGGTTCATCTGCACCTGACCGAAAAATAACCTAAGATGAAGGAGCGCTGGTATCCGCTGCTCCAAGCGCGGAGCTAGAAGCTGATTCCCTATGCCATTCCGTTCCGGTTTCGTTTGCATTCTCGGTCGCCCCAATGCGGGCAAGTCCACCTTGCTCAACGCCCTTGTCGGCGAAAAGCTGGCGATCATCTCGCCCAAACCTCAGACCACGCGAAACCGCATTCAGGGTGTCGTTCACGTTCCCAAGCGCAAAGGCAAAGGCGGCGGGCAAATTGTGCTGGTCGACACTCCGGGAGTCCACAGGCCCGACAGTTCTCTCGGGCGCAAAATGATGGTCGAGGTACGCGAAGCGCTGGAGGGCTGCGATCTCGTGCTCGTGATCATGGACGTCACGCGCAAGTTCGATCCCCGCGATCAGTTTGCGCTCGACTTGCTGCGCCGGCCTAAGACGAAGGCATTTCTTATTCTCAACAAAGTCGACCTGATCCGCGAGAAATCGAAGCTGCTGCCCCTCATCGAGCAATACCGCAAGCTCTACGCTTTCGCCGAAGTGGTCCCGATTTCCGCGCTTAAACGCAACGGCCTCGATACACTTCTGGACATGGTGATCGCGGCTCTTCCCGCCGGCCCGGCATACTTTCCGGAAGATCAAATCACCGACCAGCCCGCGCGGTTTATGGCTGCGGAAATCATCCGTGAGCAAGTCTTGCTGAACACGAGCGAAGAGATTCCCTACGCGACCACGGTGATCGTCGATAACTTCGAGGAAGGCGCGCGGCTCGCTCGAATCTCCGCGACTATCTATTGCGAGCGCGAAGGACAGAAGGGAATTCTTGTCGGCAAAGGCGGCCTAATGCTGAAGAAGATCGGCACGTCAGCCCGTTTGCAGATCGAGCGCATGCTGGGGACTAAGGTCTTTCTCGAACTCTACGTGAAGGCAGAGCCGGGATGGCGCGATTCCCGCCGCTTCGTGGAAGAACTCGACTGGCGCCGGCAACTCGAGCATCGGATGAGGGAGCACGGGACGCCGCAAGATAAGCCCGAAGAGTCAAGCGCGCAGACAATTGCCGGCGACGATCGTAACCAGACAGAAGACTGAAGTTATGGTATTGTAGCGAGCGCCTCAAATAAGGCGGTGGTTGCCCGATTTGCGCCCTGCCGCTAGAATCCGAATAGGCCGCGCGCGCTTTTTCTGGGAAGCGGGCGGACAGGGGACGAACGAACCAACCATGGAATCTGGGGCTTCTTCCGAGGAACAACTCCCGGAGTACGACTTCGATCCAGAAAAATTGAACCTGCGCGTGCGCGTGACGCTGGCGGCCGACCGCCGGTCCGTCGACCCGGTTGTGGCGCAGGTCATGGAAACCGTCCGCCAGATGAAGAACGTTGATGGCAAGGAAGACGCCATCGAACTGGCCTTGCAGGAAGCGCTGGCCAATGCCGTGGTTCACGGCGCCAAGGAAGATCCCAGCAAAATCGTGGAATGCCTGGTCGCATGGGATGAACAGCGCGGCATCCTGATCATCGTGCGCGATCCCGGGCCCGGTTTCGATCCCCAGGCAATTCCCAGTTGCACCGTGGGCGAGAACCTCTACTCCAATCACGGCCGCGGAATTTTCCTCATCAACCAGCTCATGGACGAAGTGAAGTTCCACAAGAACGGCACCGAGATCCACATGGTGAAGCGGTAGGCTCCTCCCCCCTCTTGGCTTTCTTGCCGGTCAGCAATCCCTCCGCCGATCCTGCTTGCCAGTGATAACCTTGCGAGATGCCTAACGATCCGGCTGTGCCCACGTCTTCTAAATCGGCTCGATCCCGCGCGGCGATTGTATGGGCGCTCATCGGCGGACTGTTTCTCGGTGTGATGTGTGTCGGTACGATCGGATGGCTCATGCTCTCAGGAAATTCCGGGCGAGCCCTGTTGAGCCATATGTGGTCGGCGGTGACTGGAAGAACCCTGAGCATCGACGTCAGCCAGCCCACTGTGGTCGATCGCATTCAGCGGCTGCAGCGGCTGGAGACCGTGATTTACACGATGGACAAAATCGTGACCGGCGCGAAGGAAAATCCGGTCTTGCCGAATTTTCTGGCCGGAGATCGCCTGTTGATGTTGGTGCATGGCGAGGTCGTTGCCGGAATCGATTTCTCAAACTTGAAACCGGGCGACGTCCGGGTGAATGGCAAGCAGATACACTTGCGCCTTCCTGCGCCGCAGATATTCAGCACTCGCATCGACAGTGCGAAGACCCGCGTATATTCCAGGGAAACTGGGCTACTGGTCTCCAGCGATCCGGATCTGGAAACACAAGTCCGCCAGGAGGCAGAACGTCAGCTGCAAGAGGCTGCCATGGCCGATGGCATTCTGCGGAACGCGCAGCAGAATGCCGCTTCGACGATCACCAGCCTGTTGCAGGGGTTGGGATTCGAGAAGATTGACTTCGACTGAGGCTACGGAGCGTCACAGGACCTCAATCGAATTGAAGCATCACGATCTCGGGATTCGATCCCAATCGCAGCGGCGGTCCCCAGGTGCCGGCCCCGCTCGATGTGAAGATCTGCATCTTCCCGATCCGCTTTAAGCCATACACAAATTCGCGGTAGATCCTCCGGGCCATCCAACTCCAGGGGATGAACTGCCCAAGATGCGTGTGCCCGGAGAGCTGGAGTGAAACCCCCGCGGCTTCCGCAGTTGCCGGGTGGTCAGGCGCATGCGTCAGAAGAATGCTCGCGCGGTCGCGGTCTACGCGCACGCCCCGCAGCACCGACGCAAAGTGCTCCTCGAGCGCGGCATGCCGGTAGGGCACACCAATGATCTGCAAACCGTCCACTTCCACCTTCTCACTGCTGAGCACGCGCACTCCGGCCGCCGCAACCGCATGCAGATATTTGCTGTCGTCTCCAAATTGCTCGTGATTCCCCGCGACAAAATACACGCCTTGGGGCGCGTTCAAATCGCTCAATGGTTCTGCGGCGCTGCGGGCGTCGATGGCGGTGCCGTCGTACAGATCACCGGCAATAAATATTGCATCGGGCTTTTCCCGCAGGACCTTGGCGACCAGGCGCCGCAGGAAACTGCCGTTGCGCACGTGCCCAAGGTGCACATCGCTGATCAGCGCCGCTGTGCGTCCCCGCCACGCCGGAGGCAGGTTCGCGAGCTGAACCGTCGCCCGCGTGATTCTCGTCCAGCTGGCGTTGAAGACTCCGTAGAACCCGGCGACCACTGCAGCAGCAAATAGCCATTCGACGATTCGATGGAAATCGACGCCGAGTCCCGCTATCCTCGCCACGCCGAAGATAATCCAGGAAGAGATTGCGGCAAAAAAGAGGAAGCTGACTAGGCCAGCCCAAACCGCGGCAGCTCTGTAAAAGGCTCGGACAGCGGGATTCGTATAGCGAAAGGCGAGGAGGGAAGCGCCAACAAAGCTTACCGACAAGAGGCCAAGAGCCAGCGCAATCCAGAACCGCCCAGGTGTGCCGCTGGGGGAGGACGAAAACGTCCACGTTTGGTAAAGGAAAAGGTGCGTCAAGAATAGAACTGATTGAATGATGACAATGAAACCGATGATGCCTCTTCGCATTCGCATAGTGCATTAGATTCGACCACGGGCATTTCGATTGTCGAATTAGCAGGAAAATTGCGATGCGGCCTGGGTCGACGCCCGCTCGAAGTCATTCTTTCGCCGCGATCCCCAGGGCCTTCATCTTTCGGTAAAGATGGCTGCGCTCCAGGCCCAGCATCTCGGCGGTGCGGCTTACGTTGCCGTGGTTCTGGTCGAGCGTCTTTAGGATGTAATCACGCTCGTAGGCATCGCGGGCCTGGTGGAGCGTGGAGAATTCGCTCTTGGGCGCGCGCCGGCTGCCTTCGCGATAAACCAGCGGAGGCAAATGTTTGCTGTCGAAGCGCGTGGTCGTGGGATTCATGATCACGATGCGCTCGATTACGTTGCGCAATTCGCGGACGTTGCCCGGCCAGGAATAACGCATCAGGATTTCAATGGCGTCGTCGCTAATTTCACGAGGCCGGCGACCATACGTCGCCGCCAGTTCCTTCAGAAAATGCCGCGTAAACAGCGGGATATCTTCCTTGCGTTCGCGCAAGGGCGGAACGAAGAAGGGAATCACATTGAGCCGGTAGAAAAGATCTTCCCGGAAGTTGCCACGTGATATCTCTTCTTCCAGATCTTTGTTGGTCGAGGCAATCACGCGCACATCGACGGTGATGGTCCCGTCGCTCCCTACGGGCGTGAAGCGCTGCTCTTCGAGGGTGCGCAATACTTTCGACTGCGTCTTCAGGCTCATGTCTCCGACTTCATCGAGGAACAGGGTTCCGCCGTTTGCCCTCTGAAATTTGCCTTCCTTGTCGGCGGCCGCTCCGGGAAACGATCCCTTGAAGTGCCCGAAAAGCTCGCTCTCGATTAGATCCTCGGGAATTGCGGCGCAGTTCACCTCGACAAAAGTTTCGTCCTTGCGCAGGCTCTGGGCGTGGATGGCGTGGGCCACGAGTTCCTTGCCCGTGCCCGATTCGCCGTATATCAAAACGCGGCCGTTGGTCGGAGCCATCAATCCGATCTGCTGGCGCAGCGCCTTCATCGGGATGCTGTCGCCCACGATGACGCTCTTTCCCTGCAGCTGCTTCTTCAGGTCCACGTTCTCGCGGTGCAGTTTCTTGGACTCGATGGCGTTCTTGACCAGGATTAGTGTCTTTTCGAGGGAGAGCGGTTTTTCCAGGAAGTCATAGGCGCCCAGTTTGGTCGCACGCACCGCGGTCTCGATGGTTCCGTGTCCCGAGATCATGATGACTTCTGGAGGATTGTCCAACTCGCGAATTCTCTCCAGGGTTTCGAGGCCATCGACACCAGGTAACCAGATGTCGAGCAGCACCACGTCGAACGCGGTCTTGCGCAGCAAGTCGAGGCACGCTTCGCCACTTGCTACGGAAGAGGCGGAGTACCCTTCGTCCGCCAGGATGCCGGCCAGGGAGTCGCGAATGCCAGCTTCGTCGTCAACGACAAGGATGTTATGCATGCGGGGTGGTGGCCACTGCCGGCGCAGGTTCGAGTACAACTGGAAGTTCAACTATAAAACGCGTGCCCACGGGACGATTCTCCTCTACTCGAATGGAGCCATGATGATCTTCCACGATGCGGCTGACGATAGCTAATCCGAGGCCGGTGCCACGCTTCTTGGTGGAGAAATACGGCAGGAATAGCTTTTCTTTGAGTTCACGGGTCACGCCGTGGCCGGTATCGGCTACGGTAATCTCTACCGCGTCGCGGCTCGCCACCAATGCAGTCGTAATCTCAATCTCACGCACCACCGAATCTTGCGACGCTTCGGCAGCATTATCGACGAGATTCGCTACGGCACGCTTGATCGCTTCGCTGTCGGCCATGACCTTCGGTAGATCGGAAGCCAAAGTCGTGTGCACCCCGATTCCATCGAGCCTTCCATTGAACATGGAGAGCGCGTTCTCGATGACCTCGTTAATGTCGGCCGGCTGCGGCTTGGCCACGGGAAAGCGGGCGAGTGTCGAAAACTCGTCCACCAAACGGCGCACCGTCTCGGCTGCCCCGGCAATCGTTTCGGCGCAGGAACGCACCACGGCGAGCGATGCGGGATCATCCGGCGTGGCCCGGTCCAGATGCCGTTGAATTCGATCCGCTGACAATGCGATGGGGGTCAGCGGGTTCTTGATTTCATGTGCCACTCGCCGCGCCACTTCCCGCCATGCAGCCTGCTTCTGCGCTTTCAGCAGGTCGGAGAGATCTTCAAATACCACCACATAACCTGAGCGATCTCCCTGATGCCTCAGAGTGGCGACCGTGACCGCGACGTTCAGCGAAGCCCGGGGCAACTGCATCTCCATCTGGCTCGTAGTCATGCCCATGCGATCGGCACGCCGCAGCAGAGGCTCAAAATCCTCCAGAACCTCGGCAGGGAACACATCCGCCAGAGAAGCACCGCGCAGAATCTGAGGCGCGCTATCGTGTCCGGCGTCGGGATGAAACATGCGGAGCAAAGCCTGGTTAACGTGAGTCACGCGCCGCTCGGCATCCAGCGAGAGCACGCCGGTCGGAATACTCTCGAGAATCGTTTCCATCTGACGGCGGCGCTGGTCGAGTTCGGCATTCGCCGCGCTCAGGTCGCGGCTGGAGGCCTCAATCTGTCTTCGGCTGCCTTCCAAATCTTCCGCCATGCGGTTGAACGAGCGCACTAGGTCGCCAATCTCGTCGGCGGCGCTGACGGGCACGCGATAGTCAAGGCGTCCCCGCGAAATTTCCTGCGTCGCTTCGGCCAAGGCCGACAGCGGCCGGGTCACGATCTTGGAAAGGAACAGCGCGAGCCACGTGGTGACGAAGAGCACGATCATCGTGAGCAGCAGCAGCAGGCCCATGTAGGTGCGGCGCACGAGCTTCCGCTCGCGAGCCAGATCGTAATAGCGCTGCTGGCTGGCCTCGACCTGGCGTACCGTTTGCGAGAACTCGCGGGGAAGCGGAATCGCCACCAGAATCAGGCCTCCGCCCTGAACCGGTGCGCTGCCCAGCGTGTAGTCCGTTTGCTGCCAGGTGAATTGAGCGGGATGTCCCGCGGCCGCATTGCCCAGCGGCAGTCTGGCCTTGAGGATTGCCCAAGGAGCGGGCGCATTGAAGCTGGCCTCTTCATTGTCATCCAAGACCGCCAGGGCGAATCCGCCTTGCAGCGTCGGTTCATGGTTCTGGAACTCGGTCACCACCCCCGAGAACCCGCGGCCAGAGAAGCCGCGCTCGACCTCCGGAGACGCCGCAATGGCAGATGCCTCCGCCCGCGCGTTCTGCATGGCATAGGTGGCCAGAAGCGTCGCCATGGCGCGCGTGTCGGCACGCACCTCCTCGACTGGCGTCGAAAACCACTTGTCAATCGAGCGGTTCATCAACCCGTACGCGAACCAGTACATGACCATCACCGGCAAGGACGACAGCAAAAGCGCACCGGCTACCATGCGCGTGCGAAACTTCGAGCCCAAGACTCCGAGGCGTCGTTCGGCAAACAGCTTCAGCAGATTGCGCATCAGCACAAAGGTGAGCGCAACGAACAGCAGGAAGATCAGAGCCGAGAGAGCCGCGAAGACAACAATGTCCTGATTGTTGCCGGGGCGCAGGAAAGTCAGCTCAAAGGCAGTTTGCGAAACCAGAATGGCCAGCAAGACAAAGACCGAAATCGCCAGCAGAATGATGACCTGCTTACGGTGCGAGGTCTTCTGCGGCGGGATTGAAGCCGGTTGTGCCACGGGCATCTCGCATCCCGGCTGCGAATCGCCAGGGTGTGCAGTCATTATAGATGTACGGGGTTGGGGGTAAGCCGCATGGTTGTGTGTGGGGCCGGGTCTCTGACCCGGCCCCACACCAGCAATTCGATGATCAAAGCAGAGCTACCGCAGCGTCTGCGGATTCGCCGCCCCCAGAACCGCCATGGCCAGCAAACATCGGGCCAGGCGAGTGCGGAGGAGGAACTTCATTGCGGGCTCAAGCTTTGGCTGCCAGAACCGGCGCCGCGGGGGTACGCGACCGGTGGGCACTGAACTCGGCGGTCAGATCTTTCCCGCCCTTGAAATTCGTCACCAGCGATTGCACCGTGAAAATCGGGCCCCATGGAATTCCCCACCATCCCGCAACCAGGCTAAGCAAGATCCACGGCAATCCCTTCGAGACTGCGTTTTCTCCCGCACGGATAAAGTAAACGTCAGATGATCGGCGGAAAGTAATCAGCAAAAGCGAAACGCAGTACTGATAGCAGACCAGCTTGGCTCCCCGTTGAATCTCAAATTGCATCTGATCAGGCGACATACCTTCGATGCCGAGAATCTTCATGATCTCTCTCCTTGGGGGATGCGTAATTGTAGGCTTCTGGAGGAGCCCGATAAAGCAGTCGAAAGTGTATGGCCTCCTGCCTCGGCACTTTGCCGCATCTCGCCTTCACGGTGCGGGAAGAAATGATTGTAAAGGGCAGCCTTCGCACGCAGCTCTAGCTTTTCTGCAATAGTTCTTTCCGACTCCCACAATGAGCCCGTGCATCTCGTTGTAGACCTGTACCAGCGCCGTGCGCGCGACGGTGCTCATGGCTGAGGGCGGGTGAGCAGCTCCGCGTATGCCTGATGCAAGCTGCGCCGCTGTCTTCGTCGGCATTTCTTCTTGCTTTTGAGCCAGGGGCGCCAGGGCCCGTTCGAACAGCTCCCGAATGTCCTCGTAATTCGTTTTCTCCGGCAGAATTCCGTGCCGATCAAGGATGCGGCGCGTGTAGGCGTCCACGACGAAGACGGGATGATTCCCCGCATAGAGGAGAATCGAGTCCGCCGTCTCCGGGCCCACTCCGTTCAAGCTGAGCAGTTCTTCGCGAAGCTGGTCGGTCGGTCGAGCGAAGAGCTGATCCAGCGAGCCGCCGCATGTCTTGTCGAGAAATGCGACGAACGTCTTGAGCCGCTTCGCTTTTTGCCGGAAATAACCGGAAGGGCGGATCAGGCGTTCGAGTCTGCGGAGCGGCACTCCGCGAACGCCTTCGACGCTGAGCACATTTTTGGTGCGCAGGTTTGCTAGCGCAAGTTCGACGTTGTTCCACGCGGTGTTCTGGGTAAGGTAGGCCCCGACGATCACTTCGAAGCGTGTTTCCGCGGGCCACCAGTGCTGCGCTCCCCACGCACGATACAGGGCGCGATAGTACTGCCGCACTTCCTTCTCTTTCTCTGGCGCTTTCTCTGGGTGTGCCCGCGACAAGTGAAGGACTCCTGCGTCCGAGTTTAGTCGAGCGTGCCCTTCCTGTGCTTACTTGCCCGCCGGAGAGGACACTGCGACTTACTGAAGTGCATGTACTAGAGCCGACAGATTGCTCTCGAATCGCCAAGAAAAACGCATTTGGCGTGGAGTTCAGCGCAAATGTCGGCTCTGTGGCTGAATCCCCTCTTCAGGTCCAAGTACCAAAGTTACTGGTGCAGTAATCCGCCAGCGTTGACAATTTGTGTCAACGCGAATGTGCCGCGTCTCTCCCAATTGATGGGCGGCCGTTTGCGCTGTGCGCGCACGAGTGCGAGGCGTCGTTCTACCCACATGGATAGGAGATCTGCTTATGTCTCAACGGCTGGGTGACCTTCTCGTCAAAGAGAAGATCATTACCCCAGAGCAGTTGGAACAAGCGAATAAGGCTCAGAAGGAGCAGAGCTGTCGCCTGGGCTCTGCCCTGGTGAAGCTTGGCTTCCTCACGGATGAGGACGTCACCAATTTTCTCTCCCGCCAGTACGGCGTTCCCGCCATCAATCTTTCCTATTTTGAAATCGACCCTGCGGTCGTCAAGCTGATTCCGTTCGAGACGGCCAAACGCTACCAGATTCTTCCGCTGAGCCGCGTGGGCGCATCCCTGACCATCGCGATGGTCGATCCCACGAACGTATTCGCGATGGACGACATCAAGTTCATGACCGGCTTCAACATCGAGCCGGTCGTTGCCTCCGAAAGCTCCATTCTGGCGGGTATTGAAAAGGCCTACGGTTCGACCAAGGAAGAAGATCTCAAGACCGTGATGGAGTCGATGTCGGAAATGGGCGACAGCGACGTCGAACTGCAATCCGAAGAACAGCAGATGGAGCTGGCCGAGTTGGAAAAAGCGGCCGACGAAGCTCCTGTAGTCAAGCTGGTCAACGTCGTTCTGGGCGACGCCGTGAAGCGGGGAGCCAGCGACATTCACATTGAGCCCTACGAAAAGGAATTCCGTGTCCGGTTCCGAATTGACGGTGTTTTGCAGTCGATCATGTCTCCGCCGCTGAAGTTGAAGGACGCGATCACGTCCCGTCTGAAGATCATGTCGAAGCTCGACATCAGCGAAAAGCGTCTGCCGCAGGACGGCCGCATCATGTTGAAGATGAGTGTCGGCGGCCGCAAGAAGCAGCTCGACTTCCGCGTCAGCACGCTGCCCACCTTGTGGGGCGAGAAGATCGTGCTCCGGTTGCTCGACAAAGAGAACCTGCGTCTCGACATGACCAAGCTCGGCTTCGAGCCCGAGTCGTTGGTGAAATTCGAAAAAGCCATTCTGAAGCCGTACGGCATGGTGCTGGTTACGGGGCCGACGGGATCGGGCAAGACGAATACGCTCTACTCCGCGATTTCGCGCCTGAACCAGCCGGACACCAACATCATGACCGCCGAAGATCCGGTCGAGTTCCAGTTGGGCGGCGTCAACCAGGTGCAGATGAAGGAGCAGATCGGCTTGAACTTTGCCGCCGCTCTGCGCTCGTTCCTGCGGCAGGATCCCAACATCATTCTGGTCGGCGAAATCCGAGACTTCGAAACCGCTGAAATTGCCATCAAGGCCGCGCTCACGGGCCACTTGGTGCTCTCCACGCTGCACACCAACGGCGCTCCGGAAACTATCACCCGCTTGATGAACATGGGTATTGAACCGTTTCTGGTGGCGACCTCGGTCCACCTCATCTGCGCCCAGCGTCTCGTCCGGCGCATTTGCAAGGACTGTATCGAGCCCATTGAAGTGCCGGCGCAGACGCTGGTGGAAGCCGGGTTCACTCCTGAGGAAGCCAAGACCGTGAAGATCCAGAAGGGCAAGGGCTGCGGGGTCTGCAACAACACCGGATATAAGGGCCGCTGCGGTCTGTACGAGGTCATGGAAGTCGACGATGAGATTCGGGAACTGGTTCTGGTCGGGGCCTCGGCACTGGAGTTGAAAAAGAAAGCCATCGAGCGCGGCATGATTACGCTGCGGCGTAGTGGACTCATCAAGGTTATGGCGGGGATGACCACGCTCGAGGAAGTGGCACGCGAAACGATTCACTGAGATCGGGCATTAGCAATTGAAAGGGAAGGAATTTCCTATGGGTTTGTCGTTAAGCGATCTGCTCAAGAGAATGCTGGAGATGAATGGCAGCGACTTGCACATCACCACCAATTCGCCGCCCCAGATTCGTGTGCACGGCCATCTGGTGCCGCTCGATCTGCCGCAGATGACGCCGGCCGAAACCAAGCAGCTGGCCTACAGCGTGATGACCGATTCGCAGAAGCACCGCTTCGAAGAAAGTCTCGAACTGGACTTCTCGTTCGGCTTGAAGGGACTGGCCCGCTTCCGTGCCAACGTTTTCAACCAGCGCGGCGCCACCGCCGCGGTCTTCCGCTTGATTCCTTTCGAAATCAAATCGTTCAACCAACTCGGGCTGGCGCCCGTCGTCAGCAAGATGTGCGACAAGCCCCGCGGCCTGGTGCTCGTCACCGGTCCGACCGGATCGGGCAAATCCACCACGCTGGCGGCCATGATCGACAAGATCAACAGCGAGCGCCACGACCACATTCTCACGATCGAAGACCCGATCGAATTTGTGCACATGAACAAGAACTGCCTGGTCAACCAGCGCGAACTGCACGCCGATACCAAGAGCTTCACCGACGCCTTGCGCGCCGCGCTTCGTGAAGATCCCGACGTCGTGCTGATCGGCGAAATGCGCGACCTGGAAACCATCGAGTCGGCGCTGCGCATCGCCGAAACCGGCCACTTGACCTTTGGCACGCTGCACACCAACTCGGCAACGTCGACCATCAACCGTATCATCGACGTCTTCCCGGCACACCAGCAGCCGCAGATTCGGGCTCAGCTTTCGCTGGTTCTGGAAGGCATCATGTGCCAAAGCCTGCTGCCTCGCATCGACGGCAAAGGCCGGGCCATGATCATGGAGATTCTGGTGCCCAACGCGGCCGTACGGAACCTGATCCGCGAAGACAAAATTCACCAGATCTACTCGTCCATGCAGTCCGGACAGGAAAAATTCGGGATGCAAACGTTTAACCAGTCGCTGGCCACCGCCTATTTCCAGAAGCAGATCACGCTGGAAACAGCGATGGCGCGTTCCAGCAACGTAGATGAGTTGCAGGAGATGATTAACCGCGGCGCCGGTCTGGTGAACCGCCCGACGACGGCAGGAACGACTCTGGCCCGAGGAGCTGCTCCGTCCAAGCACTAGCGCGGCTGGAGCATCGACATTTGAACGAGTACTGTTTTCACGAAACCGGTACCTCAGTGAGGAGAAGCTAAACCATGCCAGTCTTTACATTTTCCGGCAAGGACGCATCCGGACAAAAAGTTTCCGGTGAGCGCATTGCGGCCAACAAGCAAGCGATAGCGCAGGCGTTGCGGCGCGAGCGCATTACACCCGGCTCGATTCGCGAAAAAGGCAAAGAATTCTCCATGCCCACGTTCGGCTCGGGCAAGGTGAAGACCAAGGACATCGCGATCTTCTTTCGCCAGTTCTCGGTCATGATCGATGCCGGCCTGCCTCTGGTCCAGTGCTTGGAAATCCTGGCGGCTAACCAGGAAAACCAGGCCTTTCAGAAGGTGCTGACCGGCGTGCGGACCACGGTGGAAGGCGGCGCCACGCTGGCCAACGCCATGCGCCAGTATCCCGTGGTCTTCGACGATCTCACCACCAACATGATCGAGGCCGGTGAAACCGGCGGTATTCTCGACATCATTCTGCAGCGCCTCGCGACCTATGTCGAAAAGGCGGTGCGTTTGAAATCAGCGGTGAAATCGGCCCTGATTTACCCCGTCGCCGTGGTGGGCATGGCCGGTCTGATCGTCGGCGCGCTGCTCAAGTGGGTCGTCCCCATCTTCGCCAACCTGTTTGCCGGACTGGGCGTTGCCCTGCCGCTCCCCACGCGGATCGTCATAGGTATGAGCGCGTTCATCAATACCTTTTGGTGGATGTTCCTGGCGGGCGGCTTCGGTACCTTTTTCGGGATCAAGCAGATTCGCAAGCATCCCCGCGGCCGCTACTACTTCGATAAGACGCTGCTCTTTATCCCCGTGATCGGGGGCCTGTTGCGCAAGATTGCAGTCGGCCGTTTCACCCGTACGTTGGGAACTTTGATTACGTCGGGCGTGCCGATTCTGGAAGGCCTGGGCATTACGGCCCGGACCTCGGGCAACGCCGTGTTGGAAGAAGCACTGATGAAGGTGCGCAAGGCCATCGAAGAAGGCCGCACCATCGTTGATCCCCTGCGGGAATGCGGAGTGTTTCCTAACATGGTGACGCAGATGATCGGCGTTGGCGAGGCTACCGGCGCCATGGACTCGATGCTGCAGAAGATTGCCGACTTCTACGAAGAAGAAGTCGACGCGGCCACCAAAGACATGCTGGCCATGCTGGAGCCCGTCATCATCGCCATCTTGGGCGTGAGCGTCGGAGGCATCGTCATCTCTCTCTACATGCCGCTGTTCGCCATGATCGCCAAGCTGGCGGGCTAGGACATCGAACGATCGGGAGGCCGGACTTGCTGGCGAAAGCGCCGGCCTCCTGACTCATAAAGCGGGCTTGGGTTTTAGGGGTCAGGTCTTAGGCTCAAGATTCCAAACACCCAAGAACTAAGACCTACGATCTAAAACCATGCAATCGACGTTTGACGAGCGCAATTGGCTGACATGGCTGGTTCGGGTCCGCATTTTCATTCTGACCCTTCTGCTTGCCATTGAACTGGCGGTCGCCCAGTTCAGCCCGGGGCCGGTGCCCATGCGGCTCTTCATTGCGACGATTCTGTTGTGGTACAGCCTGTCGCTGTTCTACGTGCTACTGCTCTCCCTCTGGCAGGAGCACCGGCTGCAGGCTTCGCTGCAGGTTCTGACCGATCTGATCATGGTCAGCCTCGTGGTCCACGAAACTGGAGGATGGGACAGTTCCCTGAACTTCCTCTATCCCCTGGTCATCATCGTCGCCAGCGTGCTGCTGCCGCGCGTGTGGGCGCACCTTGTCGCCGCCCTGGCCTTCATCCTTTACGGGATCGTGCTGGAACTGAACTACTACGGCGTGGTTCCTTCCTACTGCACCACGCATCCCGGCACGAAGGCGCTGCAAGCCATCATCTTCGTCAATCTGTTTGCCTTCCTGGCAGTGGCGTACCTGGCGGGACTGCTCACCGCAAAACTGCGGCAGGTGGGCGTACAGCTGAAGGACGCCAGCGGCGCCCTCGAAAGCCTGCAGGTGCTGCACGAAAACATCATTCACTCCATCAGCAGCGGCCTGATCACCACCGGCCTAGATGGACGCATCACGCTGGTCAACGCCGCGGCCCAACGGCTGCTGGAGCTTACTCCGGCCGCACTGCTGGGAGCGCCGGTGCATCAGCTGTTTCTGGATCCCTTGCCCACCGTGGAATCGCAACAGGCACACGGGGAAGTACGCTTCGAGGCGCCCACGAAATTCCGCAAGACGGTGCGGGTACGGGTGGCAACCTTGACCGTGCCGGAGCGTGGCGATCTGGGATACGTCTATGTTCTCGATGATCTCACCGAGATTCGCCGCCTGGAACGCGAAGTTCGGATGCAGGACCGGTTGGCCGCGGTTGGCCGGTTGGCGGCGGCCATCGCGCACGAAATCCGCAATCCGCTGACTTCCATTGCCGGTTCGGTCAGCATGCTTTCGGGCGTGCCCGAGATGAACGAAGACCACCGCCGCTTGCTCGACATCGTGACCCGCGAGTCGCAGCGGCTGAACAGCATCATCACCGATTTCCTGGCTTACTCCCGCACCAAGCAATATCACTTCGACCGAGTCGACCTGATTCAGTCCGTCGAAGATACATTGATCCTTATGGACCACCGCATGACGGCGGAAAAAACCGGCATCACCATCGAGCGCCGGTTTACGGTGCGTCAAGCCTGGGCCATCGCCGATGGCGACAAGCTCAAGCAGGTGTTCTGGAACCTCTGCGAGAATGCGGTGCGTGCCATGAAAGATGGTGGAACGCTGACGGCCGCAGTCGAATCCCTCGGCGACGATTGGCAGGTCTCTTTCATTGACACCGGCTTGGGAATGACGCCGCAGCAGATCGAAAAAATCTTCGAGCCCTTCCAGTCCAATTTCGAGGGCGGCACCGGGCTCGGGCTGGCCATCGTCTACCAGATTATGCAGGCGCATGAAGGCAAGGTTTGGGCGCGATCCAAGCCGGGGCAGGGAACCACGTTCGTCCTGCGGTTGCGGCGTCTCGACGCTGAGCGCCCGGCCTCGACCGGCAAGAGTGCTGCCGATGTAGCGGATCAGGCTCGGGCGCTGGTTGCGGCACGGCCGGCTGCGGCTGCAGCCGCAGGAGGTTTGCGTGGCTAACATTCTGGTCTGCGACGACGAACGCTCCATTTGCGAAATGCTCGATATCTCCCTGCGCCGCGAGGGACACCGCGTTGAGACGGTCCAAGCGGGGCAACTGGCGAAAAACAAAATCGACGGAGCGCTTTACGACGTCATCATCACCGACATCAAGATGCCCAACATCGACGGCATCGAAGTGCTGCGCCACGCCCACCGCGTGTCGCCAGACTCCGCCGTCATCCTGATTACCGCCGTTGACGACTATGAGGCCGCTGTCCAGGCGGTAAAAGCGGGAGGCGCTACCGACTACATCCGCAAGAGTCCGGGGCTGGTCGATGAAATCAAGCTGGCCATCAACCGGGCGGTCGAGAAACTCAATCTGAGCAAGCAGAATTTTGCGCTGCGCCGTGACGCCGCGACCCGCAACTCGCTCGACAACATCATCGGCTCCAGCCAGGCCATGGAGAAGCTGAAGCAGACGGTGCGCACCGTCGCTTCCACCGCCAGCACGGTTCTGATCCACGGCGAGAGCGGTACCGGTAAGGAACTCGTCGCCCGCGCCGTCCACGTCTGTTCGCCGCGCGCCACCGACGCTTTCGTTTCCGTCAACTGCGGAGCCTTCCCTGAAACACTTCTCGAGAGCGAACTCTTTGGATACCTGAAAGGTGCATTCACCGGCGCCAACCAGAACAAGCGGGGCCTGTTCGAAGTCGCCGACGGCGGCACCATCTTCCTCGACGAAATCAGCGAAATGACGCTGGCCATGCAAGTGAAACTGCTGCGCGTTTTGCAGGAGCGCACCGTGCGTCCAGTGGGCAGCACCAGTGAAATTTCAATCGACGTGCGTGTCATTGCCGCCACCAACCGCGATCTCGACAAGGCCGTGGCGGAAAACATGTTTCGCGAGGATCTCTACTACCGGCTGAATGTCATTCCCATCCGCGTGCCGCCCCTGCGCGAGCGGCGCGAAGACATTCCGTTGCTGGCCAACCATTTTCTGAAAAAATACGCCAGCGCCGCCAGCCGCAGTATCTTGCGCGTGAATGCGCCCTCCCTCGATTCCCTGTGCGACTACGAGTGGCCGGGCAACGTCCGCCAGTTGGAGAACACCGTCGAGCGCGCTGTTGCCCTTGAGACCAGCGATGAACTGCACGTCGAGCTTCCCGCTGAACGCCCCAAAGCACACGCTGCGGCAGCCTCTGCCGGCGGCGGAACTCTGCCGGAAGTCGGTGCGGACGTGACGCTTCCCGAAGGCATCGGCATGGAAAGTTACGTGGCCGGCATCGAACGCACGCTGCTGCAGACCGCCCTCAATCAGAGCGGCGGGGTGCAGACCAAAGCCGCCGACGTGCTCGGCATCTCTTACCGCTCATTCCGGCATTTGATGAAGAAGTATGGGCTTTAGCTCTCCGGCGTCAGCTCTCAGCTGTCAGTGAAAGCCGGAGTGCTCTGCGCCGCTCAACTACAGCCGGCTGACCGCTAAAAGCTGACATGACAGCTGCCCCAGCTAGCTTTTCTTCAGCTGCTGCTTCCACCCCAGCACCCGCGCCTTGGCGCCTTCCGCTTCCGCCTCTGGAATCATTCCTTTCTTCTGATAGAGCACCGACAAGCTGGTGTGGGCCAGCACGTCGTCGGCATCGATCTCCGCCAGCCGCTGGGCGACAGCGATGGCCTCATCGTAGCGCTGCAAATCCTGCAGTGCCCGCGCCAGTCCGTGCATGGCTTCGGTGAACCTCGGATCGGCTGCCAGCGACTCCTGATAGGCAGCAACGGCCTGTTCCAGGTGGCCATCGGCCATCAGGTCGAGCGCGGCATAGTAGTGGTCTTCGGCCCTTTGGCGGGCATTGGCGTCAGGCATGCATGGAAATCCCAAGCGGAGACTGGATTCTAACATGCGCCTCGCTCGGGGCTGGATTTCATGACCATTCACCACGAACGACACGAAGTTACACGAAGGAAACTCCTGCCGAGGAGGCCTTCGCGATACTTCGTGGGGAATGGTTTTTCTTCCAGAGAGCGTCTTGACCTTGCAGGTATGATGGCTGCATGCACTACAAAATCCGCTTTCTGTGGAATGCCACCAAAGGCCATCGCCTGGCCCCGTGGCGCAGCCCCTATCTGTTATGGCGCATCGAAACCTTCACCGGCGTAAAGATGACGCAGATCGGCTTCCTGGAGTTTTGGGAGTTTATGTGGCGCGAGCGCCGCGATCTGTGGCGCTTTCTGAAGTGGACCGGCGAGATGGAACGCTACATCCATCCCAAACCGAAGAGTTCGTAGGCCAGCCGTCGATCTCTACGAACCGTTGTTCGAAACCATCGATAACAAATCCGGAGCCACTCTTCAGGTACTGGTGGGATTTCTCCTCGGTCTCCTGATCGACCTTGGATGTCTCTTCTTGTCAATTCTGTTGGGGCTTGCACTGCGGGTGGGGCAGGCCTGGCTGTTTTCGGCATTCAACGCCGTGGCCCTGATCGGGGCGGGGATTATCGCCCTGCGCCATGTCCGGAAATCGAGCTATGCCCAGGGCGGGGAATCGCTTTGTCGTTAGCCGTACTGTGGGATGCGGCCTGCGGAGTGGCCTTTCTCCGCTGAAGAAGCCAAAGAGCTTTACGTCCCTTTTCCCGCCGCCGCTGCTTCCCCCAAAAGTATATTGACTTCGCTGCCCTTGCCCGCGCCGGTGATCTGCGCCGCAGCCGCGCGGTTGGCCACGATCTCGAGATAGCCCATGCTCCCGACGATGCCGAACACTTCTCCGGGCGTGCCTTCCGCGTAGGCCTGGCGAATGTCGGTGACTTCCTTGCTTCCCACCACAATCTTGAAGGCCGACTTGCCGGTGAATAGCGCCGGAGCGTCTTCCGGAGTCACGTTGGTGATCAGGTTGCCGAAGCGGTCGACCTTCAGCACGACGGCGCGCACGCGGCCCTCGCCCGTAGCCTTCGGCCGGGGCGCGGCGAAGCGCACGTAATCTTCAATCTCATCTCCGAATTTGTGCGAATCGACCATCTTCGCGAGATACGCCGCCACCGGAGCAAACACGTCGCGCGCATGAAAGGTATTGCTCACCGGCATGCGGAAGTAGTGGTCCGAAGTGATGTGCCGTACGTGGATGCTTTCTTCCTTGGCGTAGACCATGGAGAGCACGCCATTGTCCGGGGCAACGAAATGATATCCGTCGCTCGAGGCCAGAATCGGCCGCCGCGTCGTGCCGACGCCCGGGTCCACCACAACCACGTGGACCGTGCCGTTCGGAAAGTAGGAATACGACTGAGAAATCGCCAGCGCGCCATCGAGCACATCGAAGGCCTGCACGGCGTGAGAGATATCCACGATCTGAGCGTCAGGAGTGATGTCGAGAATGACGCCCTTCATCGCGCCTACAAAATGATCGTTGGTTCCAAAATCAGTGGTAAGAGTAATAATCGGACGATATGCCAACTTATCCTCGCGGGGAGACAAAATAGGACAATAAGACGCAATAATACGTGTGTATCCGAAGTTAATTTGCAGGCAACCTGTGCGTCAAGGCACGGAGGTAATAGGGAGCTTCTTTACTCGTAGCGCAGCGCTTCAATCGGATTCAGCCGCGATGCCTTCAGGGCAGGGAAGAATCCGGAGACGATCCCGACCAGCGACAGAATCGTGAACGAGATGATCATCACGCCCATCGAAGCGTGCAGGAAGATGGCACCTTCATGATCGGCGGTCTTATAAAACTCATCGTAGAGCGGCATAGGCGGAATCGCCCAAGTCAGAAACTCGGCGACCGCCATCCCGATCACTCCGCCCACAAACGTGAGCACCAGGGCCTCCAGCAGAAACTGCACCAGAATGTGCCGCGGCCGGGCTCCAATCGCCTTGCGCAGCCCGATCTCCCGTGTCCGCTCGGTCACCGAAACCAGCATGATGTTCATCACGCCGATGCCGCCTACGGCCAGCGTGCATACGCCGATTAGTCCCAGCACGGCCTGCAGCCCCAGCGAAAAGCCGTTAATCATGGCCCGGTCTTCAATGGTGTCCCACTCGGGCGTAGCTTTGTCGTCCTTGGGATCGAAATGGTGCCGCCGCGCAATCACTTCCCGCGCCGCAGCGAGCGCCTTCTTGTTCAGTTCGGGCGCCGTGGGCTGGATGATGATTTCGTCCGGATCGCGAATGTTCTTGAGATCGCGCATCAGCGCGAAAGGAATAAATCCGTTCTCGTTGTCGGGCCCCTGATACATCGAGTCCTGAATCTTGTTGCGCATGGTGCCGATCACTTCGAAATCCAACCCGCCAATTTCCACGTGCTGCCCCACCCCGGGCGCGCCCTGAAACACTTTCTTGGCCGCCTCGTAGCCGAGAATGACCACGCGGCGATGGTCGGCGAAGTCGCTCTCGTTGAAGTAACGTCCGTCCGCCAGATCCAGCTTGCGCATCTGTCCGTACGGCATATCCACGCCGCGTACCTGAATCGATACCACGCGCGTGCCGATCTTGAATCCGAAGTCGCGATCGATCTCGCCACTCACCGCCCGCACGATGGGGACTTCGTCGCGAATCGCCTCCACGTCCTCGAGTTCGTACTTGACCGCTTTTCCCGCTCTCTGTCCGCCCGCCTGCATGCTGGTCTGCCCCGGCCACATCACGATCACGTTGTTGCCCATGTTCAGGAACGCGTGCAGCACGCACCCGCCCAACCCCTGCCCGTACGCCAGCAGCAGCACGACGGAAACCAGGCCCCAGCCGATGCCCAGCATGGTCAGCGCCGAGCGCGTGCGATCACGCATCAGCGATTGCCAGCCTTGCAAAATGAGCTCTTGCAGATACATGGTTTGCTTCTTTTCAAAACCCAATCCACTCCTGGCCACGGACGAACTCGGATCCGCACGGGTCAAGCAAAATCAAATCCTGCTTTATCCGTGTTCATCCCCGTAAATCCGTGGCAAACGAAGTTGTTCCTGTCTCACTAGACCTACTGAATATGTATGTCTCCTGAGCCCGTGCGCACCCGTAGCAGGGGACCCCCGCCGTGCACCTTGCCTCGAATCTGCTTGTGCGAATCTCCTATGCGTCCCTGCACGGTCATCTCGATCGGCTGGCCCATGTCCACTGAGCCTGAACTCGTCGAAAGGTCCGCATCAAAGGCGGCATTTGCGGGCAGGCGCACATGCACGTTGCCCGACCCGGTATGAATCTCCCACGAACCGGTCTGCGTGCCTTCGGCCGTAACGTCGCCGCTGCCGGTCTCGCCGTGGAAGCCGCCTTGCACGCCGTGGGCAATGATGTTGCCCGAGCCCGTGTGCAGGTCGATGTCGCCCGACGCTGCTTCCTCAATCTCAACATCTCCGCTACCCGTACCGCCCCGGACCGGCCCCGCGACTTGACGCGCGCGGATATTGCCCGATCCGGTCTGCAGGTGAATCTCGCCGGTCAGGTTCGCCAGCTTCACGTCGCCTGACCCAGTCTGCACGTCCACATTGCCGTGCGTGCCTTCGATAATCTGATCTCCTGAACCGCTGCGCGAGCGGACGGTCGTGTTTGCGGGCACACTGATCTCGTAGTCCACGGAGATGTTCTTCATGTCCACGTACTCGATGTGGATACTGTTGCCCTCCTGCCGGATCGGAGGATTCTGTTCGATCTGGTGGACGTCGGCCTCGCGGCCGCCCATCAGCCAGTGGTCGCCGACGTGGATCTTACCCCGAATGAACACGGAACCTCCCGAACCGGCGCGCACGGTGACGTCGCCGGAATGGGTGAGGACCTCAAGGTCGACAGGTCCGCTCACCTGCAGCGTCCTCTCGAATTGGCCCTGGTAGCTGGAAGCAAAAACCACGCTAGAGGAGAACAGCACGACCAGCGCGATCGCGAAGGACGTCGGTACCGAGGTCCTAAACAACGACCGGCTGGACACGGAACGTGAGCGGAGAGTTCGAGTGTTATTCATAGCGTAGGGACTCCACAGGGGTCATATCCGCGGCGCGCTGGGCCGGATACATGCCCGCGGTCACGGTGATCAACGAAAGTGTCAGAATCGAAGCCATAATCGAAATCCAGGAAACAATGGGATGCGGCACGAAGTCGGGCAAGGGCAACGCTTCCATCGCGGTGCAGATGCCGATTCCGCAGGTCAATCCCAGAATGCCGCTCACGACGGTTAACATCGCGGACTCGGCGAAAAACTGCCGCAGGATGTCGCGCTTGGTCGCGCCCATCGCCTTGCGCGTGCCAATTTCGCGGGTGCGCTCGGTGACCGATACCAGCATGATGTTCATCACGCCGATCCCGCCCAAGCACAATGTCACAATGGCCACGCAGCCGAAAAAGAGGGTCACGACGCCAAAAATCTTGTCCAGAAGCTTGGCGCCTTCCATCGTGTCCCAGACAAACAGCGCGTCCTTGTCGAGCGCATCAAAGTGATGCACCCGCGCCAGCGCGCTCCTCACCTGCAAAACCGCCGCCTCATGTTCTTCGGGATCGCCCACTTCGAAGACGATGTCATCCAGATACCCGCGGGTAATCCCGGCTCCGGGCTTGGTCGGGGGCGGAAAATCGCGCGACACCGCCGAATAAGGCGCAAACAAGTAATCGTTGTCCGGTCCGCTGTAGTTTGAGTTCTGCTTTTTTTCCTGCAGAACTCCAACCACCAAATAGGGGACGCTCTGCACCAGCACACTAGCCCCGATCGCGGGCTGTCCCGGAAACAACTGCCGGTAGGCCTTCGACCCCAGCACCAACACGCGCCGGCCCTCGCGCTCGTCGTCTTCAGAAATCAGCCGTCCTTCGGAAATCAGCAGCGACCGGAAATCCTGATACGACGGCCACATGCCGACCACGCCGCGGTTGGCCAGGTTGTACTGGCTCACCTCGGGGATGGTGCGCCGCAATTCCGGGCTGACATTCTTGACCAGATAACACTCGTCGCGAATCAAGTCGGCGTCGTCGACGCTTAGGTGAATTTCTCTCCCCGCCGCGCGTCCGCCCACCTGCGAACTGGTGCGCCCACCCCACAGAATGACCAGGTCCTTACCCAGGCTCTCCATGTGCTTTTTCTGGTCGACGCTGAAGCCGCGCCCCAGTCCCACCAGGATGATCACCGATGCGATGCCCCACACGATTCCAAACATCGTGAGGAATGTCCGCATCTTGTGAGCCCGGAATGTGGCGAACGCCTGGCGCAAAATTTCGGAGAGAGTCATAGCCGGTACCGGATGATTTCCGAAGCTAAAAACGGTGTTGGGTCTTGGGGGGTGGATCTTAGGCTCAACACCTAATACCCAAGGCCCAAGACCCAACACCGCCGTCCCTTACTGCAGTACGACCTGATCGCCTTCCTTCAACCCGCTCAGCACTTCGGTCTTCGCGCCGTTCGAGATCCCGATGTTGACGGCAACTTTGTCTTTGCCATCCTTGCCTTTCGGATCCGGCACTTCCACCGATGCCTTCTTATCCTTGTCGTACAGGATCGCGCCTTCCGGAATCTGCAGCACGTTCTTGTGTTCTTCCAGGATGATTTCCGCGTTGGCCGTCATCTCGGCCTTGAGTTCGCCGCCCGGATTCTGGATCGACACGCGCACTTCGAAGGTCGTGACGTTATCTTTCTCCACGCCCATCGGAGAGATCTTGGTCACTTTGCCGTCGAAGGTCTTGTCCTTGAACGACTCCACCTTGATGCGCGCCCGCTGTCCGAGATACACCTTGCCGATGTCGCTCTCGTCAACCTTGCCCTTCACATACACTTCGCTGGTATCGCCCAGTGTCATGACGAGTGTGGCCGACGAACCCAGCACCAGGATCGAGCTCACCGCGTCGCCCATCTCCACATCGCGCGAAAGCACGATGCCATCAATCGGCGAGATAATGTCGGTATAGCTCAGCTGTTCGTCGAGCTGGGTGAGATTGGCCTGGTCCTGCGCTACTTGCGCCTGGGCCTGCGCGATCTTCGCCTTCAGAACGGTCACCTGCGCCTTCGACACATTCTGCTTGTTCAACGCCATCTCGTAGTTCTTCTGCGCATCGTCCAGCGCCGAGGCCGAAACCACTCCATCTTTTGCCATGCCGATGGCACGGTCGTAGGCGCGCTTCAGCACCGGCACGTCTGGACCTTCCGCGTCGACTTTGGCGCGCTCGAAGTCGGCTTGCGAACTCTTCAGGTTCGCTTCTGCCGCCTCCAGAGCCGCGCGCGACTGCGCGACCTGCGCCTCAATCTCGATCTTGTCGAGCTGGGCCAAGAGCTGCCCCTTTTTGACGTGATCGCCGTAATCCACCAGAAGCTTCTTCACAATACCGCTGGCCTTGGACTTCACCTCGACCTTCGTGATGGGCGTGACCTTGCCGGTTGCCACCACGCTCTTGGCCAAGTCTCCCTTTTCTACTTTGGCGAGTTTCGAGGGATCAATCTTGGTGCCACCACGCGTCGCCGCGAACACTCCGCCCGCGATCAACAGGACGATGAACACTCCAATGCTGCCCCAAATAATCAGTTTGCGACGCTTCTTCTTGCCATTTCCGTTACCGTTCACAACGCCTCCTGTGGATACCGCCAAGTGGAGATGGGGAGCCATTCCGCCGCCCTCACTCTCTAGTACGCGGCCCGACTCGCTTTTGTTCCTGTAAACCTATGATTTCTGACTGAACTCAAAAAAGATCGCCGTCACCGCTAACCCATCTGTGGCCTGCCAGTTAGACCCGTGACTCTTTAAAAGGATAGCGGATAACAGGATGGAATTTTGTGACCTCGAACACTGGTTATCGAGGGGATCCCAGAAATCATCCCAAACCGGCTTGACTGGCAACTGGGTACTGGCAACCGGCAACTGTCCTCGGGCAACCGCCTTTGAAATGTTAGAATTACCCTTCCATGATCGCTTTTGTGCTGCTCCGGGTCTTTCTGATCCTTCTCCTGGTGGCGGCCAATGCCTTCTTCGCGGCAGCCGAATTCTCCCTGGTGAGCGTGCGCGATACGCGCATCCAACAGCTCATCTCAGCGGGACGCATCGGTGCGCGCATCGTGCAGCGTCTGCACCAGAACCTCGACGAAGTCGTCAACGGCGTTCAGCTCGGCATCACCATGGTCAGCCTCACCCTGGGCTGGATCGGCGAGCCCATGGTCGCCCGCCTCGTGGAGGGCATGCAGTTCGTCCACGAAGTCCCGCACGCGGCGGTCTACGCCCACACCATCGCCATCGCCATCGCCTTCAGCCTGATCACCTACATGCACGTGATTCTTGGCGAGTTGGTCCCAAAGACTCTCGCCCTGCAGCGCGCCGAGCAAGTCGCCCTCGCCGTCGCCGCGCCCATGGAGGCATTCCTCACCCTCACCCGCCCGGTCCTTTTTTTTATGCGCCGCTCCGGTGGCCTGGTTCTGAGGATGTTTGGGGCCCAGCCCACCCGCCGTGGCGGCGCCGTCCACTCCCCCGACGAACTCAAACTCATCGTGACCGCCAGCCGCCAGTTCGGTCAGATTCCCGAGTTCCAGGAAGAAATGATTCACAGCGCCATCGAGCTCGACAGCATTACGGTCCGCGAGGTCATGGTCGCCCGCCCCGATATTTTTTCGCTGCCTTCCGACCTCCAACTCGACGAAGCCCTCGCCCGCGTGGTCGAAGGGCAGCACTCACGCATCCCGGTCTATGATCCGCAGCGCGGCCCCGAGCACATCGTCGGCGTGCTCTATTACAAAGACCTCATGCGCTGGATGCGCCTCCGCCTCAGCAATCTCGGCCAGTCCACCTCCACGCGCATTTCCCGTATGCAAATCAGCCAGATCATCCACGATGTGCTGGTCGTTCCCGAAACGAAAGTCCTCGCCGAGTTGCTCGCCGAGTTCAAAGATCGCCGCCGCCACCTCGCCGTCGTGGTCGACGAGTTCGGTTCGACCGCCGGCGTGATCACCGTCGAGGACATCCTCGAGCAACTGGTCGGCAACATCGAAGACGAATTCGACGTCTCCCCCAGCGAGCCCGCGCTGGAAGATGAATCGGTTCGGGTGCTCGAAGGCTCGGTCAACATTCGCGACCTGGAAGCCGAGTACGCGCTGACGCTTCCGCGCGACGCCGGGTTTGAAACTCTGGCGGGATTCATCCTCGCGCGCCTGCAAAGGATTCCAGCTCTGCGCGACTCCTTCGAATACGAAGGCCGCCGCTACACGGTAGAGGAACTGGAAGGCCACCGCATCGCCAGAGTGCGAATCGAGAAGATGGCTAAAGTAGAAGGCGAAGCCGAAGCCGCAAGAGGCGCAGGGAGCTAAGAAAATGCTGAGTATGTGGACGCACCCACAAGCCTGTCCTCCTGAGCGCAGCACGACGGCGAGCGAAGCGAGTCGTCGCGCGGAGTCGAAGGACCCCTACTCAGTCGTTGCCCTAGGCTGCCGCATCGAGGCATTCTCCCGATGCAGTCTGGAGAGGAACTCCCTGTTGCGCCTCAGGGATATTGCTGAATGCAAGGGATCCTTCGACTGCGCGAGCTCATTCGAGCTCGCCGCGCTCGGGATGACAGGGACTAAGGAGTTTTCTAAGAGCTGAACCGACCACTGATGCTCACCCGCCTCCTGCAACGCGTCCTCTACACCCTGCCCGTAATCTGGCTGGTCGTCAGCCTGGTCTTCCTGCTCATCCACCTCGTCCCCGGAGACCCCATCGCTCAGATGCTCGGCGAAGGCGCCCCCGCCTCCGATATCGCGGCTACGCGCCACAGCTACGGCCTCGACGCTCCGCTCAGCGATCAATACTTCCACTACTGGAAAGGCGTTCTCCACGGCGATCTCGGACGCTCCATCCGCTACAACCAGACCGTCACCAAGCTGATTGCCCAGCGCTACCCCTACACGCTGCGCCTCACGCTGGCGTCGCTCTTCGTCGCGATCATTCTCTCGATCCCCGCCGGAGTCCGCTCCGCCCGCCGCCGCAACCGCTGGGACGACCGCCTGCTCTCCGTCGTTAGCCTCTTCGGCCTGTCGTTCCCCAACTTTGCGCTCGGCCCTATCCTGATCCTGCTCTTCGCCATCAAACTCGGATGGCTCCCCGTCTCCGGTGCCGGCTCGTTCGCTAATCTAGTGCTCCCCGCGCTCACCATGGGCAGCGCGCTCGCGGCCATCCTGACCCGCATGGTGCGGACCTCAATGCTCGAAGAACTCAGCCAGGACTACATCCGCACTGCCCGCGCCAAAGGCTTGACCGAGCGCACCGTCGTCTACCGCCATGCCCTGCGCAACGCCATGATCCCCGTGCTCACGGTGCTGGGCCTGCAATTCGGCGCGTTACTCGCCGGAGCGATCGTTACCGAAAAGATTTTCTCCTGGCCCGGCATCGGCCGCCTCACCGTCGATGCCATCTCCAGCCGCGATTATTTTCTGGTGCAGGGCTGCATCCTCGCGATTGGCTTGACCTATGTCGCGGTAAATTTTCTGACGGATGTGCTGTACTCGGTGGCGAACCCGCGGATACGGCAATGAAGGGGACGTCATGAGTGGAGAGGAACGCATGAGCCTGTCGAAACTGGAACCATGGTATGCAAGTGCCATGGTGACTGGGAGCACAGCCATGGCGTTCGCATCCGCACTTTGGATAATCCCGGGTGGAGTATCGAGATCGATTGGTGCGATACCCGTAAGCAAAACTGCGTGCTGGAAAGACAGAGAATAAGGTCATCCGCTGCTACGGAACCGCTGGCACCACATGAATCGTCTGCAGCCAAGTTTCGACAAGCTTCGGCCAGGCCGTAACTGGAAGCTCGGTTCGTCGCAGTCCGTAGCCATGTCCGCCGTTGGCGTAGATATGCATCTCCGCGGGAACTTTGGCGTCCTTCAGCGCGAGAAAGTACACAGTGGAATTTTCAACATGCACCGGATCGTCTTCGGCCTGAACAATAAACGAAGGCGGAGTCTGACGGGTGACGTGGATCTCAGCGTTGGGCGCGAAGTTCTGTTCCGCGAGGGCCAGATACCCTGGATAGATAATCGCTGCGAAATCCGGTCGGCAGCTGACCTGATCCGCGGCGTCGATGGGGTCGTAGAGCCGCTGATCAAAATGCGTGCTGAGCGCCGCAGAGAGATGGGCTCCAGCAGAGAATCCGAGCACACCAATTCGATGGGGATCAATGTGCCACTCCGCGGCGCGCGATCGCACGATTCCGAGCGCGCGTTGCGCATCCTGCAACGCAGCGGAAGGCTTGGGATAAGGCCCCGAGTCGGGCACGCGATACTTAACCAGAATGCAGGTGATGCCCACCGAGTCGAGCCACTCACACACTTCCGTGCCTTCAAGATCAATGGCCAGGATGTGATACCCGCCGCCCGGGAAAACCACAATCGCGGCGCCCGTGTTCTTGTGCGTTGGCGAGTAAACCGTAAGCGTAGGCGTCGACACGTTCCCCAGTCGGATAACTGGCTTGCCGGCGATTAACTTATCTTTGGCAGTCGTCGTGTCGACTTCCGGAGACGGACTCGCTGGAGCGCCGGGCGCACCGTGTGGCCAGAGATTCAAAGTCACATGGCCGGGCGTGGGCTGCCATGCGGCGCTTTGTGCGAACCGGCTGGCGGAGAGGATGAGAACTGCAACCAGAGAAGATAGACGCCTAAGCATGATCAGAGCCTCTGGAATCAGGAGTGATGCCGCGCGCAATGAATGATGTCAGGCACGCGGCTTGGTGTGCAAGGGAGCGGGTTTCCTCGGAGCATTCGGCAGTTTAAGATGGAACGACTCTTCCATGTCCACCGCCGCGATCACATTCCGCCGCAAGCTGGCCGGAAACGCCCGCCATAATCCGTTAGCAGCCATCGGCGCGGTGCTGATCGTGGGCTTCGTCATCTTCGCCCTGTTCGCGCCCTGGATCGCCCCGCAAGACCCCGCCTCGATCCATCTGCCCCTGCGCCTCGATTCCCCATCGTCCGCACATTGGTTCGGCACGGACGAACTGGGCCGCGACATTCTCTCGCGCGTCATTTACGGTGCACGCATCTCCATGCTGGTCGGCACTTGCGTCGTCCTCACCTCGCTTGCCCTCGGACTCATCATCGGCTCCATCGCGGGATACTACGGAGGCGCCATCGACCGTTTCGTCAACGTCGTCCTGATGAACGCGTTTCTTTCTTTCCCCGGAATCCTGCTGGCGATCGCCTTCATCGCGTTCCGTGGTCCCGGCATTTTCAATCTCGTGCTCGCGCTCTCGCTCGGGGGATGGGTCGGCTACGCGCGCCTGGTCCGCGGACAAGTCCTTGCCGCCCGCGAACGGGAATTCGTCGAAGCCGCCCGCGCCCTCGGCGCCAGCGATCTGCGCATCATCGTCCGTCACATTCTGCCTAACATTATTCAGCCGGTCGTGGTCCAGGCCGCGATCGGCATGGCCGGAGCCATCCTCGCCGAAGCCACTATGAGCTTTCTTGGACTCGGCGTTCCCCCGCCCACCGCCAGCTGGGGAGCGATGCTCAATGACGGCCGTGCTCATCTTTTCGAATCGCCCCACCTCGTCCTGTTTCCCGCGCTCGCCGTGATGCTGGCCGTGCTGAGTTTTAATTTCATCGGCGATGCATTGCGCGACTATCTCGACCCCCGCGCCCGCATCGAAGCCGGGCTGTGAGAAAACATGCGCTTCCCAGTTTCGCTGGAAACCCGCTCCAGTCAGGCCATTCAGCCCGTAACTGATTCACGCCCAACCACATTAAAATTCCGCAACATTTCTTGACAATCTGGGTTTCTTGCTCGTGTGGCCACGATGTTCTAGAGGATTCGACAAATCAGACCAACGGAGAGACCCTATGAAAAGCACGATCAAGGTTACGTTCCTGAGTACAGCGCTCGCTATTCTTGCGCTGCCAGTTTCGGCCCAGACAACCAATCCCGCTACGGTTACGGGCGAAAGCATTCAAGACCGCAAAGAGAACCAGCAGGATCGTATCGCCAACGGCGTGAAGAGCGGCGAGCTGACGGCCGGCGAAACCGCCAACCTGGAAAAGAAAGAGTCCAACCTGAATCACGAAGAGAAGGATATGCGCTCGCTGGATAACGGCAAGCTGACCTCGGCTGACAAAGCCACTCTGAACCAGCAGCAGAACAAGCTGTCCAAGCAGATCTATCAGGACAAGCACAACTCCGCGGTGCAGAACACCGATCCCAAAAGTGAAGTCGGCAAGCGTGCCGAAAATCAGCAGGACCGCATCGCGCAGGGCATCAAGAGCGGCCAGCTCACCGCCGGGGAAACGGCTCACCTGGAGAGTAACGAAGCCAAGATCAACAAAGAAGTTCGCAACGACCGCGCCGCCAACGGTGGCAAACTGACGGCGCAGGAGAAACAGCAGGTCAACCGTCAGCAGAACCGCCAGTCCCGCCAGATCTACCGCGACAAGCACAACGGCCGCCGTCAGTAAGCACGAGTTTCGACCACGACCGAAGAAGCGCAAGAGAAAGTCGCAGCGCCTCCGGGCCAGCCGGGGGCGTTTTGCTTTTCCGGGCAGATGGACCCCGCGTCTTATCCGTAAGCCGCTGAAAACGCGCCAGATTCGTTTCTTGACACGAATCGCAAATTGCAATATAACTATTGCTGATTGGAATATTACTCAGGGGCTGAGCGGTGAAGCTGGGCGAGAAAATTCGGTACCTGCGCGAAGTTGAAGGCTCGCTGCGCGGGCTCGGGCGTCCCATGACACAGCTCGAGTTGGTGCGCGCTATTCGCGAAGAACTGGGCAAAGGCCGGGGCAGCGCCAAGGGGGCGACCCTCAGCCAGTCCTATCTCTCGCAGATCGAAAATGGAGCGCGCCCGCACATGACGCAGTCCTCGCGCGCGCTGCTGGCGAAGTTCTTCAAGGTGCATCCCGGCTTTCTCGTGGATGACCCTGACGGCTACCACGCTGAACTGACGTCCGACCTGCGCACCACGGAAGGCCAGCTCGACGTCTGGCTGCTGCAAGGGTCGGAACGTTTCGCGAACGACCCGGAAGTCAGCAACGTGCTGATCAAGGCGGCCCGCGAAAAAGACACGCGCCGTGGTTTCTTGCTGTTGGGCGCGATTCTCGATACGCCGGGACTGGCCGACCGCCTGCTGGAGGCGCTGCGGCCCGAACTCGTGGCCAGCAATGGCAACCATCGCCGGGCCATGAATGGGGAAGGGAGGCGAATCCGATGACGTCAGCCAAGATCGACTGGTCCGACTTCTACTTGATCTGTTTCGCGGTCGGCTTCTGCTTCAGTTTCTTTTCGTTCGTGTTCGGAGGTTCGCGTTTCGGCCGGCTGCATCTGCCGCACTTTCACGGACACGGCGTCCCGCATCTGCCGGCCGTGCACGGCCCCATGGGGCATGCTCCGGTTGCGGGTGGTCACGCGCCCGCGGCGTCACATGGGCCAGCGGCAGGGCACGCCCCGGGCGCGAATCAAACGGCAAGCAGCAGTGTTTCGCCGTTCAACTTTGTCACGCTCACGGCCTTCCTAGCCTGGTTTGGTGGCACAGGATACCTGCTCACGCGCTTTTCATCGGTGTGGGTGGGTTTGGGTTTGCTGTTCTCGGTCATCAGTGGGCTCGCCGGCGGGGGAATCATTTTTCTGTTCCTGAGCAAGGTGCTGATGTCGGACGAAGAGAACATGGATCCCGCCGACTACGAGATGGTCGGTGTGCTGGGCCGCGTCTCGGTTTCCATCCGCCAAGGGGGAACCGGAGAAATCATTTATTCGCAGGTGGGAACCCGCCGCGTCTGTGGCGCTCGCAGCGAGGACGGCATTGCCATCGCCAAGGGAACCGAGGTCGTGGTCGAGCGCTACGAAAAGGGAATTGCTTACGTTCGCCTGTGGAGCGAAATGTCAGGAGAGGACGAAACGGCTGCCGGCAACTCGATGGAGCGTTAGCCTCGATTCGCGGGATGAACGTCGTGCCCTGGAGACTTTATGAACGGACCTTGGTACAAGACGTTGGTTGGGCTGATGTGGCTGGCGCTGCCCATCACGGCATTCGAGTACTGGCATGCTTGGGACCGCTTACCCATGCGGATGGCCGTGCACTTCGACGCCCACTGGCAGCCCAATGGCTACACGTCGCGAGAAGGAGCCTTGGAATTGGGGCTCGGCATCATGGCTTTCATGCTGGTCGTGTTGACGGTCGGATTGTTGATCGCGCACGCCCTGAAGCCGGCTGCGGCCTGGCCGCTGCTGGCGGTCTTTTATGTGGCGCTCGGTTTTTTGTGGTTCGGAAATCACTCGATTGTGGAGTGGAATCTGAACCCGCCGCCAGCCCATTCCGAGTTGGTGGGCCCAGACTCCCCGGCGGTCCGTGACTCCCGCGGAACGAACTTTCTAATACTGCATTCGTAACAGGAGGCGTTATGGGATTGGGATTGTCGTCAATGGTCACGATCTGGATTTTTGTCGGGCTGGGAGTGATGGTCATCCTCTTCCTGATGAGCGGAATGGCCAGGCTGTATCGCAAAGCGGGGCCGCACGAGGCACTCATCGTGTATGGCCTGGGCGGAACGCGGGTGGTGCAGGGACACGGCACACTCGTGTTTCCCATGGTGCAGATTTGCAAGGATCTTTCTCTGGAGCTGATGTCGTTCGACGTGGCGCCGCAACAGGATTTGTACACCAAACAAGGCGTCGCGGTGACGGTCGAAGCGGTAGCACAGATCAAGGTGAAGTCCGATCGCGAGTCCGTGCTGACCGCGGCTGAGCAGTTCCTGACCAAGTCTGATCAGGAGCGCGAAGGTCTGATCCGTCTCGTAATGGAAGGCCACTTGCGCGGCATCATCGGTCAGTTGACGGTGGAGGAAATCGTCAAGCAGCCGGAAATGGTTTCCGACCGCATGCGCGGAACCTGCGCCGAAGACATGAACAAGATGGGCCTGGAAGTGATCTCGTTCACCATCAAAGAAGTTCGCGATAAGAACGAATACATCACCAACATGGGCAAGCCGGATGTGGCCCGCATCAAGCGCGATGCCGACGTTGCTACGGCAGAAGCCGACCGCGATACTGCGATCCGGCGCGCGCTGGCGCAGCGGGAGTCGGCCGTGGCCAAGGCCCAGGCCGATCAGGAACGCGTGCTGGCTGAGACCTTGTCTCTGGCCAAACAGGCGGAATCGCAGCGCGACCTGGAAATCAAAAAGGCGCAATACCTGGAAGTCACCAAGCGCCAGCAGGCGCAGGCCGATAAGGCTTATGACATCCAGACCAACATCATGCAGCAACAGGTGATCGCGGAGCAGGTGAAGGTGCAGCAGGTCGAGAAAGAGCAGCAGGTCAAGGTGCAGGAAGCGGAAATCAACCGCCGCGAGAAAGAACTGATCGCCACGGTGCTGAAGGGAGCCGAGATCGAGCGTCAGCGCATTGAGACGCTCGCTGCGGCCGAAAAGCAGCGCCTGATCGCGGAAGCCGAAGGCCAGGCGTCCTCGATTCGCGCGCAAGGCGAGGCCGAAGCCGAGATTATTTTCAAGAAAGGCGATGCCGAGGCCCGAGCGATGAACGTCAAGGCCGAGGCTTTCCAGGAGTACAACCAGGCGGCGGTCATCGACCGGCTGTTCGCCAGCATGCCGGAGATCGTGAAGGCATTGGCCGCTCCGCTGGCCAACGTCGACAAAATCACCATCGTTTCCACCGGGAATGGCGATGGGGCGGGCATGAGTAAAGTCACCGGCGACATCACCAAGATGGCGGCGCAAGTGCCGGCCCTGTTCGAGACGCTCTCGGGCATGCCGCTGTCAGAGTTGATGGGCAAGATACGGCTGATCGGCGAC
>Ga0181532_10000712_pt1 | contig 33469 bp, 29 predicted proteins | sample PEATcosm2014_Bin_33_FD_119768 | JGI IMG/M metagenome (GOLD analysis project Ga0181532, IMG submission 119768) | Peatland microbial communities from MTU Mesocosm Facility, Houghton, MI, USA - PEATcosm2014_Bin11_30_metaG | ecosystem: Environmental > Terrestrial > Soil > Wetlands > Peat | place...
GAAAATCGTAGTGCTGCCGGTCGAAATCGTTGCGATCGACGAAAATCATCCAGGAAAAACCCAGCGGCTGGTACTGGAACTTGAACTTCTTCGTGAGACCGCCGAGAAGGCGCTTCTCCATGCTTTCGTCTTTGCCTTTGTCTTTGTCCTGGAGGAAGTCGCTGCGGTCGATGGATTCGCTCAAATCCATCCGTCCCAGAAAATAATGATCGTCCTGCGGAATCGGCCCCAGCTGTTTGTCCTGCGTCAGGTTCTGCAGATAGGTTTCGACAATTGGCGTGCGCGGCGACAGGAACTTAATCAGGTCCTTCTCGCGCATGATCACACGGTCGACCACTTGATCCATGGTGGTCGGCGGCGCCAGATTGACCGGAGCTTGAGCCGGCGGAGCCTGACTTGACGGAGCTGAGCTCGGCTGAGCAGGAGTCGGATCTGGCTGCGCCGCCGATGCCGGCTGTGGGTTCTGCGGCGCGGACGCCGGTTGCTGGGCTGCTGCCGTCATCGTCAACGCTAGCAGAGCCAAAATTATCCAGTTCATAGTGGGCATAACGTCCCGCATAGCTTTCCGCATAACTCTCATCTCCAAGATTTCAATACGCCAGTTGAAATACCACGTGCACAATTGCTGTCGAATCCATTGCCTGCCCGTTTTTCATGGCCGGCTTGAAACGCATTTTGTTGGCGGCAGCCATGGCGGCCTCATCAAGCCCATGGCCCAGACCCCGGACCACGCGGTTCACATGTAACTGCCCATTCGCCGCAAATTCCACTTCCAGCAAGACTTCGCCTTCCAGTTTCAGACTTCGTGCTTCATCCGTATAAACCGGGTTCGGTTTGTACGTGATCTCGACCGATGTCGCCGGCGGGCCGCTATCCACGCGCTGGATATGTGGCGTGTTCTGCGCGACCTCCTGCGAGCCAAAGCCCGAGGTCTGCACGCCGCGGCCACTTCTGCGCCCGTCACCCTGGCCTCCAGTTGCAACCCCATTACCAAAATCGGCGCTGGCCACGGTTCCCTTAATACCTTTGGCACCGCCCGAACCGTTCCCTTGTCCCTGCCCCACCGGCATGTCGAAACCACCCGCAACCGATGCGACCAGCTTGCCGTTGGGCTTGCCTTTATCACTCGGCTTCAATCCGTTCGGATCGCCGAACCCGCCCGTTTGCACCTTCTCAATCGGAGCATTCACCGTCGGCACCGCCGAACTCCCCCCGAAGTCCCCGGTATGAATCAGGACCGGACGCGCTCCGCTCGTCTGCTTCAACACCGCTGGAGCAAAGTTATTCATCGCTACCTTGGGCGGCGCAATCTCCTGGGGCTGCGGCTTGGGCGCGCGGACCTCTTTCGGCACGATCAATTTCGGCGCTTGGAACACTGGCTCCGGTGGCGGCAGCAGCTTCGCATGCACTGGCAGCGGCTTCGGCTGGGGCAGCGGCTCCGGCCTCAACTCCGGCCGCGGCACAACCTCCGTGACGTGATAATTCACGATCGGAATGATGGTATCGGTCGCCATGATTCCGACGACAATCAGAAGCAGAATCAGGGCGACGAGAATCCCGTAGCTTGCCGCGAAGGTCCGCCAGTTCCACTTTCGTTCAGGCAGCAGGCCGAGTTTAAAACCGCGATCGTACGTAGGCATCCAATGACTCCAAAAAGGGGGCCCGAAGCTGGGGAGAGCGCTCGGGGTTGGAGTCTTCACCTTATGGGAGATTGGGCAGGGGGTAAACGTGTCGCTTGCGCGTGTCCTTTGGTAACACCCTAGCCGATTCGGCCCAATAATCTGATCGATTACTTTGGGTCCCTTACTTCGGTGTCGCCGCCCGGCGCCGCGCAAAGAAGTAGAACACCGGAACCCCTGCCAGAATCGCCAGGCATCCACCGGCCGAACTTTTCAGATTGTCGCTGAACGTGTAGTAGAGAAGAGCGGTTGAAGCCAACACAAACAACGCTGGAACCACCGGATATCCCCACACGCGATAGGGGCGGTCGGCGTGAGGTTCCCGCCGGCGGAAAACGAAAACCGTGCTGCCCGCGATCATGTAGAACATCCACTCCGCGAAAATCGTCAGCGAAAAAAATTGACGGAAGCTGCCGCCCAGCATTAGCAGGATGATGGCCAGCCCGCATTGCACAATAATCGCCACCGAGGGCGTGTGGAAACGGGGATGAACCTCCGCCATCGTCTTGAAAAAATATCCATCGCACGCCATCGCAAAGGGCACGCGTGCTCCGCTCATGATGGTACCGTTCAAAGTTACCAGCATCGAAACCGCCATGCCCGCCGACACCAGGCTGGCACCCGCGCGCCCGAGCACCAGCGCCACCGCGTCCGACGCAGGGCGCTGAGAGCCTGCGATCGCCGTCGCCGGCAGCACATACTGCACCGCCGCGTTCACCAGAATGTAGAGCGCGCCCACCGTCGCCACGCCCCAAATCAGCGACAGCGGAATGTTGCGCTGCGGATTCCGTATCTCGCCCGCAACCATGTTCAGATCGTTCCAGCCGTCATAAGCCCACAGGGCCGCCACCAACGCTGCGAAAAATCCGGCCACGCCGCCTTTCGCCCCGGTAAACTCAGTCGCGAAATTCGCCCAAGTGCCGCCACTATAAGAGAAGCCCACCACCACAATTCCGAGGATGATCGCGACTTTCAGCAGCGTGAACACAAACTGAAAATCGCCCGCCCGGCGTATGCCAGTGTAGTTGAGCCAAGAAATCAGCAGGGTGGCTGCGATGGCCACCAGTTGCCCGTAGCTGATAGTGAATGGATGGGAAATACATGCGAGAGAGAAAAAAGAGAAGACCGGAAAGGTTTCCAGGATCCGCACCAGGCCAGTCGTCACGGTCGCAATCGAAGCTGGCTTGGCGATCAGAAACCAGGTCCATGAATAGAGGAATCCCGCCAGCGGCCCATAGGCGTCGCGAACGTAGACATACTCGCCGCCGGCCTGCGGCTTCATCGCTCCCAATTCGGCATAAGTGAGCGCGCCAAAAAAGGAAAGCAGCCCCCCGACCATCCAGGCGAGATATACCAGTCGAGCCGACCCCACCGCTTGCATCATCTCGGATGGAACCAAAAAAATTCCACTTCCGATGATGGTCCCAACCACCACCGCGCCCGCATGTGACAACCCAAGGTCGCGTGCCAGTTCGGGACGGGAATGATTGTCCTTTGCGAGCATGTCCATAATTTCCACAGCCTGATCGGAAGAAAGATTCTAACCGCAACTTCTCCGCGTCTTCTGCGATCTCCGCGGTTCAAGACTTTGGTTGAACCCTCCACATAGCGCTAGCCCCATAGCCCACCGCGAACGTTATGGCGGTCCCAATCGGGACCCACCAGGTGAAAGCCACATGGGACCAGATCCACAAATACAGTTCCATCGTCAATCCGCAAATCATGCCAACCATTGCCCCACGCTGATGCGCGCGCTTGGTCCACACTCCCAGCAGAAACACGCCGAGCAGAGCTCCATAGGCAACGGACGCGATTTGCAAACCAACTTCCACTACGCGTCCCACGCGTTGCAGGGCCAGCACTGCGAGCGCGAACAGTACCAGCGCCCACCCGACGGTCGCCAGTCGCGCCAGGCGCAACCGTCCCGCTTCGCTCAACTCCGGATGTGAGCTCGATCCAGAGCCCGAACGAAGGCGAAGATAGAAATCCATAATCGAACTCGATGACAGCGAGTTCAGCGCCGCGCTCAGGTTCGACATCGCCGCGGCCAGAATCGCCGCGATCAATAGCCCGGCAATCCCGTGCGGCATATGGCTCACGATGAACGTCGGATAGATCCTGTCCGCCCGCCCAAACACGGACGACGGAACCCGGTAGTAGGCAAACAGCATCACGCCTACCAGCAGAAACAACCCAAACTGAAAAAAGACCGCCAATCCACTCGACACCAACGCCAGCGCTGACTGCCTTTGATTCCGCGCCGCCAGCAATCGCTGCACGATAAGTTGGTCGGTGCCATGGCTGGCCGTCGTGAAGATCGCACCGCCGATGATTCCCGCCCACAGCGTATAAGGTTTTGCAAAATTAAGGTGCGGCCAGTATGACGAGGCCACTGAATTGAAAATTGAAACATCGAACACCTGGAACTTGTGCAACCCGCTTGCAATCGCCTCGACCGATCCCCATCCCCCCGGCACGAGGTGGAGAATGGTCCCGAGTCCGACCAGCGTCCCGCCCACGTAAATGAAGGTCTGCACGACGTCGGTCCAGATCACTGCCGCCAGTCCGCCCTCAAACGTATAGATCAAAGTCAGCAGCGTGATGATCGCGATCGAAGCGACCTCGCCTGTACCGAGCGCAATCGACACCACGATCGATACGGCATACACTCGCACTCCCTCGGCCGCCGCCCTCGTCAACAGAAACAGGCCCGCCGTCACCGTGCGCAGCTCCGGACCAAACCGCCGCTCAATCAGCTGATAAGCGGTATACAGCTCGCCCCGAAAATATTGCGGCAGCAGAACAAAACTAATGATGACGCGCCCGATCACATAGCCCATTACCACTTGCAGAAAAGTGAAATTCGAATCGTAGGCGAGGCCGGGAATACTGATAATGGTCAGCGTGCTGGTCTCCGCCGCTACAATCGACAGCGAAATCGCCCACCAGGGAATGTTGCGGTCGGCGAGAAAGTAGTCTCGCATCGTCCGCTGCCGCTTGCGAAAGCGCAGCCCGAAGAGTGTGATCCCCGCCAGGTACAGCGCAATAATCAGGAGGTCGATCCGATTCAATCCCAAGCGTTTCCTTCCAGCTTCGTGTGCGGCCGAGATGCTCCACCCGCCAAGCCAACACCGGGCTTGACGGGGACCCCGGTGTGCTCGGCTGGACAGCCGGGGGCGGCTGTCCCTACGTGTCCAAAAAGGGTTTGCTGCATTGTACAAGCATGTTCGCGACCCGCATCGGCGCTGAGCCGGTTGTGTTAGAACTAGCCCGATGGCCTACTATCTCGGAATCGACGGTGGCGGCACCAAAACTCGCTGCGTTCTCGGCGACGAAACGACTGTGCTTGCCACGGCAATGACGGGCGGCTGCAGCGTGATCCGCCATGGCGAGCAGCACGCAAGGGAAGCACTGCATACTGCGATCCGCCAGGTCTGCGCGACCGCCGGGATTTCTCCCGATCGGATCAGCGCCATCTGTATCGGCGTCACTGGCGCTGCCCGGCCCGAGATCGCCGCCAAGATTCGCGGCATTCTCACTGAACCGATTCCCGAAATAGCTCCGACAAGAATCGAGGTCGTCGGCGACAACGTAATTGCCCTCGAATCCGCTTTTGGCGCGGGTCCCGGAGTGATCGCGATTGCCGGCACTGGCTCCATTGTTTACGGCCGCGATGCTGCCGGTTACACCGCTCGCGCCGGGGGCTGGGGCTTCGCCATCTCCGACGAAGGCTCCGGCCACTGGATCGGCCGCCGCGCTATCTCCGCCATCCTAAGTGCTCAGGATCAAGGCCTCGAAACCGTGCTCACCGGGATGGTCTTCCAGGCCTGGAAACTCAACACTATCGACGAACTTGTGCAGCAAGCGAACTCGACCCCGCCACCCGACTTCCCGCGCCTGTTTCCCATCGTCCTGCGCGCCGCCGACGAAGCTGATGCTATCGCCTGCGAACTCCTCTCGGACGCTGGCGCCAAGTTGGCTGAGCTCACCGCCATCGTCATCCGTCGTCTCGCTCCCCATGCTTCCCGAGCCATGCTCCCCATAGCAATGACGGGCGGCGTCTTTCGTCAGTCGCTGGTTGTACGCCAGGTTTTCTACAATACGCTGCAGACAAGCTTTCCCGGCGTCGACGTGCGTCAGGATTCAGCCGATCCGGTCGAGGGCGCGCTGGCCAGAGCGCGCGCAACAAGAGGGTAGAGACGGGGCTTGCCCCGTCTGACGCAGGCAGACTCGCGATGGCCAACCACGAAATGTCGGAAGACGAAAGTCTCGAAACCGTGCCGTCCTCACGGGAATGGGCAACTCCGGAGACGCCCGCACCCGTCGATCTCCTTCGCACCGCCGCCGATCCCGACCTCACCGAGGACTTGGCCCTAGCCCTGCTCAGGCGCGCCGAGTTGCACCCTGAGGTCCTCGAGCAACTCGCCAAGAACGCCAACGCGCTCAAGAGCCGTAAGGTAAAGATCGCGCTGGCCAGCCATCCGCACACACCCCGTCATGTGTCCGTGCCCATGGCGCGCCAGTTCTACACTTTCGATCTGATGAAAGTTGCGCTCTCGCCCGGCGTCCCCGCCGATGTGAAAGTTTCCGTCGACGACGTCCTCATTTCGCGCCTCAAAACTGTCACCACCGGCGAACGTCTTACGCTGGCCCGCCGCGCCTCGGGCAGAGTAGCGGCTGGCCTCCTGCTCGAAGTGGAAGTCACCGGTGCCAAAATGAGCGACGCCAAAACGGCGGCCCGCGAAACCCGCGTCATGCAGACCGCGCTCGAAAATCCACGGCTCACCGAAGCCCTCGTCATCAACTCCGTGCTGCGTCCCGGTGCCAGCGTAGCTCTGGTGCATGCGGTCGCACAACACCCGAAGTGGTCCTGCCGCAGAGAAATTCGTGCCGCCCTGCTGCGAACCGAGCATCTTTCTCTGGCTCGGTCCCTGGAATTTAGCCAGGAAATCCCCGCCCCGCTGCTGCACGAACTACTCGCCAGTTCGCGTCTACCCGACCAGATCAAGGACCAACTCGTCCGCGAGAATCCTGCGAAATCGTAGGCTTTGTGTGGTGCGGGCATCATCAGGCGGCAGCCTTTGCGCGAATCTCCGCCATCAGCTCCGCCGTAGTCGACACATTGATCCCGTATCGCTCCCCACCGCCCACAATGGGACCCCCAACGTCATCCATCTCAAGCCGCCGCCCAGCCGCAAGGTCTTTCTGCATCGAGCTGCGCATACTCGGAGGCGCGCTTTCAAAACCCGCCCGGACCCGCGCGGCGTCGAGCTCCGCGCCGCTGGCGTTCGCCACGGCGCATGTCTCGGCAATCGCGGAATGTAGTTTCGGTTTCCAAACAGCGCTCGCCAGAATCTCGCCAATATTCATTCCCGATGCCGACGTGACCAGCGCAAACGGTGCCAGAAAGCTAAGCTTCCCCCACAGCAAAGTCTGCTCATTCGGAACGAACTGGCAGGTGAATCCAAGCTTGCGCAACTGTTCAATGATGGCTCCTAGGAGTGGTTCTCCGCTGGAGGCGAGGTTGAGGAGAACGAACGGCGATCGCTGGATGAATCGTCCCGGAGAAATCCTCTCAGCTTCCACCGCGATCGTTCCCGGGACCACCTGCTCCGGTCCAACTCGGGTTCGGAGCACCGCGACATGGTCCACGCCGTTGAGCAAGGGAACCACGCATCGGGGAGATACCTGCACCGCTTTGAGCGCAGCTTGCAATTGATAAGTCTTGGTTGCGATCCAGAGCACCTCAACCGCTTCCATGAGCGAGGCAACGGCCTTGGCGGGCGCCGTAAGTGAGCCCGACGGACGCTCCAGCACCAAGTTGGCGGGATAGCTCGCTAACTTGTCCGGTCGAACCACAACGGTGACGTCTTCGCCGAGTGATGACAGCGCAGTGCCGACCAGCCCTCCGATGGCTCCCGCTCCTAAAATTGCATGCTTCATGTGACTGGCTCCCCGGGAAAACTATACGATATGGTAGTTTTCGATGCAGCAGCTGCCAGCTCCGACCCGCCTTTACGCTGCGCCTAAGATTCTGTCACACTGACCACTAGCCACTTACCACTGACCACTGATTTTATGGGCAAGATTCACGTCCTTCCCGAGAGAGTAGCCAACCAGATCGCTGCCGGCGAGGTGGTCGAGCGTCCCGCGTCGGTAGTGAAGGAGTTGTTGGAGAACGCGCTGGACGCCGGCTCCACGCGCATCCGCATTCAGGTTGAGGCGGGCGGGAAGAGGCTGATCCAGATCACCGACAATGGGTGCGGCATGGTGCGTGACGACGCCATGCTGGCTTTCGAGCGCCACGCCACCTCAAAAATCAAAGATACCGACGACCTGCTTAGCATTTCGACTCTCGGATTTCGCGGCGAGGCGCTGCCCTCCATTGCTTCCGTTGCCCGGCTGCATCTGGAAACCCGCGCGGAGGAAGAGGCCGCTGGAACCGTCCTCGAGATCAACGGCGGCAAGATCATCCGCGTGGAAGAGGCGGGGCTGCCGCTCGGAACTTCCATTACGATTCGCGATCTCTTCTTTAATACGCCGGCGCGCAAGAAATTTCTAAGGTCGGAATCGACCGAACTCTCCCACATTGCATCGCTAGTAACCCACTATGCGCTGGCGCATCCCGAGAAGCACTTCGAGCTGCATTCGGCGACCAACGCATTGCTGGTGGCGCCGCCCGTGGCCGGTCATCGCGAGCGCGTGTACCAGGTGTTTGGCCCTGAGACGCTCGATCAGTTGATTCCGCTGGCGGCGGTGCAGCCTTTGGAGCGTATCGGCCTGCCGCAGCCTCCGCCGTGGCGGCGGGCCACGGACGACTCAGTGCCCGAGTCTAATGTCAGCTTGTCGGGTCATCCTACATCTGGTTCGGATGGTGCCGACACGCGGACAGGAGTGTCCGCGCGACACGATTTTGGAGAGGTGCGACTGCGTGGCTTTGTCTCGAAGCCGGAAATTCAGAAGCTCAATCGCAATTCGATTTTCATTTTCGTGAACGGACGTCTCATTCGCGATCGTCTCATTCAGCACGCCATCACCGAGGCGTATCGCAACATTTTGCCGCCGACGGTGTTTCCTGTCGTTCTGCTTTTTATCGAGATGCCCACCGCCGAAGTGGATGTGAATGTGCATCCGTCGAAGACCGAGGTGCGCTTCCGACAGCAAACGGTAATCCACGATTTCGTGCGCGAGTCGGTGCGTGCGGCGCTGATGAAAGCGCGGCCGGTGCCACAGTTTTTGAGGGAAATTGGCGCGCAGCCCACCGCGAGTCTTGCCCTCACCAGCCCTCTGCATAGACCGGGCGAAGGCGATGGATTGCAGCGGGCACCGTGGCGCGACTTGTACGAACCGGCAGCGCCGGGCGGATTCGCGTTGCAGGCTCCCTCAGTTCCCGCGGCGACGGCGCGCCTGGAGTTTGAAGGAGGAATCGCGGTCGAAGCCAACGCGGCGGTATCGCTCGAACGCGACCCGGAGGCAGCGATCCTCGATCCGGCAACCGACCAGCCAATTCCCGACCACGGGTGCGCGCCGCCAATCGCGCAAGAGCCGCAAGCCGCGCCGACTCTCGAGTCGTTGCGAACCCTGCGACCGTTAGGCCAGATTCGAAATTCGTTCATACTCGCGGTCAACGAAGACGGACTCTGGATCATCGATCAACATGTGGCCCACGAGCGCGTGCTGTTCGAACGCGTCCTGCGGCAACGTTCGGCGCAGCAGGTAGAGAGCCAGCGTTTGCTGATGCCCCTGGTCATCGAACTGACTCCGGCGCAGCAAGCTATCTTCAGCGACATTACCGACGAACTGGCGCGCAATGGCTTCGAGGCGGAACCCTTCGGCGCGAGAAGCGTGGCGGTAAACATGGCTCCAGCCGGCGTGGACGCGGCACAGATCGAGCATATGTTGAACGAAATCTTCGAGCAGCTCACGCGCGAAGACCAGGCCATCAATCTGGAAGCGGTGCGAACGCGCATCGCAGCCTCGATCGCGTGCCACGCCGCCATCAAAGTCAACATGCCGCTGGAACAGAACAAAATGGAGTGGCTGCTAGCGGAGCTGGCCAAAACCGAGCATCCGATGTCTTGCCCGCACGGCCGGCCGGTGGTGCTGCGCTATTCCATGCAGGATATTCAGAAGGCTTTCAAGAGGATCTGAAGGCAGCATTTCGCACTAAGGCTCAACACCCGGCCGAGTGACGTCCGGTTCCCGTCAGGGAGGCCTCGATGTAACCCCAATGCCAACCGGCTGATTTTGCGAAGGGCTAACTGCTAGGTGCTAAATGCCGCTTTCAACTGTGTTCTAATCAGAAGGAATGACCGATCCGGAACTCTTGCAGGCTCGCATGCAAAAGTGGCGCCTTGACGGCCAGCCCGTGCGCACTCTCGATGACGCGCGCGCCTTTCTCGAGTCGGTTGGATTTTGCGTGATGTATCCGACTCGACCCGCGATTCTGGTGCCGACTTTCATTGGGGCCTGGGTCGGAGCCGATGACAGGCTGCCGGCGCGCCAGCACGCGTATAACGATCCGCGAGCGAAGGAGGCTACTGAATTGATGGTGCGCGCGCTGCGCGACCAGGCAGCCTTCGAGGCTCCGCTGATTGACGAGAACAATGCATTCTTGCTGGCGGCTTCAGTGTTTCCGTATTTTTATTCGCTGGTCGGCGAGCGCAATCCCAAGCAGCCTCCGTCATCTGGACCGCGGTCTCCTTATTCTCCGTTGGCCTGCGATGCTTTTGAAATCATTCGGCGGCGTGGGCCGATTTCGAAAACAAAACTGGGCGAGACGCTGGGCGGTGCGGTTTCGAACGCCGGCCTTGATCGTGCACTGAGCGAACTCTGGGCCAAGCTGCGCATCACTCGCGTCGATTACACCGTGGAAGAAGGCTCGGTGTGGGACGAACTGTCGCGCTGGGCTCCGGACGTTGTCCGCGAAGGCGTGGGAATTTCGGTGCCCGAAGCACTCTCCGCGCTGGTCTCGAAATATCTCGACTGCGTGCTGGCGGTCGATGAGGGAGAGGTCGAGAACTTCCTGGCGAACTTCGTTCCGCGGACGCGGGTGAAAGAAGCCATCCATGCCCTGCTCTCGGCGCGCGAATTGAGTTTTGTGCACATAGGGAGCAAGTCGCTGCTGCAAGTAACTCCGCCCAAACAAGCCTACGTTCCCAAGCCGCGACCCGAGCGCGTGAGCTGAGCAATCTGCACGAGCTGTGATGAAGGTCTCTTGCGCTCCGTGTACAATGCTCAGTTCGTCCAATGATCTTCGCCCGATGACTTTCACCCACTGACTTCGCCCAATGACCGATTCCTCCCAACGCAAACTCATCATCGCAATTGACGGTCCAGCCGGAGCGGGCAAGAGCACTCTCGCGTCCCGCCTGGCGCGCAAACTCGGCTACGTGAACCTGGAGAGCGGAGCCATGTACCGCGCGTTGGCGCTCAGGGCGATCGAGTGGGACGCGTCGTTCGACGACGAAGCCGCTTTGCTGAAGATGGCGCAGGATTCTCGCATCACTCTCGATCGCTCGATCGGCGGCAATCGCGTCCTGCTCAACGGAAAAGATGTTTCCGCGCGCATCCGGGAGCGCGATGTGACAGAAGCGGCTTCGCGTATCTCGGTGCATCCCAAGGTACGCGAGTGGATGGTCGAGCGGCAGCGTGAGATGGGCATTGGCGGCGGCGTGGTGATGGAGGGGCGCGACATTGGGACAAAAGTTTTTCCTGATGCCGATTTAAAAATCTTCCTGGACGCCGACCCTGTGATTCGCGAGCAGCGACGACTGGATCAGCAGCAAGTAAAGGGACCGTCGGCCGAGACAATGGCTGCGGAACTTCGTGAGCGCGACCGGCGGGACCGCACCCGGGCGGCTTCTCCGCTGGTGGCGGCCGATGACGCCATTGTGATCGACTCGACGAGCTTGAGCGAGGATGATGTCGCTAATCGAATCGAGAAACTGGTGGAGCAGCGGCTGGTGGCGAAGCGCTAAGGGCGCGCGTCTGGTGTCCTCGGTTAGAGATCTGCCGACGAACCGGAGTCGTTTTTTTCCGGGGATGAGTTGGCAATGATTGCCAATTTAGCGATACCCCCCTCGCTATTGGAATCAAGGGGTTAGCAAGAAATTCCCGCTAGATCATTGGGTTTAAAGTAGTTGCGGGTAAAGTCTTCCAGAACCAATGACTCAGCGGCGATATTGATTCGCTCGGTTGTCAAACAGTGTCCCAAAATGGAATTGGGGCGGCTCCTATGGCCGCGCCACATGCCTGGCTGCGCCTATCAAGTCGATTTTTCGCCAACTACAGACACGATGCGCTCAAATATTTAGTAGTTGCAAACGTAAGCTGCTCTAGCACACCTTAGCTTTTTTCTTCATAATCCGGGGTGTGGCTCTCATTGTTTTCCTCCGAGGAGTAAATGTTGGCGGACACAGAACGTTTCGCCCAAGCATCCTCGCGCGACAACTGAGCGGCTACGATGTCCTGAACGTGGGTGCTGCGGGCACCTTTGTTGTTCGTAAACCTGGATCCCGTGCAAAATTCCGTACTGCATTGCTTCGCAGGCTGCCGTTCGAAGCGGAAATTGTGCTGTGCGAAGCCCGCGATCTTATGCGACTGGAGACGGAGAACCCGTTTGGAACTCCGCCATCACCTCCAGATGTTGTCCGGTTCGTGAGTATCCTGTCGAAGGCCGGGGGTGTTCGGGCGTCGCTTCCAGTCACGTTTCCCTCAGACGGGGAGTGGTTGGTGCGGGTGATTGCGTCCGAAGGGCAGTTCGTGTTCGGAGTGTACCGTCGTCACATGAAGACAATCGGCTATCTTGGCCAGATCGACAAACTGTACGGTGTGCCTGCTACGACTCGGAATTGGAACACAATAATTGCGATCATACGAATGTTGAAGAGTCTCAAGGGCGGGCGCAGGGATTCTAATTGTTGAAATCAGATTGCATGTTTTGACCGTCGCGGTCATTGAGTGTAACGGGGATGTTTGTGCGCCGGGCTAAACCGTTGGTCAACCTCACACGCACCCGACACAGAGCGGGAACGCGTGTCCCAGGGTCTGTCCGGCGTGCGGAAAGCAGCAAAAGAAAATAAGGAGATGAAGTTCACCGCCTTGCTTCACCATCCAACCGTCGCTCTACTACGAGAAAGCTTTTACTCGCTCAAGAGGAAAGCCGCACCGGGAGTGGACGGGGTTACATAGCGGGAGTATGAAGACGGACTTGAGGATCGACTGACCGATCTTCATGGCCGAGTTCATCGTGGTGCCTATCGAGCGAAGCCCTCGAGAAGAGTGTACATAGAGAAAGCCGCCCTAACTGTTGTAATCTGGCGATTACACTTAGAGAATTTCAGGCCCGGCTGTCGACCACCCAACTCGGCGTTCCAGGGATGCCCGGCGATGCCCAACCCACACATCGCAGAGGCCGCGATGGGCTGGTTCGTGCGGAGTGAACCCACACATCGCAAGGGCGCGATCTGTGGTGTACCCGGCGCATCCATCGGGCGGCCAAGATCGCAGCGGTAAAGCGCTGCGCCACCCAAAAGCTCCCAGGGCCTCATTTCTTCACCACTCCAATTCCCAACTCCCGCAGTTGCGCGTCCGCTACCGGGGTGGGTGCTTCCATCATCAGGTCTTTTGCGGCGGCGGTTTTGGGGAAGGGAATTACTTCTCGCAGACTGTCCGCTCCGGCCAGAATCATCACGATGCGATCGAGGCCGAGGGCGATTCCGCCGTGGGGCGGCGTTCCGTATTCGAGCGCTTCAAGGAAGAAGCCGAAGCGCGCGCGCGCTTCGGCTTCGGTCATGCCTAGCGCGTGGAAGATTCTGCTTTGCACGTCCTGGCGGTGAATACGGATCGAGCCCGATCCCAACTCCGTCCCATTCAGCACCACGTCGTAGGCGAGGGCGCGCACCATAGCCGGATCGGTTTCGAGTTTATCCATGTCTTCGTCGTGCGGCGAGGTGAAGGGATGGTGCGCCGCGTTCCAACGCTTTTCGCCTTCATCCCACTCGAACATGGGAAAGTTCGTCACCCACAGAAAACGGTAATCGCCTTTCTGGAAAAGCTTGTGGCGGTCGGCGTATTTCTGCGCCAGCGCTACGCGCAACAGTCCCGCCGAGGCGTAGATGGCCATCTCGGCGGGCGTTACTTTGCGCTTGCTGGCGGGATGCGCTTCGGCGGTTGCGCTCGACGCCGAGCCCACAACGAGCACGATGAGATCGTCCTGGTCGCCGGCGGTTTTCTGGTGAATCTCCGCCGCCGCCTTGGAGAATTTATTCTCGACGCGCTTGAAGTCTTCGAAGACGCGCGCTCCGCCTTTGGACACAAACAGGGGCTTGATGTCGTCGCGCTCCTTGCGCGAAAGTTCGCCTACGTGTGGGATGCGGATGGCAATTACGGGTAGATCTTTATTGATGGCCAGCGTTTCCAGATCAGCCGTTGTAAAACAATCGCGCACGTCGGTGAACGCGGGCAGGCGCATGTCGGGCTTGTCGATGCCGTACTGGCGCATGGCATCGTCGAAGTCCATGCGCGGGAAGGGCGTCTTGATCTCGTGCCCGGCGGCTTTGAACGCCGCGGTCAGGAAACCTTCGACCACTTCCCACACCCGCTCCGGTTGCGGGTATGACATTTCGAGATCGATCTGGGTGAATTCGGGCTGGCGATCGGCGCGCAGGTCTTCGTCGCGGAAGCAGCGCACGATCTGGAAGTATTTGTCGCAGCCCGAGATCATTAATATCTGCTTGAACAGTTGCGGCGATTGCGGCAGCGCGTAGAACGATCCGGGCTGCACGCGGCTGGGCACGAGATAATCGCGCGCACCCTCGGGCGTGGAGCGGGTCATGAATGGAGTTTCAATCTCAAAGAAGCCCTGCGAAGCCAGATTGTCGCGGATGGCGAGCGCCACCTTATGCCGCAGTTCGATGTTGAACTGCATGGCGTCGCGACGCAGATCGATGTAGCGATATTTCAAGCGCATTTCTTCGTTCGCCAGCACTGTGTCGGAGGGCAGAAAGGGCAGCGGCTTCGACACGTTCAAAATGCGCAGCTCTTCGACCACCAGTTCCACTTCGCCGGTGGGGATCGCGGGATTGATGGTGTCGGCATCGCGGCGCTTGACGGTGCCGATGGCGGCGATCACGAACTCATTGCGCAGCGCTTCCGCCTTCTGGTGCACGGCGGCGTTCCGTTCGTAGTTGAAAACGACCTGGGTTACGCCGGTGCGGTCGCGCAGGTCGACGAAGATGATCTGGCCAAGGTCGCGGCGGCGATTGACCCATCCCATGAGCACAACTTTCTTGCCGGAGTCGGAGAGCCGAAGCGTGCCGCACATATGAGTCCGTCTGAGGTCGCCTAAAAAATCGAGCACGTCTTTGCCTTGTGTAACCGAATTTTGTCTGGTCGAGATTCGTTCTGCTGAATTGTGCTGGTGAGCCGAACTCAAAATTATAAATGGGCGGCGGTTCGTAGCGACGCTGGGCGAACGTCGTGATCCGGCGGAGCCGTTTCTTCGCGGCTACCAATCCCGCGGCAGAACTGGATGCGGCACGATCGAGAATTCGCGTGACGTGATTCCAGGTCACTCTCGAAGCGAGAAGTCACGTCGTGTCCATTACCTTTGACACTTTTCACTGGCAGCGCGTGCCGATACAGTGAATGAGAAAGGATGATTCTCCCAATGCGTCTGGTAGGAAGTTCGATGGTTGCGGCGATTGTGACCGCCGGTTTGATTACGTGGACCGGCCGGGTTCAGGCGGAAGGCACGGGACGAAAAGCAGTCGAGAAAGTTCAAGCTGTTTATCCTCTGATTGCGAAGGCGAATCGCATTCGGGGTGTGGTGAAGCTGGAAGTGGTCGTTCGGGGAAATGGGAGCGTTAAGTCCACGAAGGTGCTGGGGGGAAGCCCCTTGCTGCTCGATTCGGCGACCGATGCAGTGCTCAAGTGGAAGTTTGAACCTGCGCCGCAAGAAACCACTGAGGTTGTTCAAGTCCAATTCGGGGACTAACGGCAGATCGTAAGGCTGCAACGGAAGGTCCCCGTCGTTTCATCCTCATGCCCGACTCACCCCTCCAACCGGGCGAGACGTTGCGTTCCTAGGCGGGCTGTACCCCTCATCCTTGAAAATTTATGGGGACGCAACTCATTGCGTTCTCGGTCACGTCGTATCCGAAACCAATGTGACTGCTGGTCCGAGCCGCCGGCTTATGAGAAACTAAATGCATCAGGGGTTGTGCAATCCGCATTTCTGGAATTGAAAGACATGAAGAGGTCGAGGGAAGAGCCGACTCAACTGTTGCGGGTCGAGCACACGGTTGTGACCCGGGCGGATCGGGAATTGGCCTGGAATGTTTTTTCCAATGTGGACTTGTGGCCGCGTTTTTCCGATCTCTACGGCGATATCCGTTGGCTGGGCGAGCCCTGGATGCCCGGAAGCCACATGAACATCGAGTTGAAGAGCCCGGTGGGAGCGGTGGTGGACCACGTTATCACCGTCTGCACTCCTCCCCGTTTGGTGGCTTGGATCGACCATGCGCGCGGCGACACGATGGAGCAGTGGGTGCACTTTAAGTCTGTTTCGAGCGGCGGCACCGAGATCCATACCTGGGCTGACATGGTGGGCACAACGAGGACCATTGAAGGCCGCGACGTGCGCGAGGTAGCTACCGACTTCATTCGTACCTGGTACAATCGTTTCTCCGCGGAGTGCGATCAACTTGCTTCCGGAGCCCGTTGATTGGGCGGCAAATTACCAGGTAGATCGTCCCAGCCATTCCGCGCAGGTGACTCTCGTCACCATGACGGCAATTTACATTACCCGCCCTTGGTGACGGTCTGCGAGACTTGAGCGAGCATTGTTTCGGGTTTACCCCGAAGCACAAGGAACCGCATAATCGAGTTTCCTCGTAAAGACGGAGCCACCTTTGAGCACTGAGACGATTCCGACCGCAGTGGAAGTACTTACCCCGAAGCCGCGCGTGGAACGACCGGGAGAAACGGCACTAGCGACCGGCGACCGGGGCTGGTATTTCGTCTTCTTCTTTACTTCGGGGTTTTGCAGCATTCTCTACGAACTGATCTGGCTGCGTCTCGCCATGGCGCAATTTGGCGTCACCACGGCCATGATTTCGATTGTGCTCTCGACCTTCATGGCAGGATTGGGCGTTGGTTCCTGGGTCTCTGGGCACTTGTTGCGCAAGTACGGACAGCGTCTCACTTCCCGCCCGTTGCGACTTTACGCCATTGCCGAGTTATTGATTGGGGCTTCCGCGGTAATCGTGCCTTGGGAGTTGCGGACCGGGCGCTTCGTGCTGGAGCACATGGGGGGCAGCCTGTCCCTGTCGTCCTCCGGCTATTACGTTGCCGCTGGTTTATGGCTAGCCTGCAGTCTGATTCCGTGGTGCGCATGCATGGGCGCTACCATTCCGCTGGGCATGTTTGCCATCCGCAGTGACAAACGAATCGAATCGCGGCGCTCGTTCAGTTTCTTTTATCTCGCGAATGTGTTTGGGGCTGTGGTGGGGGCGCTGATTCCGCTGCTGCTGGTCGAGGCCCTGGGTTTCAAGGGCACGCTGCAGTGTGGGATGGTGCTCAATCTTGCGATCTGCGCCGCTGCCATCGTCCTCGCGGGCAAGCAAAAGCCGCAAACAGGCGGCAATGACACTGACACTGACGCTCACGAAGAGAAACGGGATGCCACTGCCCAAGCCTCCCCCGCACTGCGTCAGATGTTTGGCAACAGCACGCTCTGGCTGTTATTTGCCACCGGGCTCACCAGTATGGGTATGGAGGTAGTGTGGACGAGGCAGTACACGCCCTATGTCGGCACATTCGTGTATTCCTTCGCATCCATTCTGGCCGTTTACCTAGCCGCGACCTTCATCGGATCCACCGTCTACCGACTCTGGAGCCAATGGCAGGGTAACCGGCAAAGCAGCGAAGGGTCCCTGATCTGGCTGTTCGTTTGGTTGGCTGCCTTAATTCCCCTGCTCTCCGCCGACCTGCGTCTCGGGATTCGTGCAGGGCTGCGCGTGCCGCTGGGGATCGCGGCGTTCAGCGGTCTTCTGGGATTTCTGACTCCGAAACTGGTCGACCGTTTCTCCGAAGGCGACCCTAACCGAGCCGGAGTCGGCTACGCAGTGAACGTCGCCGGCTGTATCCTGGGTCCGTTGTTTGCCGGGTTTGCCTTGTTGCCCTACCTCGATGAGCGCTACGCCCTGGCGATACTCGCTCTTCCCTGGTTGCTGGTCGGTACGGGGTTCGCCTTATTCCGGACGTCCGGGCCGGCAAAGGGCGTCAGCCCGGCGCGTGCCATCACCTGCAGCGCGATTTTGCTGGCGTCGTTCGCTTTGATCTTTTTGACCGAAAGCTATGTGCAACGGTTTCCGGGGGCTCAGGTGCGCCGCGACAGCACAGCCACGGTGATTGCGACCGGCCAGGGAATGCAAAAGCGGCTTATCGTTAACGGTATGGGCATGACCGCCCTTACGCCTATCACCAAACTAATGTCTTCCATGCCCCTCGCCTTCCTGAATCACTCTCCGCGGAATGCCTTGGTCATTTGTTTCGGCATGGGGACAACTCATCGTTCCATGCTGTCCTGGGGAATCGATTCCACGGCGGTGGACCTTGTCCCCAGCGTTCCGGCACTGTTCTCGTATTACCACGCGGACGCCGCACAGTTGTTGAGGTCGCCACGCTCCCACGTGGTAGTTGACGATGGCCGCCGTTTTCTTGAGCGCACCACTGGACAATACGATGTGATCGTCATCGATCCGCCGCCGCCGATTGAGGCAGCTGGCTCCAGCATGCTGTACTCGCGCGAGTTCTATGCCGCCGCCCAGAAGCGCTTGCGGCCGGACGGCATCCTACAGCAATGGTTTCCCGGTGGAGATGCAGTGACGAGCGTTGCCATTGCGCGCGCTTTGCAAGAGTCGTTCCCCTATGTGCGCTCATTTATTGGAATCGAGGGTTGGGGAGTCCATTTCCTGGCCAGCCGCCAGCCCATCCCTGATCGCTCCGCGGCGGAACTGGCAAAGCGTATGCCGGCGAGCGCGGCCGCTGACCTGGTGGAGTGGGGACCAGCCCCGACCGCCGAACTGCAGTTTGCGGAAATCCTGAAGAGAGAAGTTCCGATCGACCGGCTGATCTCCGTGGATCGAGATATACCTGCCATGCAGGACGATCGTCCACTCAACGAATACTACCTGCTGCGCAACGGCGGGTGGCCCACCGTTCCGGTGGCCAAATAGCAGCTCGGTACGGTTGCTAGTCCAGATCGTTTGCGCTCCAAAGGTTGGGCGTGATCTGGCGGAATTTCAGTTTCCAGCGGCCGTCGAATTTCGCCCAGGTGTCGGCCATGTGCCGATAGCGCGGATGTTCTCCGGGGACGATCAGGTGGTAAGCCACGACGGCGGAGTCATCGGTGAGTTTAACCACGCGGAAATCATAAGCCCGCGTGTCCTTGGGCATCCCTTGTTGTGCGGAATCGACTACGTCGCCTTTGTCGTAGAAGTCGCCATTGGTCTCGATGCCCTGGAAATCATCCGCTACGACGCGCTCGACCACGGCCGGGTTTTTGCTCTGCGTCGCCTGCAGGAGCTTCTTTTGCTGGTCGATGAGTTGCTGGTCGAAGGTGGAGATTGGCTTGGAAGAGGGAGCTTGAGAAAGAGCCAGGGTTGCACTCACGAGAACCGCGCCTAACAGTGGAAGAATGCCTCGCATGTTGCCTCCTAGAGAAATAGAGTTACGCCGTGTTGCTCTGTGAACTTCGTGGTGAGAGAAGAGCTTAACCACGGGGGACACAGAGGTCCACTGGGGACGTCAAGAGCCAAGAACTACTTCTGCAATATCCGCCGCGCCACCTCGTCGCGGGGAACTGTGACTTGTTCGCCGGAGGCCAGATGTTTGAGCGCGAAGGTATTGGCCGCCACTTCGTTTTCGCCGACGATGAGGATGTAGCGCGCGCCCATTTTGTCGGCGGTCTCGAACGATTTTTTCAGGCGAAAGGCCTCGTCGCCGAGTTCGATAACCAGATCGTGGTGCCGCAGCTCGCGAGCCACGCGGGCGGCTTCGCGATTCATTCCGGCACCGAGTGCAGCGATGTAGACATCGGGCTTGCGGAGAACCGATTCCACGGTCGCGGTCTCCATCAGTGAAAGCACGAGCCGATCTTCTCCGATGGCAAAACCAATCCCCGGAGCCGGCGGTCCGCCGAGGGCTTCCGATAAACCGTCGTACCGCCCGCCGCCGAGGATCGCATTCTGCGCGCCCAGAGCGTCGTGCGTGAATTCAAAGGCAGTTCGGGTGTAGTAATCCAGACCTCGCACCAGGCGCGGGTTTTCGACGTAGGGGATGTGGACGGCGTTGAGGATGTTTTTTACTTCTTCGTAGTGGGTGCGACAGGCTTCGTCGAGAAACTGGTTGATGGTGGGGAGAGTTGCGATGATGGGCTGGTCTTCAGGAACTTTGCAGTCGAAGACGCGCAGCGGATTGGTGACAACGCGGCGCTGGCAGTCGGCGCACATTTTGTCCACCACGGGAGCGAGCGCCTGGCGGAGTGCTTTGTTGAATTTTGCGCGGTCGGCGGGGCAGCCTACGGAATTCAATTCGAGCGTCCAGTTGGCGATGCCTACGCGGTCGAGCAGCGTGGCTAGGAGCTCGAGGATTTCGGCGTCTCTGGCAGGAGACTGGCTGCCGGAGGCGGGGGGGCCGATGACCTCGGCGTCAATTTGGTAGAACTGGCGATAGCGTCCTTTTTGCGGGCGCTCGCGGCGAAACATGGGGCCGATGGAGAAGAACTTGTTCAGGCCACGCTCCCAGAGTTTGTGCTCGATGTAAGCGCGGACGATGCCTGCCGTGTTTTCAGGGCGCAGGGTTAGGGATTGACCTTTATCGCTTTCGGCGCGGCCGCGATCTTCCCAGGTAAACATTTCTTTGCTGACAATATCCGTCTCTTCGCCTACGCCGCGGGCGAACAGTTCGGTGGACTCGAAGATGGGGGTGCGGATTTCGTGGAAATTGTAGGCGCGGAAAACGTCGCGGACGGCGGCTTCGACGAAGTTCCAGAGCGCGGTGTCGGGCGGGAGAAGGTCGCGGGTTCCTCGGGGAGATTTGATCATTGCGTCGTTGGTCGTTCGCTATTCGCCGGTCGTCGTACAGAGTCAGACGGGGCAAGCCCCGTCTCTACGGATGGTTCTCCTTGACTAGTTTAACGTCGAACTGACGGATTCGGGCAAATGGACGAGAACGTCCACACCGTTGATACTACTGACCAGAGCCGAATTGCATGCGTCGCGTACAGTTTATCGAACTCCATGATCAACCGTGGTGCCCGTCATCTCTTCGCGATTACGTTACGGATGCGCTTCAGTTCGGGTTCCACCTCTTAAAGTCCTACGCTCCCATCGCCCCGCTGCTGCAAAGCGCACTGGACTCTACGGGGAGCATATCCATTGTCGATATGTGTTCTGGCGGCGGCGGACCGTGGTTCGACCTTTCTCGGAGGCTGCAATGCGGGACGCCTGGTGGCGGGGTTCTGCCCGGCCGGGACGGGGCGGAGCCCCGTCACCACACTAACGGCTCGGCGGGCCTTCAGGTTTGGCTCACGGATAAATACCCGAATCTCAAGGCATTCCAAAATGCGCGAGCGGCTTCCGAGAATCGGATTACTTTCTATCCGGAGTCGGTTGATGCGACCAAAGTTCCTCGTGAGCTGAAGGGGCTCCGAACGATGTTCACGTCGTTTCATCATTTTTCGCCGGATGATGCTCGCGCCATACTCCAGGATGCCGTCGATGCCGGCGAGAGCATCGCCATCTTTGAAATACCGAGGCGCGCCTGGTCAACGATCAGCCTTACGTTCGCGTTTGTCTTCATGCTGTTCATCGGCACACCGTGGGTCCGTCCGTTCCGCTGGTCGCGGCTGCTCTGGACGTATCTGGTTCCGATCCTCCCGTTGGTCTTGCTATTCGATGGAGTGGTGTCTTGCCTGCGGACATATCGGCCGCGGGAACTGCGAGAAATGGTCGAAACACTGACGGCCAACGAATACCAGTGGGAGATGGGAGAGCATGCAAGTGGGAAGGTGCCAATTACTTATCTGATTGGTTATCCCGGCGCATCGTCGCGGGAGTTCGTTCGATAATATTTTCTAGTTGGACGCGAGCACATCGTCGTTGTAGTTCACGAACGCCCGTTTGGGGACATCTTTCCATCCCTTCAGCGGGACTTTCTGATCGATCGAGCTATTCCCGATCATGCGCGCGCGCCCCAGGTTCACGGTGCGGCCGTCCGCCAGTTCCAGGTAGATGGGAACGATCATGCGGAACTTGTCATCGACTCCGGACTGCGTGATCTTGAAGCTGAACATTATGTCGCCGTTTGCGTCTTTGTCGAACTTGGAGTCGATCTTGTAGCTAGGCAGCGCAGTGCCGTAAACGTATTCGTTGAAGAACCAGTCCAGACGATGATTGCCCTCGAAATCCATCTCCGGGGTCATGTGTTTTTCTACCATCGCCTTGAAATCTTCGGTGGTGGCGGCTTTGCCGGAATAGGTCTTCACAAAATCCTGCATCGTGGCCTTGAAATTCTCGTCGCCCGTTTTGTGGTCCCACATCATCATGCGGATCATGTGCAGAATGTATGCCCCCTTGGGATAGATGAGGCGCCGGGTCACGCCGAATCCGGTGCGCGAGTTATCGGCACGGTATCCCATGGTTACGGGGCCGACGTCAATGGCGCGAAAGCCCTGGGCGTCCCGTTCCAGCAGTAACTCGCGCTCGTCGTTCCAGAACTCGATGAATTTCTTTGGATTCTTCTCGATCATGCTGATGTAGAGGGACGCGGACAACTCGGCGAAGCCTTCGCTCATCCACTGGTCGCGGCCGGAGGCGAACCCGACCGTGTGTCCCCACCATTGGTGCGCGACTTCGTGGGCCGTCACTACCTTCCAGTATCCGCGATCGGCGTGGTCGAGGCCTAACTGATGACGCACGGTGGTGTCAAAGTAGTAGCAGATCGGGATCCATACAAGTTCTGGCCAGGATTGTCCGAAATTGCACGCCGTTTGCTGCGTTAGTTGCATGTGCTTGAACAGCGAAGGCCCGAAATAATCGCTGTAGAGTTGCACCGCCAGCTCGCCCTCAGCCAATGCTTTCTTATTGAGCAAGGTGGTGTTCATCGAGCCCAGCGGGGCGCCCGAGCGCTTCAGCATTTCAATCGAGTCCGGAGGATCTTCGTTGGCATAGGACTGGATGAAATATTCGGGCTTGGTGAGTCTGACTTCCTCTTCCTTGAAGCGGCCGAAGCTGAAGCCGGCCACGGTCTGAGGGTTTTCGCTTTTCCACACGGTTACATTCTGACCGCCCTCATTACTCTCGGAGACTAACACTCCGGTGGCCGCCATCTTCATTCCTTTCGGAATACGAAGCGTCATGTCATACAGCACATACTCTCCAAACATGCCACGCGGATCATTGGGATACCAGTTTTCACGGGCGATTGGAAAATAGTTTCCGCCGCCCTCGTTGCTCACCGCCTCTTTTCCGGCATAGCTCGTCGTGATCGTCAACTTCTCACCTGCGCTGAGAGCTTCGGGCAAAATGACGGCGAAGTCGCCATCATCGTTCTTGTCCTCCTGAATGAAGGAAAGAGCCTTGCCGTTCGCGGTTACGCTTTGCACGCGCAGCGGCCGGAACAGGTCGAAGGGCACGACTCGCACGCCGTTGCGCCTCGCAACCAAGTCGGTCGTGGCCTTCCCCGAGAGCGCGCCATTCTTTTCGAAGGTCACATCCAGTTGTTGATGCTCAATCCGCATCAGCTTGCCAACACTCCCACGGGTGTGTTTTCCGCTAACATTGAACGACGCCCATTCGCCCCATTTGTTCTCATCGTAGGTTCGGAAACTAACCGATCCCCGCTCCGGATCAATCTGATAGATTTCCTTGTCGTTGTAGCGTTTGCCGTGGATGAAGGCGACAAACAGCCCTCCCGGCTCGTCGCTGAGCACATCCTGCAGGATGCGTGCTTCCATATTGTCCTTGAACTTGTGGCGGGTCGTGTTCTGGGTGTCTTTCAGCAGGCCCGCGTCGCAGCCACCGGACGACGGGCTGCCGCCTTTCTTGATGTCGTCATAGGTGGAATCGGTAAAGCGCAGGACCGCTTGAGTAAACTTCTCGCTGAACTCGTCCTCTTTCGTGAGGAGTTTCAAACTCCGGCGCTCAGGTTCCGATGGTGCGTCGAGCACAAAGCTACCGTCACCCACGAAAACCGCCCCTGTGACCTTGCCCTGCACCGGGGCCACAAAGCACACCATTCCTGAATGGAAATGGAAAGTGCCGACGTCGCGCTTCAATTCAAAGTTGGTGACGCTTATCGCCTCGCCCCCCAGTGTCAGGTTGCGAAGCCGCTGGTAAGTAAGATCGGAGTTAGGGCCAGAGGGCGGATTATCGGCAGCGCAAAGAGGAAGAAACCAGGCAAGCAGAATGGTTGCGGTAAACAAGATGCGAGACGGCATGGCCGGGAGAGCCCCCTGTATGTAAAAGCGAGGCAAGTATGCACGAATTGTCCGTTCGCGCAAAGGATATAGATCACAACAGAGGGCTTTACGGGAAAGGTCGTTCCCGGGCGACGACCGGGTCCTCAGCAGCTAAAGCCGGCTGAAGCAAAGCCACTGATCGCAGCGGTAAACCGCTGCGCCACCAATAGCAAGTGCAACGGCAAAGGCCCGCCCAAGCGGAAGCTTGGACGGGGCACTCGATAGACCGTCGCCACCGGGAGGCTACGCGAAAAATGCGGCGTTCTTTTCCAGAAACTCTTTCTTGTCTTCCGGCAACTCATCGGCCACGAAGATCGAATCCGAGGTGCAGGCCGGAACGCAGGCACCGCAATCGATGCAACCGGCTGGGTCGATATAAAGTTGCGTTGCCGCCTCAAACTGCGGCTCGTCTTTTTTCGGATGGATGCAGTCGGTCGGGCAGACATCCACGCAGAGCTCGTCCTTGATGCAGGTGTCAGTAATTACGTAGGCCATGAGTGCTTCTCCTGAGTTGTTTTGAGGATCAGTTTCGCTCTTAACCTTAGCGAGTGATGTCCGTCTTGGCGGTGACTTCCATCACAGCCCAGCGTGGCCTGATCACGAAGAATGGTGATCGCGGTCACAGGAAAGAAGAGGGCTGGTGGGGTATAAAGTGAGCAATTGCAATCCTGAGTGGTAACACGGAATTGCCCGGCCTCACCCCACGACCCCACACAGCCGCCACCCAGCGGCGGGCCGGGCAATCTTACTAAGCTAAGAGATCTTCCTCTCCAGCAGGTACGACTTCTTGTATCCCAGGTAATTGTCGGCGTAGCGGAGGATCGTCTCCTGGTCTTTCTCGTCCAGATGGCGGCGGAATTTTCCGGGAGAACCCATCCAGAGAGAATTCGGCTCTACGATGGTTTTCTCGGGGATCAGAGTGCCGGCGGCGATGATAGAACCGGATCCGATGACGGCGCCGTTGAGGATGATGGAGCCCATGCCGATGAGGCAGCGGGCATGGACCGTGCAGCCGTGGAGGATGGCGTTGTGGCCCACGGTGACATAGTCGCCAACGGAGACGCCGTATTGTTCTTTCATGCCGTGGAGAACGGAGTTGTCCTGAATATTGGAATAGTGGCCGACGCGGATTTCGCGGACATCACCGCGGAGGACAGCGTTCATCCAGACGCTGGAGTGCTCGCCCAAGATCACGTCGCCGATGATCTGGGCGGATTCGTCGATGTAACAAGTGTCGGGGAACTGGGGGGTGACGCCTTTGTAGGAGCGGATCATGGGATTGGCTTGAGCTGCGAACTGAAAACATATCATGGAGCGATTGCCGACGTCAGGCGGCACAGCAAACGCCTAGGCCGAAGGGAATTTCAGGCATGAGCATCGCGTTCCTTGATTAGAATGCCCGTCCCTTCGGCGATTCCGGCTTGTACACAATCTCAACCGGCTTGCCGTCCCACATTCCCAGGTAGAATGCCTCGGCTCCCGGGAGGTCGGCATTCTGATGGAAAGTGGACGCCAGGGCGAGAAATTGGTCACCCCATGCCTGTTCGACCTCTAGCGCTACGGCATACGGCAGGTACTTTTCATAGAGTCCCGCTTTGTCGCCCGGCGCGTCCGACCGTTGCATCGGTAAACGTTCCACGGATTTCAGGAAAAGTCGAAAGCCTTCGATTTCAGTAAGGAGTTTTCCTCCATCCTGCGTGGGTGCCTTCATCCACTGCAAATGAAGGACATTCAGGATTGTCAGGAAGACCGTGACGAGAATAAGCGGCCACCCGAAGCTACCTCCAAGAACCACGCAGCCTACGATGCCTGCGATGCAGGAAACAATGAAACCGAGAATACCCGCGCCGCGCCAAAGGAGGGCGACATCGAATTTCTCACGCAGCGACCGACAGAGATCGCGCGCCCGCATGGTTAGGAAAAACAAATAGAAGGCGGAGGGCGCCATCATGGCTAAGGCCAGGACCAGTACACCCCATTGTTCCAGGCGACGAGGCTGTGCTACTGCAAATAGTGCAGCCATCGACAGACAGGCCCCGCCAGTCACATATGCCCTGTTTTCCTGAAACCATCGCCCAACGGCGGCCTGATGAAGCGAGACAGCCATGTCACTGGCAGCCAGTGCGGTGCGGGAGTCGAGCATCGAGATCACAATGCCTTGCGCGGGCGGCCACGCAGGAGGCGATCGAGCAAAATTTGCTCTTCGTCAGGGAGGGGATGCTTCCTATTGGCTGCCTCTGTGGGCCGCAAGTGAGTGGCGCCATCCTCCGCGTGCATGGTTGCAAGTCCTTTGGCTACGAGACTCAACACACCCGCCCAGAATGTTCGGTCGTCAAACCGCTCTTTCCACACGTAACGAAGCATTGCCGGCGAGAGGTTTTGCGGAGCTTCGTATGAAGGCATCAGAACGCCGGCCTTCGGATTACGCCCAAACACCAGCCATGCGAAGACATAGTAAGCACAGACTGCTACAACTGCGGTTACCGCGAGCGGGACGTTGCCGGGCATGTTCGGCCCTACACTAGCTCGGTTTACGGGCAGTGGCAAATGATTCCACGCTTGAAACCTCGAGCTGAAGCTGTGATTAAATGCATGACGGTGATTCGCGATGAAGGCAGCAGATTTTCGCAGGATTGCTTTGAGTCTTGAAGGGGCGGAGGAGGGCTCGCACATGGGAGCGGCCGACTTCCGTGTGGGAGGCAGGATCTTCGCCACTCTTGCTTCGGAAAAACAGGGCTGTGGCAACTTGATGCTCACGCCGGAGCAGCAGGCGGAATTTGTGCGTGAGTTGCCTGAGGTCTTCCTGCCCGTTCATGGCGGATGGGGAAGGATAGGAGCGACCCACATTCGGCTGGCGCAGGCGAACGAGGATGTGCTGGCGGGCGCGCTTCGCGCGGCATGGCTGCTTCGGGTGGAAAGCAATGCGAAGACGAAGAAGAGGCGCGCTCCGAAGCGGTAGCGGCCTAGATCTTCTCGCCTAAGTACGGAGCGGACGGTGCGAGCCAAAGTTTCCAGGCCCAATGGCTTCTGGAGAAACGTGGCGTTTTCACCGGGGAGTTCCTCGTTCAAGACCTGATCCGTACAACCAGACATGTAGATCGCTCGCCGGGCCCCACGTACTGCCGTTGCTCTGGAGAAGATCGGATGGAACTGCTCGGGTACGCGTACGGTGTCCAGCGGTTTTTCGAACGAAAGCGCAGCCTTGGATTTTCGTTTTTCCGGGCTAGCCTCTTCGGCAGCGTCATCTCTTTTCGCGGCTAGCTCTCCTGTACAATTCCCCCGAATGAAAAAGATGGCCAGAGTTGGGGCGATCCTCTGGATCGTGCTGGGGATGGCGGTATGGGCTTCTGCCGAGCCCATTGCGTCACTGCGCCCGAGCAACTATGTCAACGATTTTGCCGGAGTGCTGGATGCGGCCACGCAGGCGCGGTTGAATGATCTTTGCCGGCAGGTAGAGCAGAAGGCACAGGCGCAGATCGCCGTGGTTACTGTGAAGTCGGCGGACGGGCAGGACGTGGTGAGTTACGCGGTGGCGCTGTATCAGAAATGGGGGATTGGGACAAAAGGAAAAGATCGGGGAGTGCTGATTCTGCTGGCTACGCAGGATCGCAAGTATTGGACCACGGTGGGGTACGGGCTGGAGGGAATTCTTCCAGATGGCAAGGTGGGTGGGTTCGGCCGGGAAATGGTGCCCTTGCTGCGCAGCGGAGATTATGCGGGTGCAGTCACTTTGATGACTGCGCGCGTGGCCTCGGTAATTGCGCAGGATGCGGGTGTGACGCTGGACAATCAGCCTCGTCTGGCGGCGCCGATCCGGCAGCAACCCGCCCCTGCCATCGGCGGGTGGCCGGCGCTGATTTTCATCCTCGTTCTCATTTTTGTTTTTATTGTGATCCCTATTTTGGGGGCGATATTTCGGGGTGGCGGTGGCCGGGGCGGGGGCGGGCTGGGATTCTTGCTTGGGATGTTGCTCGGATCTGGCGGCGGAGGGTATCGCGGTGGTGGCGGGTTTGGTGGAGGTGGATTTGGTGGAGGAGGCGGATTTGGCGGGGGTGGCTTTGGTGGTTTTGGCGGCGGGAGTACTGGCGGCGGCGGTGCAGGCGGCAGCTGGTAGAGAGGAAGTTCGCGGAGTGAGAGGCGCGTGATGGGTCCGGAAAAACTGATTGACGAGTTTGTCGAACGAATGCGGGCAGCGGCGGGAACGAATCTGCTGGCTACGATCCTTTATGGGTCGGCGGCGGCGGGCGATTATGTTGCCGACCACTCGGACGTGAACCTGCTGTGTGTGCTGCGGGAGACTTCTTTTGCTGCGATTGAGGCTCTGGCTCCGGTGGTCGCATGGTGGGGAAAGCAGAAGCATCGGGTGCCGCTGCTGATGAGCGCGGAGGAGATGCGGCGGTCGGCGGACGTTTTCTCCATCGAGTTCCTGGATATGCGGCGGCACTATCGCGTGCTCTGGGGAGACGATGTTCTGAAGACACTGGAGATTCCGATGCGCCTGCATCGGGCGCAGGTGAGGTATGAACTGCGGGAGAAGACCATCCTGCTACGGCAGCACTTGCTGGTGGTCTCGGGGAACGACGATGCGGAGTGGGATCTGTTGCTGCGATCGTTGCCGGCGTTCGGGACTTTATTCCGTCACGCGCTGATTGCGATGGGAGAAACGGGCGCCGGATCGAAGCGGGAAGCGGCAACTGCGTTGGCGGGCAAACTGGGCCTTAATACTGGCGTGTTTGAGGAGTTGCTGGATATTCGGGAGCGGAAGAAAGATCGGAAAGCGGCTAAGGTCGATGACGTGTTTGCGCGTTATCTGAAATTGGTGGAACAAGTGACGGCGGCAGTGGATAAGATGCTGGATCCGGCGGCGTAGGGTCGCGCTGCACAATAGTGGTGGTTCATTCTGTGTTGCCGAGTCGATAGGCTTCGAGCCACGAGCTACGGGCTTCTAGCAAACTGGTCGCCCGCAGCTCGTGGCTCGCGGCTCGGCAGATTACAACTAATTTTGTTTTCAGGAGAACGATATGGGCAAGGGCTTGATCGTACTGGTGGTGCTGGTGGTGATCGTGCTGGCGGTTTTTGGACAGTATGTGGGAGTGAAAAATAACCTGGTGGCGAAGGATCAGGCGGTGAAGGCGGCGTGGTCGCAGGTGGACATCGTGTTGCAGCGGCGTGCCGATCTGATTCCGAACCTGGTGGAGACGGTGAAGGGGTATGCGCAGCAGGAAGTGACTGTGTTCGGGGACATCGCCAAGGCGCGGTCGGCGCTGCTTTCGGCGCAGACTCCGTCCGATAAGATTGCCGCGAACGGACAGTTGGATGGGGCGATTGGTCGGCTGTTGCTGGTGGTGGAGAATTATCCGCAGCTGAAGTCGAATGAAAATTTCCTGCGCTTGCAGGATGAGCTGGCGGGGACCGAGAACCGGATCGCGGTGGAGCGCAAACGCTATAACGACACGCTGCAGGACTACAACACTTACGTGCTGCAGTTTCCAAACAGTTTGTATGCGGGCTACGCAGGCTTCAAGCAGAACCCGGCATACTTCCAGGCGACAGAAGCTTCGCGGGTGGCGCCGAAGGTGGACTTTGGTGCCAAGCCGGCAGTTCCAGCGACGGCACCGGCTTCCGCGCCAGCACATTAAAGACGTGCTTGGGAGTGGACGAAGATCCGGAGCGAAAAAAAGTAAGGATGTGGTGGCTGCGGAAACTCTGCCACCACATCCAATATCGGAGCTCGACAGGCGGTCTTACTGGAGCGGCTGCAGGGCGACGCAGGTTGGTTCGTCGGGGATGGCCGAGCCGGTCGGATCGACGTGGATGGTGGCGTCTTCGGTGGAGCAGAAACTGCGGTTGCCGCTGCCGGGGACGGGCATTCCTACGGCCAAGTATCCGCTGGTGGGTGCGGAACCGACGCCCGTGACGGTGAAGCTGTATCCGCTCTTGGTGCCGGCGGCGAGCACGGTGTCGATGAGGCAGGCGCCGGTCGAATCAGGCGGAGCGCAATTGGTGCCGCCGAGAGCGGCGAGCGTGGACGAGAAGCCGACGTCAGAATAGTTGCTGTAGTAGCTGATCTGAGCGGTGTTGATGGTGCGCAGCGAGCCGACGGCGGAGGCTTCGTTGGCTGCAACACGCGCCTGCAGCAGGTTGGGGATCGCGATGGCGGCGATGATCAGGATGATCGCGACTACGATCAACAACTCGATTAGCGAAAAGCCTTTCTGATTCCTCTTGCGGTTCTTCATGGTGCGAGCTCCTCTGGTTACTGAAGTCACTATCTGTTTTCCTCTGCTCGGTTCACGTTTCGGTGAGGGGATCGCCCGATGCATTCCTAAAATGCAACCTCATGACCAGATTGGTTGCACATAAGTATCAATCGTTTGCAGTGGTGAGGAGGTTGGCCATGTGAAAAGAGTTGCACATGGGACGGGAACGGATGGGAAATGCCGCGGCAGCGTGGCTGCGGCGGGCTTGGAACAGGTGGTTACTTTTGGTGCCGAAGAAAACTGAACATATTGCAAGTGCCTGCGTCACATTTTGTTGAGATGCCCGCTGGTATATAGATTGGCAGGGTTTCTGGAACCCCCTCCGGTTCCGAAGTCTCGGACGCGAGGGGATGGGTATGGACCGCCGCAGTGAGCCATTTCTGGCTACGATGCGCGATGCTTTTCATGCCGAAAGTGACGCAGGATTCGCGAGGGCTCACGTCGGGATCGAACGGAGATCTTTCTTATGGCGGAATACGTGGATACAACACCAGCTTCCTGATCGATGGAGACGACGACAATAACGGCTTCTATGCGCAGGCGTCGGGACTGTATCGTTCGCCTCACGAGTTTCGAATAAGGTGGTGCAAGAGTTCCGCGTCACGTCGAGCGGCTATGGGTCGGAGTCGGGTCGGGACGGGCTGGGGGAGCGGTGGGGAATGTGGTGACCAAGTCGGGCACGAATCAGTGGCACGGCAGCACGTTCTATTTCTTGCGCGACAGTTCGCTGGGGGGAGCGGCCCCGGCGTTTGTGGGTTTCAATCCGAGTGATGTGTAGCACCAGTCTGGAGGGACGATCGGGGGTCCGATCCAGACAGCAACGACTACTCGGCGTTCGTGCAGGACGCGGTTCGGTTGACGCTGCACTTCACGTTCAGCCTGGGAGCGCGCTACGACTTGCAGACTTTTTCGAAGCAGGGGATGGTGAGTAATCCACCGTGGACGCCGGCGGGAAAGATGCCGTTGAAAGGGACGAATTTTGCGCCGCGGGTGGGAATTGGTTATGCGTTCGGCAACCAGCGGCCGGTGATGCTGCGGGCGGGATTTGGAATTTTCTATACTCGCATCCGGCAGATTTATCAGTCCGGCGGTAACTGATAACAATGGGTTGAGCGACACCTTTCTTTCGCTGGACGACACGAATTTCTACCAGGCGCAGGTGTTTCCGTCTTATCCGAATGCGGCGGTGAACTGTCCGCGAGGTCCAACCGCGTGCGCGCTGCCCGCTTCCTGGCAGCAGTATGCGACCAGCGAGATTTCGGCATTCGTGCCGGACTTCAAGACGCCCCGGGAGCAGCAGGCAAAGTCTCAGTCTGGAACGGGAACTGCCGGGCGGGTTCACGGGAACGCTGTCTTACCTGTTGATGGATGGGGTCGACATGATTCGGTCGCGAGATGTGAATCTGCCGCCACCGACTTATTACAGTTATCCGATCTTGAACTCGGCCGGCAATCGCGTTCCGAATCAGTTTTATAACGTGGAGTCGTTTGCGACCTGGCAGACGAGTTACAGCATCAGTTGCCCGTATCCGACGTGTATCAACACCTTGGATCATCCGATATCGCAACTCGGGGGCAATCGACCAGTTTGAGAGCGCGGCCTCGAGCCTTTATAACGGCATGACCTTTGCTCTGCACAAGCGGCTGTCGGGTGGGAGGTATTTCCGCCTGGCATACACCTATGCGCACGCGATCGACAACCGACAGGATGCGCTGGTGGCGGGAGCGCCGTCAACGGTGCAGAATTCTGACAACACGAAGAGCGAGCGGGCGTCGCGTGTGACGGATCAACGGCAACGCCTCACCGTTTCAGCGATTGAGGAGTCGAATCCGTTTGCGGCTGGACAGAGATTTCTGGCGACGATGTTCGATCACTGGACAGTCTCAGGGATTATGACGTTCGGCAGCGGACGCCCGGCGAACGAGATGGTGTCGGGTGATCCGAATCAGGACGGAAACACGAGCAATGACCGCTTATCGGGGTATGGACGCAATGCGTTTATCGGTCGGGACTACGCCAACCATGGATCTAAAGGTGGGAAGGAAGATGAATCTGGGCGGACGTTATCATCTGGAGTTGACCGCGGCTTCGTTCAATCTGTTCAATCGCGAGAATCAGAGGTCCAGATAGACGACGAAGGCTACTACAATGCGGCGGGACAGTTCATAAAGTACACACAATCCGTGGAAGGAGCTTACTATCCGGCTTATTATCAGCAACCTGCAAGCTTGATGAAGCCGACGAACTCGCTTGCTCCGCGACAGATGCAATTGTCGCTGCGGTTGAATTTCTGAGGCAGGATGAAGATTTTCACACATTCCACTTGACTTAGGGGTACATTGCTTGCCATAACTAACGAGTCCGGTTAGGGCGAGTGGGGGGGTGTTGTCCGTTGGCGGAAGTTCGACTTCAAGAGGGTGAATCCCTCGAAAACGCCCTGCGGCGGTTCAAACGGAAGGTACAAACCGAGGACATTATCAAGGAAGTGAAGCGTCACTCGTTTTACCTTAAGCCCGGCGAGAGGAAGCGCGTAAAAGAAGCGCTGGCTCGCAAGCGCAGCCGCAAGAAAGCACGCAAGGAGCAGGACTAGGAAAAGACGGGCCGTTCGCTTCAGGGGGACGGCCCGTTCCTCGCACTCGAAAATAATTCGGAGAAGTGCGGAGAAAGTTCGGATCGACAACGATTTGGATCCGAGGCGATTCAAAGTTTCACGGCAGTTGTTAAGCAGTGACCATGCGGTGCACACCGTATGGCGGGCCGAATCCAGGGGTCAGCATGAGGGGGATGTAAATCCCCTGCCCACGATGTGAACCGGATCCTTCCCTATTCGGGTCTCCCGTGCAGAGCAGGGAAGCGCTGGGAGCGCCTCTTCAATGGAATACCAGGACAAGATTTTAAAGTGCATCGATTGTGGCACGGATTTCGTGTTCACGGCGGGTGAACAGTTGTTCTTCCACGACAAACAGTTCAAGAACGAACCCAAACGCTGCAAGAACTGCAA
>Ga0181532_10000714_pt1 | contig 33397 bp, 36 predicted proteins | sample PEATcosm2014_Bin_33_FD_119768 | JGI IMG/M metagenome (GOLD analysis project Ga0181532, IMG submission 119768) | Peatland microbial communities from MTU Mesocosm Facility, Houghton, MI, USA - PEATcosm2014_Bin11_30_metaG | ecosystem: Environmental > Terrestrial > Soil > Wetlands > Peat | place...
CGTCGTGGACGCCGCCGGATCCGCCGCCAGGAACCGGTCCGCATCGCTACGTGTTCCAGGTGTTCGCGATCGATCGCCGGCCGGAGTTCGCCGCCGCTCCAGACAGGCGAGAGATCCTTGGCGCTTTGCGCGATCACGCGCTGGCCAAAGGCTGCGTCAGCGGCATTTACGAGCGAGTTGCCTAAGATATGGGCGCACGCTGGCGGAACCAGACGCCCCGGCAAGAACTTTATGACATATCTTCAAGAGTGGAAGCGGCCGGCTGGCCGCTTTTTTCAAGACGGCGCGCGGCGGACCCGCGCGACAGACCGGGGCCAAGCCATGCTGATTCGCTACGGATATGAACTTGCCTTCAATTGCGCTCAGCCGACGCTCATGGTCTGCCTGCTCGACTCGCATCCCGAATACGACAATCGAATTCGCTACAAGAGCCCGTTCATGACCAGTCCGTCGATCGGGACGCAGACCTATGCAGACTCGTTCGGCAACAAGGTGCGGCGGTTCGTTGCGCCGGTCGGCGATCTGACCATATCGCGCGATTTCGTCATCGAGGACAGCGGCCAGCCTGACGGCTTCGAGCAACACGCCCAGGAAGTTCCGCTGGAGTTCCTGCCGAGCGAGACGCTGGTCTATCTGCTCGCCAGCCGGTATTGCGAAACCGACAAGCTTGGCGATATCGCGTGGCAATTGTTCGGGTCGACGCCGCGCGGCTGGAGCCGGGTCAAGGCGATCTGCGATTTCGTCTGCGGCCACCTGACCTTCGGCTATGAGTACGCCAGGGCGACCCGCACCGCCTATGAGGCCTATCACGAGCGCATCGGCGTTTGCCGCGACTTCGCGCATCTTGCGGTCGCGTTCTGCCGCTGCATGAACATTCCGGCGCGCTATGCGAACGGGTTCCTCGGCGACATCGGCGTGCCGCCCGATCCCGCGCCGATGGACTACAACGCATGGTTCGAGGCGTATCTCGACGGGCGCTGGATCACCTTCGACGCCCGCCACAATATGCCTCGAATCGGCCGCATCACCGTCGCGCGGGGACGCGACGCCACCGACATTCCGCTCGCGACGTCGTTTGGGCCTCACATTCTCAAAGGCTTCCGCGTCTGGACCGACGAGGTCGACGAATCGCTCGTGCGCGACCTCGAGCGGCGCAGCGCCTGACCGCCATTCGCCCCTGAACGAACGCCTCGACTGTGGCGCCGGGGCTGCACCTAAGCGCGTTTTTCGGTGTCCCGCCCGCTGTTTGCGGGTTCCCGGCTTGACGGGCGCCTCCGCCACGGCCACGGTTCGTTTCGCGCCGCCCTTCATGGAGGCGGGCGGCGGGCCCTGGTTGGTAAGATGCGTCAGTTTATGTGGAAAGAGGCGGTCGCGCCTGCAAAATGGCTGGGCCTCGCCGCTGCTTTGGCGCTTTGCGGCTGCTCCACGATCAACGGTTATCTCGAGCCCGTTCCCACCTTCGAAGGCGCGCCGGGGACCACCCATGTCGAAATGGTGGTGGCGACGACGCGCACGCGGTCCGAGAATCCGGCGCTCCTTTTTGGCGGCGGCAGGGCCGCCGAGCCCGCTTTCGCAGACATGATTGTTTCGATTCCGCCGGACGCCAATCGCACGATCGGCCAGGTGCAATGGCCAAAGCAGCTGCCGGGCAATCCGGAAACCGATTTCGTGACCCTCAAGGCCGACGTCATCAACAAAGATCAGGCCATCGGCGCCTTCGACCGTTTGCTGCGCGAATCGAACAAGAGCGAAGCCATGGTTTATGTGCATGGCTTCAATGAGCGCTACGAAAATACGGTCTACGGCTTCGCGCAGATCCTGCACGATTCCGGCGCCCTCGGCGAAGTCGCGCCGGTGCTGTTCACATGGCCCTCGAAAGGCAATGTCTTCGCCTATGGCTACGACCGCGAAAGCGCGAATTATTCGCGTGACGCCCTCGAAAGGCTGCTGCAATATCTGGTCAAGGAGCCGAAGGTCAAAAAAATCACGATCCTCGCCCATTCGATGGGAAATTGGGTGACGCTCGAGGCCTTGCGGCAGATGGCCATTCGCGACAAGCGAATCGACCCCAAGATCGCCCTGGTGTTGCTCGCCGATCCCGACGTCGACGTCGACGTCTCCCGCGAGCAGATCGCGGCGATGGGACCGAACCGCCCGCATATCGCGCTATTCGTATCCGAGGACGATCGGGCGCTCGCGGCGTCGAAGCAATTGTGGGGCGCGCCCCGGCTGGGGGCGATCAATCCCGACATCGAGCCTTACAAATCGATGCTCGAGCGGGAGAATATCACCGTCATCAACCTCACCGCATTCCCCTCGCACGACTCATTCAACCACGGCAAATTCGCCGAGGATCCGAAAGTCGTCGAACTGATCGGCCGCAGCCTCGCCAATGGCCAGGCCTTGACCAACTCGCAGGTCGGCTTCGGCGAAAAGATCATGGAGACCACGGCGAGCGCCGCGACCTCGGTCGGTCACGCCGCCGGCCTCGCCATCTCGGCGCCGGTCGCCATCGTCGATCCCGACACGCGCGAACACCTTGGCGACCAGGTCGACGAGCTCACCGACTCCGTTGCGCATATCGGGCCGCAAAAGGAGCCGTGAGCCGTCGTTTGAGCGATTTGGCGCAAGCGTTTTCGCGCGGGCGCGCGGGATCTTGCGAAAGCTGTCGGGATTTTTTGAAGCGACTTAGGCCGCTACGGCCAGCCTGACCGCGGTGCCGGTCGCGAGGACGCGGCGGAGGCTGACGCCCGCGTGCTCGGCGGGAACGACGCGATCCATTTCGTAATTCACGTCGATGATCGCATCGGCGTCAATGTCTTCGGCGCGCTGGATAAGCTCGCGCAGCGCCATTTCGCGCCAATCGCCCTGATGGGCGTCGAGCTGGTGGGAGTCGACCTCGGCGGCGTGCCAGGCGGAGGCCGCCTTGATCTTGCCGATGGGGTAAAGAACACGGCCCCCCTCGATCGAGTCCGTTGAACTGATACGCATCTTCTTCTCCGGTACATTCTTTGGCGATAGCCCATGGGGCGTTTCGCTTCACTTAATTCGGACGCCGGAACCCTGGCGTTACGATGACCATGGCCTTTGGCCTCGACCACGATCTAACTATGGCTCAATCAATCTGAACCGCAGGTGTACTATCACACCTTGCTGCACTGCAATATTCAATAAAAATTGCTGATGACTTAAATGAATTAAAACAGCGATATATGGCCAAGACCTGACAGTCCGGACCGCCTGCTGCGGCGCCAGATCCCTCGGCGAATCAGTCACACTTTAGTGACGGAAATGGCGAACGCCCGTGAACGCCATGGCGACGCCCCTTTCGTCCGCGGCGGCGATCACCGCGTCGTCGCGCACCGAGCCGCCCGGCTGGATCAGCGCGGTGGCCCCGGCCTCGATCGCCGTCAGCACGCCGTCGGGGAAGGGAAAGAAGGCGTCCGACGCGACGACCGAGCCGACCGCGAGGCTCTCCGGCAAACCGGCGGCCTTTGCAGCTTCGGCGGCCTTGATCGCCGCGATTCGTGTCGAGTCGACGCGGCTCATCTGCCCCGCGCCGATGCCCGCCGTCGCGCCGTCCTTTGCGTAGACGATCGCATTCGACTTCACATGCTTGGCGACGCGGAAGGCGAAGGCGAGATCGCGCCATTCGGCCTCGCTCGGCGCGCGTCTGGTGACGACGCGCAGCTCCATGTCGTCGACGACGGCGTTGTCGCGCGATTGCACCAGAAGGCCGCCGGCGACCGGGCGGATCGTAAGGCCCGGCGCGCGGGGGTCAGGCAGCCCGCCGGTGATCAGCAGGCGCAGGTTTTTCTTCGCGCCGACGATCGCGATGGCCTCTTCATCGGCGTCCGGCGCGATGATGACCTCGGTGAAAATCTGGACGATCTCCGCCGCGGCCTTTGCGTCGAGGCGGCGATTGAGCGCGACGATGCCGCCATAGGCCGAGACCGGATCGCAGCGCAGCGCCAGCCTGTAGGCGGCCTCGATGGTCTGCGCCTCTGCGACGCCGCACGGGTTCGAATGCTTGATGATGGCGACGGCGGCAGTGCGTTCGGGATCGAATTCGGCGACGAGCTCGAAGGCCGCGTCGGTATCGCCGATATTATTGTAGGAGAGTTGCTTGCCTTGCAGCTGGCGCGCCGTCGCGACGCCGAAGCGGCGCTCCGGCGTCCTGTAAAAGGAAGCGCTCTGGTGCGGGTTCTCGCCATAGCGCAGAACCTCGGCGAGCGCGCCGCCGAACGCGCGGTAAGCCGGCGCATCGACGCCGATCTGCTCGGCGAGCCAGTTCGAGATCGCGGCGTCATACACCGCCGTGCGCGCGAACGCCTTTTGCGCGAGCCGCTGCCGCAGGGCGAGCGTCGTCGCCGCGCCGTTCGCCTGCAATTCGGCGAGCACCGGCGCGTAATCCTCGACCGCGACGACGACGGCGACATCATTGAAATTTTTCGAGGCGGCGCGGATCATCGCCGGGCCGCCAATGTCGATATTCTCGATGCACGCGTCGAAATCGGCGCCGGCGTCGATCGTCGCCTGGAATGGATAGAGGTTCACGACCAGAAGATCGATCGGGCTGATGCCATGGGCGAGCATCGCCGCTTCATGCTCCGGGTTCTCGCGGATCGCGAGAAGGCCGCCATGGACCTTTGGATGCAGGGTTTTGACCCGCCCGTCCATAAGCTCGGGGAAGCCGGTGAGATCGGCCACATCGCGGACCTCCAGCCCCGCCTCGACAAGGGCCTGCCGCGTGCCGCCGGTCGAAATCAGCTCAATGCCGAGCGCGGCGAGGCCGCGGGCGAAATCGATGAGGCCGGTCTTGTCGGAGACGGAAATCAGCGCCCGCCCGGCGCGGCGAAACTCGATCGGCATTTGGGGGTCCATCTGCTTCCTGCTCAAGGACAGGCTGTTAGCATGAAGCGGGCGGCGATCCTATCTTTGGCGCAAGGCGGCCACGGCTCAGTTTGAATTTTGGCTTTTTACAGAGGGCCGCGGGCCGTAGGGGCGCGTTTTACCCCATCCAATTGGCGGCGCGCTTTACCTCCTCCAATTGCTGGAGGAGCTCCGCGGCGCGCGCCGGCAGGAAACGAAAGAGTTCAAACTGTATAGTTTTGTTGCGAAAGTCCGTTGAACCAGCTTTAATCGAACGGAGGCGTTTTCGCTTCTTTCGCGAAAGGACAGCATAATGTCGCTCGGCCTCATCCTTGCAATCATTATCATCATCTTCTTGCTGGGCGGTTTCAGCGGTCGCTTCGGAGGCTATGGGTACGGCTATGGTCACCGTGGAATCGGCATCCTCGGCATCATCCTGATCATTGTCATCGTGCTGCTTCTCTCGGGCCGCCTTTAGGGCGGACTGGTTCGCGAACAATGAAACGCGGTCAAATTGGCGCCTAAAGCAGGAGCGTTGTTGGTCGGCATGCCCAGCGCAGACGAAATCCGGCTGGAGCTGGAAAACGCAAATCTTCGGCAGCTCCTTGAACAGGCTCTAATCAACGCTGCGCAGCATCATGTCGCGGAAAAGCTTCAGCAAATTATCCTTGAGGAGCTACACCATCGCGTGAAAAACACCCTGGCGATCGTGCATGCAATAGCAAAGCAAAGTTTGCGGTCTTCAGTAGATTTACAGCAAGCAGAGGCAGCTATATCAAGCAGAATTTTGGCTTTGGGACGTGTGCACGACTTGCTTTTGCGAACGAATTGGAACGGCGCAAGTTTGGACCATTTGCTGAGAACGGCGATTGAACCATTCGGCGCTCCCAGCGCCGAGCAATTCATGGTTCAGCCCGTGAATATAGAGATCAATCCAACCGCCGCGCTGCCTCTGGTGATGACGATAAACGAACTTTGCACGAACGCGGTCAAATACGGCGCGCTCAAGACGTCGGAGGGGCGCATCGAAATATCCGCGAAGATCGACGAAGACGAAGGGCGACTCCGGCTCAGATGGAAGGAGAAAGGCGGCCCGCCCGTTGAGACGCCTACACGTCGGAGTTTCGGCATGCAGCTCATTGAAAAAGAGCTTTATGAGCCAGCTTTCGGGCAACGCGCTCGTGTCCTTTAATCCGATGGGCGTCGTATGCGAATTCGACATACCCTTGGCTGCAATTCAGATGAATATGTCAGTCTGAAACAAACCGCGATCGCCTAAAGACGCGACGGCGATCAGGTCGCGGGGGCGCCGTCGCCGAAACCGCGGCCGCCCTTGGGCGCGAATCGCCGCAGCCGCAGCGCGTTGAGGACGACGAAAACCGACGAAAACGCCATCGCGCCCGCCGCCAGCATCGGCGACAAAAGGACGCCGAAGACCGGATAGAGCGCGCCCGCCGCGACCGGGATCAGCACCACGTTATAGGCGAAAGCCCAGAACAAATTCTCCTTGATGTTGCGCATCGTCGCCCGGCTCAGCGCAACCGCGCTCGCCGCCGCGCCGAGATCGCGCCCGCTAAGAACGACGTCGGCCGCCTCGATGGCCACGTCCGTGCCGGCGCCGATGGCGAGGCCGACATCGGCGGCGGCCAGCGCCGGCGCATCATTGATCCCGTCGCCGACGAAACCGGTGGCGCCATATCGGGCCTTTATCTCGCGCACGGCCTCCACCTTGCCCTCGGGCAAGACTTCCGCGATCAAATCCTCGACGCCGACGGCCTTTGCGATCGCCGCCGCCGTCTTCTTGTTGTCGCCTGTGACGATCACGAGCTTGAGGCCCTGCGCATGTAGCGCGGCGACGGCCGCGCGCGCACCATCGGCGACCGGATCGGCGACGACGATGAGGGCTGCGAGCTTGCCGTCGATCGCGGCGTAAAGCGGCGATTGCGCCTCAGCCCCGAACCGCGCGGCCGCTTCCGCGAAGGGGCCCGCATCGACGCCGAGCGCCGCCATGAAGCGATCCGCCCCGATCGCCACATGGCGCCCGTCGACATTGGCTTCGACGCCAAGGCCGGGCCGCGCAGAGAACGCTTCCGCCTGCGCAACGCGCAAGCCCTCCTTCACCGTCGCCGCTGTGATGGCGGCTGCGACCGGATGCTCGGAGCGCGCCTCGACGGCGGCGACAAGCGCCAACGCCTCAGCGCGCAAGAAACCCGCCGCCGGCAGAAAATCGACAAGTTCGGGAACGCCGCGCGTAATCGTTCCGGTCTTGTCGAGCGCCATCGCCTTGATGCTTGAGAGCTCCTGCAGGGCGGCGCCCTTGCGGAACAAGACGCCGAGTTCGGCGCCCCGGCCGGTGCCGACCAGGATCGAGATCGGCGTCGCAAGGCCCATGGCGCAGGGGCAGGCGATGATCAGCACGGCGACCATGGCGACCAGCGCGTGGCTCAATGCGGGCGCTGGGCCAAAGAGGAGCCACAGCGCAAAGGTAAGGAGCGCGACGGCGATCACCGCCGGCACGAACCAGCCCGTCACTTTGTCGACGAGGGCCTGGATCGGCAGCTTCGCGCCCTGCGCCTGCTCGACCATGCGGATGATCCGCGCGAGAGCCGTATCGGCGCCCGTCTTCGTCACCTTGAAGGAAAAGCTTCCCGTCGTATTGATCGTCGCGCCGACGACATCGGCGCCGACGCCCTTCGCGACGGGCAGCGGCTCCCCGGTCAGCATCGATTCATCGACGAAGGAGGAGCCCTCGACCACCTCGCCATCGACGGGGATTTTTTCGCCAGGCTTAACAAGCACGATGTCGCCGACGACGACATCGTCGAGGGGCGTCAGGGCCGCCGCGCCATCGCGCAGCACGAAGGCCGATTGCGCCTTGAGCCCGATCAGACGCTGGATCGCCGCCCCGGCGCGCCCCTTGGCGCGCGCCTCCAAAGTGCGCCCGACCAGAATTAGCGTCACGATCACGGCGGCGGATTCGAAATAAACGTCGTTCGTCCCGGCTGGGAACAGCGCGGGCGCGAAGGTCGCGAGCGTCGAATAGGCGAAAGCGGCGCCGGAGCCGAGCGCCACCAGTGCGTTCATCTCGGGCGCGCCGCGCAACAGCGCGGGAATGCCGCTCTTGAAGAAGCGCCAGCCCGGACCGAACAGAATGAGCGCCGTCAGCGCGAATTCTATGATCCGGCTAGTCTCAACTCCGATGCGGTCCATGACGAACATGTGGACCGCCGGAAAAATATGCGAGCCCATTTCCAGCGCCACGACCGGCGCCGTCAGGACCAGAGCCAGAAGAGTCGCGCGGGCTAAATCGCCCCCATCGCCGTGGTCATGCTGGCGCCCAAGCTCCTGCGCGCCGGCGCCCACATCGGGCTTGATCTCCCGCGTCGGATAACCGGCCTCGGTCGCCGCCCGCGCAATCGCCGCCGCCGTGGTCGCGCCGCTGACGAAGCGCACCGAGCCCGCGCCTGTCGCGAGATTGACCCTCGCCTCGACGACGCCTTCGACGCTCCTGAAAGCTTCCTCGACGGTCTTGACGCACGCGTCGCAACTCATTTTGTCGATCAAAAACTGCGCCGTCGTCAGAACGGACGCGTAGCCCGCCTTGTTGATCGCCTCGATCACGCCTTCAAGGTTCGCCGGTCCGAGAAAGCTGACGCTCGCCTGCTCGGTCGCCAGATTGACCGCGACCGCGCCGACGCCGGGAACCGCGCCGATCGCCTTCTCGACGCGCCCGACGCAGGAGGCGCAATGCATGCCCTTGACGGGAAGGCTGACGGGGCCGGGAGCGGATTTGGCGGGACCAGATGACATCGATCTATCCTTTACGCAGTCCGCGCGTTTTTTCGCTTTGGGAAAGCGGAAGCAATCGACATGCAAGCGACCGCCCATCGTAGTAAAAATGATCGGCCGCAGCGCGAAATCAAGTGTGGAGCCGCCGCCTCGCCAGGCGAGACCGGGGGCGATGGATCTCGATGAACTAAAGACGCTCCGCCGTCGCACCCTTTCGGACGGCGCGGCGAGACCCTAAATGGAAGTCTCGTCAATGATTGTGACTGGAGACCCTCATGCCGCAATCGATCGTCATCACCGTGCCGCATAATCTTGGCGCCGACGCAGCCAAAAAGCGCATCGCCGAGCGCATCGAAGCGTTGCGCACGGCCTATGTCGACAAATTGGCCCAATCCGAGGTCAACTGGACGGGCAATAAGGCGGATCTGCGCATTCAGGCGCTGGGCCAGAGCATGACCGCGCAGATCGACGTGATGCCCGACAGCGTGCGCATCGAGGCGCAGCTGCCGTGGCTGCTTGCGGCGCTTGGCGACAAGGCCAAGGGGTTTTTGACCAGCAACGCGCAAGAATCGCTGAAGATCGGCTATACGCCGCCGAAAAGCTGAGGCTTGGTGATCGCTGTTCAATGCCCTGTCGTTTTCGGCTTCATTAATGAGGAAAAGACAAGTCAAGACAGGATGAGTTTGGCCCCTGAGATCACGAGGATGCCCGCGAGCACGTAGCGCAGTGCCTTGTCGGGCAGGTAGCGGCTGCCGACAGTCGTCCCGATTAATCCCCCGAAGCCCGCCGCCATGAGCCACCAAGGAAGCGCTTTTGGCAGAGTGTTGAGCGTAGCATAGGCGCCTACGAGCGCGGCAGTCGAGTTCAGGAGATTGTAGGCGGCCGTCACAGCGGCGGCTTTGCGCACTTCGACCCAGTTCATAATGAGAATGACAGGCCCGAGGTAAATGCCGCCCCCAGTGCCAGTCACGCCTGAGACGAAGCCTATTCCCGCTCCGGCAAGTAGGGACGGAAGGAAGGGCGGCTCCTTTGGCGGTATCTCCTGATCCTCCGGCGCCCTGCGGGCCGATCTGACCAGCTGAATGGCAGCCAGCAGCAGCATGATGCCGACCGCCGGATAGTAAGCGCGCCCAGGCAAGTTGATCGCGCCGCCGATCAGCGAAAACGGAAACCCGAGCACGCCAAAGGGATAGAAGGCGCGCCAGGAAAACAGTCCCGCGCGCGAGAATTGTACGGCCCCGATGCCAGCGACGAGGATGTTAAGCGCTAGCGCGGTTGGCTTCATCACCGTAGGATCGAGGCCGGCGAGCCCCATCGCCGCGAGATATCCCGACGCGCCTGCTTGGCCAACAGAACCGTAAAGCGCCGCGGTGACGAAGATAAGAATCGTCAGGTCTGCGAGCTGGCCGAAAATAGCGCTCTCCCCTGCGCAGTGGGCGCGGCGCAAGGCTACGCCCGGGAGGTTTTGGCATAGCACGCCTTATGGATCAAAGGGCTTTGAAATGGATTGGGCGCGCGGGCGGCCCGCATCCGTTGAGGCAATTCGCGCGATACAGGTGAATAACTGAGAGTCGTGCTTCTTAGAAGCGCAAACGAACTTGCCGCCGCGCTTCCAATCGTCAAAAGCGCCCGCTAAAAAACGTCAGTGCACGGCGACCATTACGTCGGACGATTTGATGATGGCGTAGGCCTTCTTGCCCTTGGCGAGGGCGAGCTCGTCGACCGACTCATTGGTGATGGAGGCGGTGACGATCTGGCCGCCGCTGAGTTCGATTTCGACATGCGCCGTCGTCGCGCCTTTGACGACGTTCTTGATGACGCCTTCAAGTGAATTGCGGGCGGAAATCTTCATGGTCGTCTCCTCTGCGGGCTGACCCCGCTCGCGGCGCGGCGGGATCTCCAAGCCTTGGCGGCTTTCGATGACCGGGATTTAAACCTCCGCGGCTAGTAATGAAAGGCGCGATTGCGGCTTCGTTTGAATTTACGGCGCGGAGCGGTAAGTTGCGTGCAATTTGCATGGCTGCGGCTGGCGGAGGATCCCGCCGCGGCCTTTGCGACGATTTCCGGACGCTGAGCATGTTGGAGAAACCACGACGCACGACAATTCGCCCGACCCTCCGGACGGACATCGCCGCGCGCGTGCTGCGCCACGATCTCTCGGCGGCGATGACCACACTCCACTTCGATGACGGGGAATTGCGCGCGCCACTGGTCGATTATCCGGTCGGCGCCGGCGTCGTTATCCGGATCGAGGCGAGCGATGTGTCGATCGCACTGTCGCGGCCGATGGACGTGTCGATCACCAACCGGCTGCCGGGCGAAATCATCGAAATCGCCGCTCTCGATCCGCCCTATGTGCGTGTCGCCTTCAACCTCGGCAAGACGCGGCTTTATGCGCTTGTGACTGGGGAATCGGTTGAGCGGCTGGCTCTTGCGCCCGGCCTTCGCGCCTGGGTGATGATCAAGGCCGTCGCCATCGCGGGGCAAAGCCTCAAGCCAGATCGCGCTCCGCAGCCGCGCCCCTGGCCTTTGGATCGAACGACCAATCCAGCGAAGCATTGAGCTCTTCGAGCGACGTCCGGGACGAGGCCGCGGCGTGGCGTTCGATCGAGCGATAGAGCGCGACGAGTCGTTCGCCGAATTGCGTGATTTCGGCGCCGCCGGCGCGCCGCCCCGGAAAGGTCGCGACGACCGGCGATTCGAAGCAGCGGTTGAGCGCATCGACGGTCAGCCAGCACTTGCGGTATGACAGCCCGATCGCGCGGCTCGCCCCGATGATCGAGCGCTCCTTGCGAATCATGTCGATCAGGGCGATTTCTTCCGGCCCCAGCGCGCCGCCATTCGGCAACTGCAGCTCGATCGCAACCACGGCGGTCTGGCGCTTGCTTTCCGGCATGGACGCTCCGTTGCGGGGCCGCATTGGGTGCGAGAAGACGCGCGAACCGGCGCCGCTTCATTAACAATATAGCTTTTTATATCGCAAAAGGCAAAATTACGCGGCGATAGCCCCGCGATTGCCCCGCTTGCGCCTGAACCCGGCCCCGGCCCATATAGAGACCATGACCGCCCATCCCTTTCGCTCATTCCCGCGATGAAGACCGTTGCGCCCTTCGGCGCCTGGGTTTCGCCCGTCACCACCGATCTCATGACCGCCGCCGCGATCAGCCTCGGCGCCCTGACGGTCGACGGCGATATCCTCTATTGGCTCGAAGGGCGCCCGAGCGAGAGCGGGCGCAGCGTTCTCTGCCGGCGCGGCGCCGATGGCGCCATCGAGGGACTCACGCCCGCGCCGATCAACGTCGGCAGCCGCGTTCATGAATATGGCGGCGGCGCCTTCGGCGTCGAAGGCGGCGTCATCGTCTATAGCGAGCGCAAGGACGGCTCCGTCTGGATCATCGAAGGTGCGCCGCCGCGCCGGATCGCGACGCCGGAGGGCTGCCGCTACGCCGATTTCGAGTTCGATTCGGCGCGTCGCCGCGTCCTCGCGGTGCGCGAAGATCATCGCGGACGACCGCCGACCAATCCGCGAGCGGCGATCGTCGCCCTGCCCCTTGATGGCGAATCGGCGGAGGTCGTGCTGGTCGAAGGCCCCGATTTTTTGAGTTCGCCGCGCCTGTCGCCGGACGGGCGAAAGCTCGCCTGGATCGCCTGGGATCATCCCGACATGCCCTGGGATCGCACGCGGCTTTATTGCACCGCGCTCACCGCGGATGGCGCGCTGGAGGCGCCGGAGCTGATCGCGGGGGCCGAGCCCGAAGCCCAGAATCCCGAGGCCATCGTGCAGCCGTCCTGGTCGGCGCAAAACATCCTGCACTTCTCCTCGGACCGCAGCGGCTGGTGGAATCTCTACGCACGCGACGGCGGCCGGGATTTGCCCCTATGCCCCATAGAGGCCGAGATCGGCGGCCCGCATTGGGTGTTTCGCCAGCGCTATTACGCGTTTCTCAAGGACGGCCGCATCGTCGCCTCTTTCGTCAAGGATGGCGTGCGCCGCGCGGCGCTGATCGCGGACGGCAGGCTGACGCCGCTCGACATCGGCCAAGTCGCCGAATCGCCGCAGCCGCTCGGCGACGGCCTCGCCTATATCGCGACGCCGCCGACCGCGCCGCCCTCGATCGAGATCAAGCCCGCGCTCGGTAGCGAGCCCCTCCTCGTCAAGGCGGCGGCACCCTCCGTCCTGCCGCCGGAGACCATTTCGATCGGCGAACCGATCGAATTTCCAACCTCGCACGGGCCGGGACACGCGTTCTGGTATGCGCCGAAGAACCGCGATTTCGAGGGGCCGGCGGGCGCCTTGCCGCCGCTGGTGGTGCTATCGCATGGCGGCCCGACCAGCATGACGACCAATCATTTCAATCTCAACGTGCAATGGTGGACGAGCCGCGGCATCGGCGTCGTCGACGTCAATTACGGCGGCTCGACGGGTTATGGGCGCCCGTTCAGGCGCCTGCTCGATGGACAGTGGGGAATCGTCGACGTCGAGGACTGCCGCGCGGCGGCGGAATATCTCGTCGGCCGCGGCCTCGTCGACGGCGCCCGCCTCGCCATTCGCGGCGGCAGCGCCGGCGGCTTCACAACGCTCGCGGCGCTGACGACGGGGACGACATTCAAGGCGGGGGCGAGCCTTTACGGCGTCGCCGATTTGAAGCTGCTCGCGAGCGACACGCATAAATTCGAATCGCGCTATCTCGACCGACTGATCGGCCCGCTGCCGAAGGCAGAGGGGCTCTACGCGGAGCGCTCGCCGATCCATCATCTGGGCCAGCTCGCCTGCCCGGCGATCTTCTTTCAGGGCGAGGACGACAAGACCGTGCCGCCGAATCAGGCCGAGACCATGGTCGCGGCGATGAATGCGCGGTCCCTTCCCGTCGCCTATTATCTCTTCGCCGGCGAGGGCCATGGTTTCCGCAAAGCCGAGACGCTGCGCCGCGTGCTTGAACTGGAACTTGATTTCTACGGACGCGTCTTCGGCTTCACCGCGCCAAACCTGAGCGAGCGCGTGAAAATCGCAAATCTGGGCGAGGCCGCTGAAAGGCCGCCCAGGCTCAGCCCTTGAACCATTTCTCGACGCCCTCCCGCGCTTGCGCGGCCGCCGCCGCGACGCTGCGCCCGCCGAGCCAGAGGTGAGGTGCGATCTCGGCCAGCGGCGCGAGCACAAAGGCGCGATTGAACAGCTCCTTGTGCGGCAGCACCAGTTCGGGCGAATCGAAAACCTCGGCGCCGAAGAACAGGATGTCGATGTCGATCAGGCGCGGACCCCATCTGACGCCGCCCGTGCGTCCCATTTCGGCCTCGACCGTCTTGACCTCGGCCAGGAGCGCGGCCGGCTCGAGCGTCGTCGTTCCCAGCGCGCAGGCGTTGGCGAAATCCTCCTGGTCGAGATAGCCCCAGGGGGCCGTGCGATAGATCGAGGAGACGGCGGTTACAGTGACGTCGCCGCGCGCCGCAAGATGCGCCAGCGCGCGCGCGATATTGGCCGGCTTGTCGCCGATGTTGCTCCCGAGGCCGAGACCGATTTCGACGGTTTTGGCTGCCCGGCGATCAGGCCCGGCGGATGGCATCGAAAACCTTGAACGCCGCCAGATGTTCGGCTGCGTCATGAACCCGGAAGATCGAGGCGCCGTTCGCCGCGGCGACGAGGTTGGCCGCGAGCGTCGCGACGAGGCGCGGCTCGATTTTCATCGCGCCAATCGGCGCGTCGCCCACAACGGCGCCGAGCAGAGATTTGCGCGACAGGCCGACGAGGATCGGCAGGCCATAATCCTTGAAAGCGCCGAGGCCGTTGAGCGCCTGCAGATTCTGCCGCGCCGACTTGGCGAAGCCGATGCCGGGATCGAGGATGATGCGCCCCGCCGGAATCCCGGCCGCCTGCGCCAGCTTCAGCGAGTGGTCGAAGAACCGGCGCATATCGCTGATGATGTCGCAAGCAGGGTCGGCCGCCTCGCGATTATGCATGATGACGACGCCGGTCTTAGTCTCCGCGACGACATCGGCCATAGCGGGATCGCGCTGCAGGCCCCAGACATCGTTGATAAAGGCGACGCCCTGCGCCGCCGCAAAACGCGCTACGGACGCCTTCGACGTATCGATCGAGACCGGCTGTGCGACGCTCTCGACCACATCGGCGAGAAGCGGCGCAAGGCGCGCCTGCTCGACGTCGGCCGGAACCGGCTGGTGACCCGGCCTTGTCGATTCGGCGCCGACGTCGATGATGTCGGCGCCCTCCGCCGCGAGCCTTCGCGCCTGCGCCACGGCCGCGGCCGAGGTCTGAAACCTTCCACCGTCAGAAAATGAATCGGGCGTCGCGTTGACGATCCCCATGATCAGCGAACCCGAGCCTATGGCGCCGAGAAAGCGGTCGCGCTTCTCAGCCATGGACGCCACGTCCGCCTCCCCCTTCAATGCTTCGCTCGCGCTCAATTCTCCGCTTTCCCCGCTGCTCCGCCGCCCCACCGCTCCCTCGCCTCAGAGATCGTGGCTTTCTTTTTCGGGATAGCCGCAGCGCCATCTGGCGACGAAGTGCGTCGGATGGTGATTGACCCATTCGGCGATCGTCGGCGGCGCCGACATCGCGCATTGCATCGGGCTCTCGCCCTGATCGACGAAGGCGAGGGTCGTCTCTTCGCAGGAGGTCGGCTGGGCGAGCGCGCAGACGGTTAGAATCAATTCCATAAGGCCCATGACAATCCTTCCTCTTCGGCCATATCGGGAAGCGTGACGACGAACGGCATATGCAGAGAATGGAGAACTCCACGCGAAAGCACAAGTTGCGCCGCCGTTTTGCGTGCGCCGCCTCGCGGACGATCGATCGCAGAGCAAAGCCGAGGATTGGCGCGCCTTCCCGTTTGTGCCATGTAAAGCCTCGCGCGGCCATGGTCCGCCGATGCAAACGGGATCAATCGGGATGCAAACTCCGAAACGCGCAGCACAAGGCCGGCCGGGCGCCAACGCGGCTTCACATAAATTTGCGCCAGTCCTCGCAGCGATCGCGCTGATCGCATCGCTCCCAGGCTCCAGCGCATTCGCGGACGAGGCCAAGCCGAACGACGACAGCAAGGACTGGCCGTGTCACCAGATTCTCGTCGACAAAATTTCGCTGCCAGCGGTGTGGTCGGGACCCTCGATCGATAACGTCGACTGGCGCAAGGACGCCGCCACGGCCGATCTCGTCGCCCTGCTCGCGGCGCGCAAGACGCCGATGGAGACAGCGGACAAAGCCATTGAAAGCTTCGCCGCGGCGGCCGGGGCGGACAAGACCCAGAAGCTCACCGCCCTCTTCGCTGGACTTTTCGAAACGCTCAACAATGAGCGCAGCGACATCATCGACGGATTGACGCGCTTCGGACACAAGCAGAAGGCGCTCGCCGCCAAGATTCGGGCCGAGAACGCCGAGCTTCAGAAGAGCCCCGACGCCGCGGCGCCCGAAGGCGTGTCGGCCGATAATCCCCTGTCCAAAAAGCTCGAACTCGACCTGCGCTCTTTCGACGAGGGGCGCCGTTCGATCAGCTTCGTGTGCGAGGCTCCGACGCAGGTCGAGCAACGGTTGTTCGCACTCGCCCGCAGCATCCAGAATAGCCTGGATTGAACGCCGAATCGGCGCGGTCCGGCCGATTCAGATGTTCTCATGAATGCTTGAGAGCGCCGCGAGCGGCGCCTGACCGAACCCGCAGTCAGTTCGCCGCCTTGGGCTTATCGTTGTCGTCGAGCAGAGGCACGCCATAGCTGGCGAGGATCTTGTCGATCTCGCCCTGGTTCTCGGAGATGAGCTTGTTCAGCGTGCGTTTCCACTCCTGATCGGAATGGCGCACCCCAAGCCCCATGCGGTAAACCATCTTCGGGCCGGTGGTTTCGTTCACCAGCGGCGTCACCTGCAATTCGGCCTTGGAGTTCTTCGCAAAATTGCCGGCGATCGGCCCCCAGAGGATGCCGACGTCGATCACGCCATCTTCGAGATCCTTGATCATGTCGGCGGTCGGCGCGTCGAAGCGCGTGTCGATCACCAGCGGATAGGATTTGACGTTGGTCAGCAAGCCGTTCACGGCGAGGTTCGTCGCCGGCGGCGTTCCGGCGACGATGCCGATGCGCTTGCCCTTCAGCCGCGGATCCTCAAGCGTCGCGACGCCGTCGAGGTCGCCGCCCTTTTTCGTGACCACCGCGTAGGAGGCGCGGTAATAGGGGTTCGTCACCTGAACGAAGTCGTCGCCCTGCGGCATATCCATCACGACGTCGCAGCGATGCGCGTTCAGCGTGTTTCGGATGAAGCCGGTCGAGTTCGGATAGTAGGCGTAGGCGACCGGCCTGCCGAGCTTCTGCGCCAGCAGTTCGGCGATCTTGTTTTCGAAACCCTCGCCCTCCTTGTTGGAGAACGGCAGGTCGCGCGGGTCGGCGCAGACACGGAAGACGTCGGGATCGACCAGTTCGATCGCCGCTTCCGCTTCGCCCTGCTCCTGCGCCCGCGCCGCAAATCGCGACCCGAAAGACGCGAGAACGGCGAAGGCGAGCGCAAGCGACCAGAACGGTTTCATTTGTCGAGGCCGAGACATTCTTTTTCCGACGCGGTCGCCTTGTCCGTTTTGTCGACGCGACCGGCGGGGCGTCCGCGTGGGATGGCGCCGGTCGAGCGCCCGCGAATATAAACATAGATATCATCAAGATAGCACATGACATTCTTGTTATCGCCGAACGCCGGCATCACGTTAGTCTGGCTCGTTGTGACGTTCTGGCGGCCGGCGACGACGGTTCCGACGAATTCCGCATAGCTCATCGTCTTCAGCGAGTTTTTCAGAGCTGGCGCATAGGACGAGCCTTCAGCATCCGGGCCGTGGCAGACGTGGCACTCGGAGTGGTAGCGGCGAAATCCGGAATAGGCGAACCAGTCGAGGTTGCCATCGGGCTCGATCTTGTAGGTCGGATCGCCCTTGGCGTCCGTCCACTTGCCGAGGTCATCCTGTTTGACGGCTGTCGGATCGCCGGGAGCTTCGGCCATGGCGGCGCCTGCGCACGAAAAGAGAGTGGCGGCGCACAAGGCCCGCGCCAGGGAGCTGAGATGCACGTGAATTTCCTTTGAGATAGGGTTCTACAACGATAGACCTCGGCGCTATTGCGCCGAGGTCCGATATCGCTAGGACTACAGGACTGCTTATTTATGCAGGGCGAACACGGTGAGCGTGCCGCCAAGAGCCGTGTAGTTCGACAGGGCGGCGTAACCGCCGACCGCGCCGAGACCAGCTGTCGGATCGGTGAGGCCAGCCGCGAGGCCGATGCCGGCCCAGCCGCCGACGCCCGAGAGCACCGCGACATACTCCTTGCCGTCATGCTCATAGGCGTTGACGTTGCCGATGATGCCCGACGGAGTCTTGTACTTCCACAGTTCTTCGCCGGTCTTGGCGTCGACGGCCTTGAGGTAGCCTTCGAGCGTGCCGTAGAACACGACGTTGCCGGCGGTCGCGAGAGCGCCCGACCAAGCCGAGAACTGCTCCTTGTCCGACCACACGATCTTGCCGGTCTTGGCGTCCCACGCGATGAAGTTGCCCATGTTGGTCTGGCCCGGAGGCGGATACATGGACAGGGTCGCGCCGACGTAGGGTTGACCAGCGGTATAGCTCACGCGGAACGGCTCATAGTCCATGCACACGTGATTGGTCGGGACGTAGTTCAGCTCCGTGATGGGCGAGTAAGCCGAAGGCTGTTCGTCCTTCGAGCCGAGCGCCGCCGGGCAGATGCCCTTGTAGTTCACGTCCTCGCCGGCGGAGCCGGGCGCGTATTTCGCGACCACTTCCGGACGGCCATAGTTCTTCGAGGACTTGTCGAGATCGATCTTGGTCGACCAGTTGACGGCCGGATCGTATTTTTCGGCGACGAGAAGCTCGCCGGTCACGCGATCGAGCGTATAGCCGTAGCCGTTACGGTCGAAGTGGACCAGGACCTTCTTCGATCCCTGGTTCTGCAGCACCATTTCGTTGATGCCGTCGTAATCCCATTGATCGTGGGGGGTCATCTGGTAGATCCACTTGACCGCACCAGTATCGGCGTTACGCGCCCAGATCGACATCGACCACTTGTTGTCGCCGGGACGCTGCACCGGGTTCCACGTCGAGGGGTTGCCGGACCCGTAATAGACGAGGTTCAGCTCGGGATCGTAGGAGATCCAGCCCCAGGTCGCGCCGCCGCCGATCTTCCACTGATCGCCTTCCCAGGTGCTGGTGGAGGAGTTCTCGCCGACCGGCTTGCCGAGGGCCGTGGTCTTTTCCGGATCGATCAGGGTGTCCGCATCGGGACCCATCGAGTAGCCGCGCCAGGCCAGCTTGCCGTCGGCGATGTTGTAGGCGGACACCCAGCCGCGGACGCCGAATTCGCCGCCCGATACGCCGATCAGGACCTTGTCCTTGACGACGAGAGGCGCCGAAGTTCCGGTCGACCCCTTGGACGGATCGCCGTCCTTGACCTGCCAGAGCGGCGCGCCGGTCTTCGCGTCGAGCGCGACGAGCGTCGTATCGGCCTGATGCAGGAAGATCTTGCCGTCGCCGTAGGCGACGCCGCGGTTGACCGTATCGCAGCACATCACCGGAATGACGCTGGGGTCCTGCTTGGGCTCGTACTTCCAGAGGATCTTGCCGTCGTTGTTGAGGTCGAGAGCGTAGACGATGTTCGGGAACGGCGTCGAGAAATACATCACGTCGCCGATGACGAGCGGGCCGCCTTCGTGGCCGCGCAGAACGCCGGTCGAGAAGCTCCACGCCGGAACCAGATCCTTGACGTTCTTGTTAGTGATTTGGCTGAGGGCTGAGTAGCGCTGGTTGTTGTAATTGCCGGCCGGCTGAGCCCAATTTTTTGCGTCTTTTTGCAGGGTGATGAGATCGTCGTTGGCGAAGGCCGCGCCGCTCGCGAAAAGCGCGGTTGCGGCGACACAAGAGAGTAGCAGAAGTTTGCGCATGTATTTCCTCCGGACTATTTTCATAACTGCTGCGAAGCTTATGGTGCTTCTACAGCGCGGTCTCTATGTCTTTCCGGCAGCGTGTCACCACCTCAGCGGGGCTATGCAATTGCTGCTTTCGTCCCGCTCCCGTCTTCGAATAGAGCCGCGGCCCCCGACCGTTGGCTCTGAAGCCGGAAAAGTACCGCGCACCTATACATTGTGCGGCGAGTTGACACAATAGTCATCGCAACGCTTAAAGCGCGTCGCCCGCGGGTGACCCGAATGGGGGTGTGAACGCCCGCGCTCTTCATTTAACATCCTGATTTATATCGTGAATTATGAAACATTGAGGCGCCGCCGCGCGGGCGGCGCACCTTCGCGCGGCGGAAAAATACACATCAACGCCATTGAATTTTTCCTATTGGCCTGCCGATTGCGTCCCCGGGCGGGTGGGCGTTGCGGCTGAGACCAAGCCGATTCTTGGGCCGAGCCAAGCGATTTTCTGCGCGCGCAGAACGCTTTTCCAAAACGGACCTCGGAGGATTCCGCAGCGGCGGATCGACGCTTCGGCGGCGTCAGAAGCAGCGGATCTCCGCCTCCGCCTGAGCGCGGCGCAGATCATCCGACATCGCCTTTGCTTGCGGGCTGTTGCGAAACATGTTGCCTACCGCGCCAAGGGCCAGATCCATGCTCGCGACCGTTTCGGCCGCTTCGTAGCGCTCGTAAGGCAAGAGCGAGGCGATCACGTCGATCGAGCATGAGCAGCGCTTCAGAGCCTCGCGCGTCTCGCCGTTCGTCTTCATGCACACATAGACGTAATCGGCCCGCGCCTCGGTCGGATAATCGTTGACGTCGGCGGCGCGGGCGGGGGTCAGCGAAAGGACGAGAAGCGCGGCGCTGGCGATTTTCAACATTGTGTGTTCCGTCAACATTGCGGGTTCCGTCGTCAACATAGCTACAGGCCGGCGCGATGACCAGCAGCTTTGACGAGAGGGCGCTTGCTCAAAGCGATGAACCCCAAAGCCGCCCGGCAATTCGGCGACGAACTCCGCCATCGGAACCGCCGCGGCAAGCGCTTTTCCGGCTTCATAGGCGACCGGATGGGCGGGGATTTCCCCGTTTCACACGTCAATCGACCGGACAGGCGTAAATCGCCTTAATGCGGGAGGCCGCGCGCAGGCTCGGATAGCCGTCGGCGACATTGTTCATGAGGAAGGTGCCGGTTTCGCCGGGCTCGACGATGCCGGACGCGGTCAGCGTCACATCCTGCAGCGATAGGCTCTGGGTGCCGATCTCGACGCGGCGGATGATCTTGCCGGGCAGCACATTGTTGACGTCCCAGGTGAAGGCGTTGGCGAATGCGACGACGGAGGAACTCGCCGAGCGGATCTTCTTCAGATCGGCGTCGTCGACGGGCTGCGGCGCGCAGGCGTCGACCTTTTCGTCAAGCCCCTTCGCCTTGAGACGCGCCACGGCCTGCTCTTCGCAATCGTCGCGGCAATCCGCCATGAGATCGCGAATGCCCTGATCGTCGATGTCGGTATCGGTCATCTTGTCCTTAAGGCAGACGTGGAAGCAGGTCTCAGAGGCGCGGCCCGGCGCCGTCACCGCGATCAGCGCGCCCGCACAAACGCCAAGGACCAGCATCGCTTTTGCCATAATTCACCCCGTTCCGTCCCGCCGCCGCGCGTCGGTCATCGGCATATACGTGCGAAAGTCCCGTTTGGATCCGACGGCCAAGGTTGGATTGGCGATTTCATCGCGAATCCCATTGTCCGCCGAGCCGGGCGATCAAATGATCGGCGCCTGTTTCGCCGAGGCGGCGCGCGAGATGCGGCAGGATGCGCTCCGCCTCCGCTTCGAGCGGAAACGGCGGATTGGCAATGATGAGGCCGCTTCGCGCGAGGGGCCCTCGCGCCTCGACAGACCCGATGCCAAGCTCCAGCCGCAGAACGCGCGTTATCCCGCTGGCCGCGAAACCGCGCGCGAGCGCGGCGGCGAAGGCGTCGGCGGCGGGACGGTCCTTCACCGGATGCCAGAGCATGAAAACGCCGCTCGCCCATTTGCGCGCCGCCGCCGGCAAAGCCTCCGCGAGGCGCGCGAATTCATCCGCGTCCTCGAAGGGCGGATCGATCAGGACGAGCCCGCGTCGCTCGACCGGCGGGATGAAGGCCTTGAGGCCATGATAGCCGTCGATGTTAATCGCTTTGGCGCGGCGGTCCGGCCGCAGATTGTCTTTCAGACGCGCGAAAGCGTCGGGATGGATTTCGCAGGCGATCAGACGATCCTGCCGCCGCAGCAACGCCGACGCGATCAGGGGCGATCCCGGATAGCGCGGCGGATCGGAGCCAAGAAGCGGCGCGACGATATCGGCGTAAGGCTGGATCAGAGCCGCAGCCGCGCCATCCAGCGGGGCGGCGAGGAGACGCTGGACGCCGCCCCGCCATTCGCCGGCGCGGGAGGCCTTCTCGGCTGAAAGATCATAAAGGCCGCTTCCCGCATGGGTCTCGATGAAGCGTAGCGGCGCGGGCTTCAGCGCGAGATAAAGCAGGATTCGCGTGAGGAAAATATGCTTGAAGACATCGGCGAAATTGCCGGCGTGAAAATCATGCGCGTAATTCAAGACTTGCTGACGCCTCTCGCGACGCGGGCGGCGCTGCGGACGTCCGCAGACCTTGCATCATTACAGGATCCATGGGCTTCAGCGTTGTTCGACGCTGGCGAGGCGGATCAGACCACTTCGGTAATCACCTCGATGTTGTTGCGGGTGGCCTTGGAGTAAGTGCAAATTTCATTATGGGCTTTGGCGACGAGCCGTTCGGCGGTGGCTCGGTCCACGCCATCTACATGCGTCCGCAGGCGTACCGCCAGGTCATATCCCGCATCGCCGACATGGAGTGTTACGTCGGCGGTCACCGTCACCTTGCCGGTTTTCACCTTCTCCAGAACGGCCGCGTATTCCACCGACCCGCCGAAGCAGGCCGAGTATCCGGCGGCGAAGAACTGCTCGGGGTTGCTCGCTCCTTGCTTGCCGGGGCCGCCGATTTCTTTCGGCACCGACAGATCAGCCTTCAGCAGCCCGTCGCTGCTCTCGACATGGCCATTGCGGCCGCCGATGGTGGTGGCGTGGGCGACGTAGTCGGGCATTTGATCGCTCCTGCGTCATGTTTCTCCGGGCGACCAGAAATGGAACGTCTGCCTCCGAACGTCAAACTGCTGATCGAGCGTCACAGCGCCGGCGGCACGGAAATCTGCCCAAAGGGACAGCCACGCCGGGCGACCTCCGGGCAGTTGTGAAAGTCGCGCAGATCCTTCGAAAAGCAGATCCTCACCTCCTGCAGCGCGCCGCGCGCGCAGGCGACGCCAAGCATGCCCGGCCTCAGGCGGTTATTGGCGGCGATGAACGCGCGTTCGACATCGACCGCGGTCCAGTTCTGGTTCGCCGTCGCGTTCTGGAAAGGCGGCGGGATGACGATCGCATCATGCGCGCGGCGGACGTCCGCGAAATAGTCCGTCGGGCTCTTGCCGGCGCAGACGCCGTGCTTGCGCCATTCATAGCGGGCGAGGCCCTCGCTGGGGTAGAGGCCCGCCGCCCCCTGAAGGGCGATGCGCGAGGGGGTTTGGGCGCCGAACGGGCAGTCCTGCGGGTAGCCATGCTCATATTGCGGCCAGAGGCCGTGCACGACGAAGCCGAGTCCAGCGCCAGGACTGCATTGGCCGCGCGCGCGGGCGCCGGCCGGCGTCCGGCAAAAGCCGGGCGACCAGGACAGCGAAAGAACATAGAAGTCGAAATCGCCCGAAACGCCGGATCCGCCGCCCGCGCGGCGTGGCCGATACGACGGCTGGAAGGAGGGCGGCGCGGAGCCCGCGTCATCGGGCGCCGCCGGCGTCGCCTGATCGGCGCATTCGTCGAGAACGCAGTCGGAGCTGGCCGCGCGGGCGCCGGGCGCGAGAGCCAGCAGCATGAGTGCGAGGCCGATCGCGGAGCGCAGACCGCGATGCATGGGCCTGACGTGCGTCAGGGCCGCGCCATCTTGCAGTTCGGCGCATTGGCGTCGAAGCGGTCGAGACCCTGCACGCACCATTCGACGGCGAGCTGATCGGCGATGCCGGGCGAATACGTCGGAATCGAATAGGACACCGCGCGCACCTTGGCGTCGTTCATATGGGCATAGGCCGCGCAATAGCGCCGCGGGATATAATCAAGACCATTCGAACGAAAGCCGATCTCGCGCACGTCCTCGAAGGCGACGATTTCGAGGCCGGTGCGCCAGAATTCGCTTTCGCGCTCGTGAAAGCGCGCAATGATCTCGTTGAGAGGCGCCGCGTCGGCGCAGCCGGGCATCACGCTGTCGAAAGGCGCGTAGCGGTGCTCCGCGGGCACCAGCGGGCGCGCGGTTGCGGGCGCAACGCAAGGGCTCGCGGCGAGAATCGCCAGCGCGGCAACCAGTCCGGGAAATCTTTGCGCCATAAAGAAACTCCGCCATCTCATCGCGATCAGGCGCGCGCGCCTGAAATTGCCGGCGACGATGCGTCGCAAAGGCCCAGGCCGTCAAGAGAGCCGTCGCGAGCGTCCGCCGCCGCTCTTTCTCACCCCCGGTTGTAGATATCCTCCAGCCGGATGATGTCGTCCTCGCCGAGATAGGAGCCGGTCTGCACCTCGATCAGTTCGAGATCGATACGGCCGGGGTTGGCCATGCGGTGGACGCAGCCGATCGGCAGATAGATCGACTCGTTCTCATGCACGAGAATGACCTCATCGTTGCGCGTGACCTCGGCGGTGCCTTTCACCACGATCCAGTGTTCGGCGCGGTGGAAATGCTTTTGCAGCGACAGCCGCTGGCCGGGCTTGACGACGATGCGCTTGACCTGATGGCGCGCGCCCTGGTCGACCGATTGATAATAGCCCCAGGGCCGATAGGAGCGCTTGTGGTGGAGCGCCTCGGAGCGGTTCTCCGCCTTCAGCCGGTCGACCAGCTGCTTCACCTGGTCGCCATGCGCCCGGTTCAGCACGAGCACAGCGTCCTGCGTTGTGACGACGATCACGTTGTCGACGCCGACGACCGTGGTGAGATGCTCGGGCGAGCGCACAAGCACGTTCGAGGCGTTCACGACGACGCCGTGGCCGCGCGTCGAATTGCCGTTTTCATCGCGGTCCGACAATTCCCAGACCGCCCCCCAGTTGCCGACGTCCGACCAGCCGATGTCGGCGGGAACGACCGCCGCCTTGTCGGTGCGCTCCATCAGCGCATAGTCGATCGAGATTTTCGGCGCGCGGCTGAACGAGTCCTTGTCGAGCACGACGAAGTTGAGGTCGAGCTTCGCCTTCGCGACCGCCTCGGCCGCCGCCTCCGCGATGGCGGGAGCGAATTTCTGCAACTCGGCCTGCATCACGTCGGCGCGGAAAAAGAAATTGCCGGAGTTCCAGAGATAGTCCTCGGCGATATATTTCTCCGCCGTGGCGGCGTCCGGCTTTTCGACGAAGCCGGCCACCTTCAGCACGGCGCCGTCGCGCGTCACCGGCTTGCTGGTCTTGATGTAGCCATAGCCCGTCGCCGGCGCGGTCGGCTTGACTCCCAGCGTCACGATATAGCCGAGCGCGGCCGCCTCCGCCGCCTGCTTGCAGAGCGCGACGAAGCCCGCCTTGTCCTGCACCACATGGTCGGCGGCGAGCACCGCGACGACCGTTTCGGGGCCGGCCTCGGCGGCGATTTCGGCGGCGACCGCGACGGCGGGGCCGGAATCGCGGCGGACGGGTTCGAGAACGATGCGCGCCTCGCGGCCGATCTCAGCCAGCTGTTCGGCGACGAGGAACCTGTATTCGTGATTGGAGATGACGACCGGCGTCTCGAACACGCCGTCATCGAGCATTTCCGCCGCCATCTGGAACGTCGAGCGCGCGCCGACGAGGGAAATAAATTGCTTCGGCAGGCTTTCGCGGGATTCTGGCCAGACTCGGGTCCCGGAGCCGCCGCACATGATGACTGGAAGGATTTTCGCCATTCTTCAAATACCTCGCGAGCAAATCGACGGATTCCGAAGTCGCAATCTTTTGATCCTTTGGTGCAATATACGGGCTTGCGATAAACGGTCGCGACCCGGCCAGCCCTGCGGCGCAAGATGGCGCCCGAATGGGCTAAACCGCTGTGCGGTAACGCTCTTCTCGGGGGAGCGTGCTCGCCGCGAACGGCCACGTTGCAGATTATACACGGGCGCGGCCGAAAAGTCGCCCCTGCGGGCGCTTGGGCGATTGGTCGCACGCGCGCCCGCCGGCTGTCGTTGACGGCGCCTGCCCCATGGCCCAGATTCGCCCGGCCGAAGCTGCAGGAATCGCGGGCGAGAGAGGCGAAGGCAAGTGAGCCAGGGCAGTTGAGCCAAGGGATGGACAGACCCGATTTCCGCCTGGAGCGCCGGCTATTGAAGCGCGGCGTCTGGCCCGTCGCCGGGGTCGACGAGGCCGGGCGCGGGCCGCTCGCCGGGCCGGTCGCGGCCGCCGCCGTCATCCTCGATCCGCAAAATCTTCCGCGCGGCCTCAATGATTCGAAGCTGCTGACGCCCGACGCGCGCGAAAAACTGTTCGAGGCGATCATGGCCCGCGCGCTCGCCGTCGCCGTCGGCTTTTCCACCGCGGCCGAGATCGACGCCGTCAACATCAGGCAGGCGACCTTCATCGCCATGCGCCGCGCGCTCGCCGCCTTGGCCGAGAGCCCCGCCTATGTCCTCATCGACGGCAACGACCTCGCCCCCGGCCTCTGCTGCTCCGGCGAGACGATCGTCAAGGGAGACGGCGCGATCCTCTCCATCGCCGCCGCCTCGATCGTCGCCAAGGTCGCACGCGACCGGCTGATGCGGCGCCTCTGCGCGGTCCACCCCGCCTATGGCTTCAGCCACCATGTCGGCTATGCGACCGAGGCGCATCTCGCCGCGATCGAGGCGCACGGCCCCTGCCCCTATCATCGCCTCAGCTTCAGCCCGTTCCGGCGGATCTAGCGCCGCGCTTCATCTTGGCGCCAATCCCCGCCCCAGCACGCGCATGAGGCCGCCGACGAGCTGGTCGAGAGGCCGGCGCGTGCCCGGGAGGTCGTCGATCACCAGCATGGTCATGCCGTGAACGGCCGACCAGGCCGAGAGCGCGGCCATGTCGAGTTCGCATCCGTCGTCTGGAGAGATGGCGAATGCGCCCGACTGCGCGCCGCGAAGAATGATCTCCTCGAGCACCGCCCGCGCTTTTGCGCCGGCCGATCGCGCCTCCGCCGGCCGATCGCCCGACGGCGTCGCGAGCGCGGGGCCGAACATGAGGCGGTAGAGCGCCGGATTCTCGACGCAATGGCGGACGTAAGCCAGGGCGGCGGCGGCCAAAGCCGCGCCCGGCGCCTCGATCCCGGCGGTCGCGGACAGAAGGCGCGCGCGCAGGGCCTCGAACCCTTCCGCCGCCACGGCCGCGAGCAGCTCGCCCTTGTCCGCGAAATGATTGTAGGGCGCGTTATGGCTGACCCGCGCCCGGCGCGCCACATTGCGCAGCGAGAAGCTCCAATCCTGCTCCTCCGTCACCAGCTCCAGCGCCGCATCGATCAACGCGCGGCGAAGATCGCCGTGGTGATAGGGACGCGGATCGGAGGCGGTCGGTTCGGCGTTAGTCATCGCGGCTCCAAAAATGATGTTGACAATGCCCATATCGCGTTATATTGACAGTGTCAACTTAACTTGGGGGACGCGCCGTTCCGGCGCCGTCGCCGCGCCAATTTTCCGTCCATGACCCACAGGGGAGCCGGTCATGCCGCACATACAGCTGGATGCGCCTGGTCCTTACCCGCTCGCCGCGAAGCGCGATCTGGCGCGACGCATCGGGCGGCTGTTCGCGGAAATCATGCAGACCACGCCTGATCTCGTCGACATGACCTTTCGCGAGCTCGGCGAGGGGAGCCTCTGGCGCGGCGGCGGCGAGCCTCAGCCCGCCGCCATCCTCAGCTGCGACATCCGGCGCGGCCGCCCGCCTGAGCAGCGCGCGCGCCTGGCCGATGCGCTGGCGGACGCCTGCGTCGAAGCCCTCGGCCTCGATCCCCTCCGGCTCACCGTCGAATTCACGCAACACGCCGGCGACGAAGTGTTCCGCAAAGTCGTCGTCGATGGCGTTCTTCGCGGCGGTCTTGGCCGGGACTGGACCGAGGCCGAGACGACGACGCCTTTGATCGAATCCCTCACGACGGCAAAGCGAGCGGGCGGCTGACGGCAAGGCGCCGCGATCCAGCAATCCGCATCAACATTGGGAGATTTCGATGAACGCGCCCGCAACCGTGACGAACGAGGCCTTTTTGGGGGCGCTCCTCGAAAAGCAGCGCGCTGCGTTTCTGCTCGGCGGCCCGCCAACGCTCGCCGAAAGGATCGCCGATCTCACAAAGCTGAAGACCGCGCTGCTGGCGCGGCGCAATGAATTCGCCGCGGCGGTCGACGCCGACTTCGGCCACCGCTCCAGCTATGAGACGATGATCATGGAGATCGTCCCTCTGGTTCAGGGGATCGACTATCTCAAGCGCAATCTTAGAGCCTGGATGCGGCCGCGCCGCCGCCGCGTCGGCGTCAATTTCCTGCCGGGCAAGGCGCGGGTGCTGTTTCAGCCGCTCGGGGTCGTCGGCATTATGTCGCCCTGGAACTATCCGCTGTCGCTGACCCTCATGCCGCTGGCGACCGCCATCGCAGCGGGGAACCGCGCCATCATCAAGCCCTCCGAATTCACGCCGAAGACGACCGAGCTTCTGGCCGCCGTGCTGCGCGAGATTTTTAGCGAAGAGCAGGTCGCCGTAGTGACCGGCGGACCGGAGGTCGGCGCGGCCTTTTCGGCGCTCGCCCTCGATCATCTGATCTTCACCGGCAGCACGAACGTCGGGCGCGCGGTGATGCGGGCGGCGAGCGATCATCTCGTGCCGGTGACGCTCGAACTTGGCGGCAAATCGCCGGTCATCGTCAGCGCAGGATTTTCGCTGGCGCGCGCGGCGGCATCTATCGCCTTCGGCAAGCTCGCCAACGCCGGGCAGACCTGCATCGCGCCCGACTACGCGCTGCTGCCCGAAACCGAGATAGAGCCCTTCGTCGCAGCTTTCACCGTGGCTGCCCGCAAGCTCTATCCCGGCGGCGCATCGGACGGCGCCTTCGCCGCGATCGTCAACGACCATCATTACGAAAGGCTCAAGGGCCTCATCGAAGACGCGCGGAATAAAGGCGCGCGCATCATTGAGCCCCTCGGCGCGGCGGCCCCCTCCCGCGCGCACACGCTCGCCCCAACTCTGGTGCTCGATGCGACGCCCGACATGCGCATCATGCAGGAGGAGATCTTCGGTCCCGTCCTCCCGGTCCTGCCCTATCGCGACATCGACGAGGCCATCGCCTTCGTCAACGCCCGCCCGCGCCCGCTGGCGCTCTATGTCTTCGGCGCGGACGGCGAGGGGCGGCGCAAAATTCTGGAGCGCACGACCAGCGGCAATGTCACCATCAACGACACGCTGCTGCACTACGCCATCGACGACCTGCCCTTCGGCGGCGTCGGCGCGAGCGGCATCGGCGCCTATCATGGCGAAGAAGGTTTTAAGGGCCTCTCCCACACCAAAGGCGTTTTCGAACAGGCGAAATGGAGCCCCGCCGCGCTGCTGCGCCCGCCGTTCGGGCGCGTCGCCGACGTCGTCCTCGCGCGCCTGCTGCGGTGAGTCAGCCCTTGAGCGACGCGCCGAGCCTGTCCATCAGGAAGGCCGTGCCGCGCTTGCGCGAGCCATCGTCGAGGCCGTCGAGATAGGCGCCCTGTTCGGTGATCGAAAGCCTTGTTCCCGCGCCGACCGGTTCAAGCTCGACGGTGGCGAGCGAGACCGAGAGCTTGCGCTCGTCGTAATGCATCTCATAGGCGTAGACGAGCCGCTCGTTCGGGATCACGTCGAAATAGACCGCCTCGAAATGCGTGGTGACGCCGCTCGCCCAGCGCCCCTTGACGCATTCGCGTCCGCCCGGGCGCACGTCCATCTCGCGTTCCACAATCTCATAACCCTCGCCGCCGCTGAACCAGCGCGCCTTGGCCGCCTTGTCGGTCAGCGCGCGAAACACCTGCGCCGGCGTCGCATCGTAGATGCGCTCCAGCGTAAAGGAGGCGTGCACGACGGAGCGGTTCTCAGCGGTCTTGATGCGCGCCACCTCGCGCTCGAGCTTGTCGAGCGTGGTGCGCCAGCCCTCGGGAGCGCCCTCGACATGGAACGCGGCCGCCGGATCGTGAATGTCATAGGCCTGATGCACGCTCATGCGCGTTCCGGCGCCTTCATTTTCGAAGGTGACCGTCGTGTGGGCGGTAAATTTTCGCACCTCGCCGTCGAAGACGCCGAATGTAAACGCCAGCCGCTCCGGCGGCGCGATCTCTGTAAATTCGCCCTTCGACCAAAAATCCTGCCCGCCCGGCAGCCGCATGCAGAGTTCAAAGACCCCGCCCGGCCGGAAATCGACCGACGCCTGCGGCACGCTGCATCCTTCCGGGCTGAACCAGCGCTTTATATGTTCGGCGCTGCTCCACGCCTTGAACACCAGTTCGCGCGGGGCTGCAAAGCTGCGCGAGATCGTCAGTTCCGGCTTTTCGCCGCGCTTCAACTCAGCCGCCATCGCCGTCTCCTTTCGCTTTGAGTTCTTCAAGATAGTCGCCGAGCCGGTCGAGCCTTCGCTCCCACTCGCCGCGGCGCGCGTTGATCCATTGCTCGGCGAGACTCATCGCCTTCGGCTCGATCCGGCAGGTGCGGACCCGCCCGATCTTCTGCGAGACCACCAGCCCCGAACTCTCCAGCACGGCCAAATGCTGCATCACCGCCGGGAGCGTCATCGCGAGCGGGCGCGCCAGCTCGCTGACCGAGGCGGGGCTTTTCGACAGACGCTCCACCATCGCGCGCCGCGCCGGATCGGCGAGGGCCTGAAAGGTGAGGTCGAGGGCGGCGGATTGGTTAAGCATACACTTAACTATCATAGCGCGAAAGATTAGCAATCACTTTAGTGTCGGCGCTGCTCCGATGATATCGCGGACAGGGTGACGCTACCGTCGCGCGGCGCGAGCGCACTGAATGATGTGAGATTTGGATAGAATTCACAACCGCAGCTATATGTCAAAAATATAAACAACCTGGAGGGCGTTAAATATTGATTGAGATCAATTGAAAGCAGCGGCGAGCCTGATATTTATTACATGTCGTCGTTAGATTATGAAAAGCGACGGTCGGCTCGAAAGACTTGGGGGGAGAGCGGAACAATGCCTCCGCTTAGCTAAAGCGCGAAGCGCAGCTTCCCACCCGAAAGGCGCTGGCGAAAAAAATTCTAACGCTTGCCGATGAAGGTGAGAACGAATCGATCGGCGACGCAAATCCGCGTTTTCATTTGGCTGGTCCAGAGGAGTTTGCATGAAACACGCGCTGGACACCCACCTCAAAATCCTCGCGGTCGCTGAACGCTTGTTCTCCGAGATCGGTTTCGAAAAGACGACTGTCTCCGATATCGCGCGCGAACTGCACATGTCCCCCGCCAACATCTACCGGTTTTTCTCCGCAAAGGCCGATATCAACGAAGCGATAGGACGCCGCCTTCTTGCCGCAATTGAGGCTGCCGGCGACGGCATCGTCAAGAATTCGGCGTCGGCCCGCGACAAATTGCGAGCGTTGCTAGCCATGATTGCATCTGCCAACGAAGAGCGCTTCCTCTCTAACCGCAAACTGCATGATTTGCTTGAGACGGCGTTCAGCGACAACTGGCCGATCGCGCGCGACCACATCGAAAAAATAACAGAGTTCATGGGCGAAATCATTTCCCAGGGCAATCGCGATGGGGATTTCGCCGTCGGCGATTGCGAACTCGCGGCGATTCTCGTCCGCAGCGCCAGCATCCAATTCTGGCATCCCTGCCGGATGGTGGAAGACGCTCAAAATCCAGAGCCGACGCTGGATGACATGGTTGATTTTTGCCTTGCCGCCTTCGCCCAAGGCGCGCCTGTAATGAAGCTCCAATGCCCTCTATATAGCGCCGGGTCGACGCCTCAACGCGATATGACCGCCGTGAGCCGGGTCTTCGCTGCGCGGTGACGTCGCGGGGAAAGCCATATTCAACGGCATCAAGCGACGGTTTCGCCGCGGGAGCCTAAAATAACAATGAAGATATTGACTGTATATTGTTCACATTGTGAAACTATTATCCGGTAGTTATAGAAATTATTCCATCTGTCGGATTAAAATAATTATAATACAAAATACGTGGACGTCCGTGTTGATTTATGCCTATCTAAGCGTCCGCCTAAAAACTTCGAAAGATCGGCGCCAAATCCGGCGAATATTGCCCAGCGCCGGCGCTGTTTGATGCCGAGCAGGACGCGATGCGCCGACAGCAAAGCGACGCCGGCGCCAGCTTCGCGAATGCGCGAAGCGCAGCTTCCGCCCGAGCGGCAGAGGTTAGGGGGGTGCCGACGGATCGCGCTCTTACGAGACTCGCTCCTTCGGCGACGCAAAACCGCGCTTTGGTTAGGCTATTCCGTTGAGGAGTTTAAATGAAGAATGCGCTGGAATCAAAAGAACTCGGCGCCCATCGCAACATCCTCGCGGTTGCCGAGCGCTTGTTCTCTGAGATCGGCTTTGAAAAGACAACGGTCTCCGATATCGCCCGCGAATTGCAGATGTCCCCCGCCAACATCTACCGGTTTTTCTCTGCAAAGACTGATATCAGCGGAGCGGTGGGACGTCGCCTCCTTGCCGTGATTGAGGCCACCGGCGACGGCATCGTCAAGAATTCGGAGCCGGCCCGCGACAAATTGCGAGCGTTGCTGGCCACGATTGAATCGGCCAACGAAGAGCGCTTCCTCTCCAATCGCAAATTGCATGATTTGCTTGAGACGGCCTTCAGCCACAACTGGCCCGTCGCGCGCGACCACATCGGAAGAATAACGGGGCTCCTCGGCGAAATCATCTCCCAAGGCAATCGCGATGGAGAATTCGCCGTCGGCGATTGCGAACTCGCGGCGATTCTCGTTCGCAGCGCCAGCATCAGATTCTGGCATCCCTCCCGGATGGTCGAAGATGCTCAAAATCCAGAGCCGACGCTCGACGACATGGTTGATTTTTGCCTTGCCGCCTTCGCCCAAGGCGCGCCTGCGACGAAGCTCCAGTGACCTCCTAGCGCCGATTCGACGCCTCAACGCGATATGACGGCCGCGAGCCAGATCTTCGCTGCGCGGTGACGTCGCGAGGAAAGCAATATTCAATTGCATCGAGCGACGGTTTGGCCCCCGGGGCCTCAATGAGATGGACAAAGAGCCGAACCCATCCTCGCAAATCCGCCATATCTCCCGATCACGTGATTTGGCCCGGGGCGACGGCGGAGATAGTGAAGCGGCGGCGTAACCTTATCCCGAGATTCGGCCTCGAAAGCGCCCCCGATGCCATCGAACCCCGCGCCGGACGGCCGTCCGGCCTATCTGGCCGGCATCGCCTGCTATGTCCTGTGGGGACTTCTGCCCCTCTACATTCACCTGTTGGCGACGCTCGGCGTCGGATCGTTCGAATTGATCGCGACCCGCGCCCTATGGTCGGCGCCATGGGCGGGCGCGCTCGTCCTGCTGGCGCGGCAGGGCGGCCAGGTGGCGGCGGTGCTGCGCCGGCCGAAAACGCTCGGCGTCCTCGCGCTCTCGACGCTCGCCATCCTTAGCAATTGGACCATCTCTCATGATTGCTGGCAAGGACCTTTTGCATAGGAATTGACCCGCCGAGTCTGATCGACGGCAGAGGCATTTGTACGACGGATATGCGGTGCAGGAGGCGGGACTTAAAC
>Ga0181532_10000717_pt1 | contig 33161 bp, 29 predicted proteins | sample PEATcosm2014_Bin_33_FD_119768 | JGI IMG/M metagenome (GOLD analysis project Ga0181532, IMG submission 119768) | Peatland microbial communities from MTU Mesocosm Facility, Houghton, MI, USA - PEATcosm2014_Bin11_30_metaG | ecosystem: Environmental > Terrestrial > Soil > Wetlands > Peat | place...
AAGCAAGACTTTTTGCGAATGCGAAAATAGGAAATGGGTTCCAACCTCCTCCCTTCGCGCAAAAACCGGCACTGATTCAGGGCAGAGACCGATCAACCACCAGGCATGTTCCGAAACGTCTGTTATTGACATTCAGGTACCAAGATGCCAAAGCGCGTAGGATTCGCTCCGTTTACCCGCGCAAGCGATAGGCTGAACAGATCTTGAGCAAGCTGTCCATGAAATCGGACACGCGGCGCCCGGCTGGGTGCTCAAACTGACCGTGAAATGCAGCTTCTAGTTGTCTGCACTGCGAGCCTGAGGACGGGCGGCACTCGCCGCCCGTCCTTTCTATCGGCGCTCTCGCACCGACTTCCGATAGCTGATCTGGCCCCGCCTTCAATTCTGCGGGATGACAGGGAGCAGGAGATAGGACGCATGAGCAGCGGAGTGGTGGATACGGTTCTGCGCCGTCTTCCATTTCGTCTCGCTATAGTTGTCGCCGCCCGTGTTCAAGTTGCGGTCGAACCGCGGGAAGTTGCTGCTCGATATCTCGACGCGGATACGATGGCCGGGACCGAAATAGTTGGCCGTCACTTCCAGATCCACCGTCAGCTCATAGACCTTGTCCGGATCCATCCATACCTTCTTGCTGAAGCCCTCGCGGTAGCGCGAGCGCAGGATACCTTCCTGGACGTTGTACGCCTTGCCGTCCGGATAAACATCGACCAGTTTCGCGGTGAAGTCGGTATCTCGCGCGGAAGAGGCGACGGAAAGGACCGCTTTGAGCGGACCCGTCACTTCGACTCCATCCGTCAGAACGGGTGTGGTGTAGACCAGAACATCCGGTCGCGTTTCCACGTTCGATTGGTCATAGCTTCCTTCGGCTTCGGAATTTCCCGTACAGCAAATCGGCCCCCCGAGGGAAGGGACAGGATCGGCGGGATTGTAGGTATAGCCGTCGTACGGCTCCGCTGCGGGCTCGGCGGTGGAGAGCGTGCCGGTGCCGGTTCGGGTGTTGGCGTGGCCGTCGCTGTGCAGGTAGTAGCGAGTGAATCGCGTTCGCGCCAGTGGCCATTCCTGCTCCGCCCGCCACTGGTTGCGGCCCGTGATATAGAGCATGAGCTTGGGCCGCGCCGTCACACCATTGTCCTCCCCCTTCAACCAGTGGTCGAACCACTTCAAGTAGAGCGGGTAATAGTCGAAGCGGGCATCCCCCAGTTTGCGTGCTCCGATCACCGTGTTTTCCGTCAAGCTTTCGGATTGGCAGTGGTTGCCCGGTGAAATGACAGCGAACTGATTATTGCGGGCCAAGTCGCTGTCCGCATTGGTTCGGAACAGGTTGAACTCCGTTAGAACCTCGGCGACGCCATAGTCGTACCACGAATCGATGTGCAGCGCTGGAACATTGAAGCGGTGATCATTCCGGAGCGGACCGAATCGATCCAACCACGGATCCCCCAGTTCGTGGGACAGCGTGTCGTCCCAATCGGTAGGCGGCCCGCCGGCCCGCTGCACCATACCGAGCAGCGGAAGCGTCATCCAGAATTTCCGCAGCGCGCTGTCGGGGATCTCGTGAGCAGGCAGACCGCGCACTCTACTCCCGGCATTTGCATACCAACCCAGACCGCTGGCGAGTTCCCAAGTTCCCGCTTTCCAGCTGCCGAAGTAGTAGTACCGGTCGCCCGCGCTGCCGACCGAAGCTCCGGCAGCAGCCGGAATCATCGCCTTGAGATTCGGGTGGCACTGCGGCGCTTGCAGGATTTGCACGTCACCGAGATAGGAGCAACCGTAGGTGCCCACGTTACCGTTCGACCAGGGCTGATGCGACAGCCAGTCAACTGTGTCATAGCCGTCGGTGGCATCGCCGGAGAACTCGAAATAGTCGCCCTCAGACTGATACTTGCCCCGGAGGTCCTGCACGGCAACGACATAGCCTTGTCCGGCAAGGCCGTGCGCGTCGCTGTCGGCGGTGCGATACGGAGCCTTATCGTAAGGAGTGCGAATAAGGACTCCGGGCAGTTTAACGCCGGCTCCGACGGGCATGTACAGATCGGTGGCCAGTCTGATTCCGTCCCGCATCTTCACCATGACGTCCTCCTCGATGCGGACGGGATATTTGGGTTCCGGCCAGGACCGCCGGGACGCCGCGGATACATCGGTACAGGCGAGGACTGCAAGGCCGGCGCTCAGCGCGGTCCTGACGCTGGCATTTGAGCTCATGGGTTCCTCCGGAATCGAGGCGGCGCGGACACGTTCGAAACCCGGCTGCCCGTGACCTACCAAAAACTCATCCGTCAGTGATTCCAGCAGGTTAGCCGTACGCCGCTAACATTGTTAAGCCTGGTCGCTAAGGCGGCCTGGGGCCGCGACCTAGTATAGGCGAACCACGGCCGTACGTGTTTACATCTCCCCGAATGCTAAAGATAATGTCCCAGGTATCGTAGAAGAAGTATCGGGGAGCTCAGTGGCGAAACGTTCGCTCGGCTTTGCTGATGGTGATGGCCTGCGCGTCAACAAGTATTGAGGATCAGTCAAGTGGCTTTATCGCGGACGCGCCTCTCGAAGGTGCGATGAAAAGATTGTTGCCATCGCTCGAAACGCGCGCCGGGCACTCGGGCCAAAGGGCCTTGACCTGCGAAGCCAGAAGTTGATTCTCCGGCGCGAGAAGCGATCGCTGCTCTATTTTCTGGTCCCCAGTTGATTGACGAGACCCCATTGAGAGAACAGGGGTACGTGGGCGCCATGCTGCCTCCCCGTCCAGCATTTCCACACGAGCCGAACGTTTCGGCGACAGTGATGTGCAGGTTCTCTGGGTAGCGCCTCTTCAACTCAATCAGCACCGGCCGGAGCGGTGCGTAGTCGATTGCGCAAGCGTAAGCAGCCGCCTCCGCGAGTCCGCTAACGAACGACAGCACATTGCCGACCATCGTTGCCATCCGGAGCCACTGTGCAAGTTCGGGGTCGTCAAGCACCGCCGGGCCGGACTGCGGATCGAGATACCGCTTCAACTCAATTAGCACAGGTCGGAGCAGCAGGTGGCCCGGGATGCTTGCGACGAGAGCAAATTCGGCAACCGTGCGCACGAACATAGGCGTGTTATCGTGCTCCCGAATGCCCAGCGGAGCCGGTCTTAGAGTTCGGGGTCGATGTGTGGGGAGTCCATCACGGACAGCCAGTAGACGACTGGCAGTGCTGTTCATGGGGAGGTAGAATTAAAGCACAATGCCCGACGAACAATTGCTGTCCCGACTGCATTATCACTTAATCCGGGGTCTGGTCGAGGAGTGTGCTTGTCCGACCAATCCCGAGTTGGCCCACCAATTGGGCGTGTCGGCGAACCAGATCGAGGAGCTTCTGCGCAGCCTCTCCGACATCCATGGAGTCGTGCTGCACCCTCATGTTTGCGAGCCTTGGGTCATCCATCCCTTCTCCATCACGCCGACGGCCAACTGGATTGAAGGCCCGCGGGGAGGCTGGTGGGCTCCCTGCATCTGGTGTGCTCTTGGAGTAGCGGTCCTGGTGGGGGGTGAAACTCGGCTCCATACTAGGCTGGCCGGGGAATCCGAGCCGCTGACCCTCCCGCTGAAGGATGGAAAGCCAGCGCCAATCGACGACCTTTGGGTACACTTTGCGATTCCCCCGGCCCAAGCGTGGCGAAATGTTCACCAACACTGCTCGCTGGTGCTTCCGTTCCGCTCCCCGGAAGAGATTGGCGCTTGGTGCGAAAGGCACCGGCTCCCGCGCGGAGAAGCAGTGCCTCTTCCGAAAGTCGCCCTTCTAGCTCGGCTCTGGTACGGCGCTCACGCCGACCGAAATTGGCACAAGTGGACGGTCGCGGAAGCGCAAGGCATTTTTCGGCAGGCCGGGCATGATTCGCAGTTTTGGGACCTCGGGGCTAGAAGTGGCAAATTCTGACTATGCTATCTTGGGGTTGGCGGGGATTCACGATGCCGGACACTGCCTTCTTCCGCCCAGAGCTATTCGATATCCTGCGCCAGCTAAAGGGCCACAAGAAGCGGGAGCGGTTCGCCGAAAACAAGCAGCGGTACGAGGTGGCGATCTGGTAACCCGCGCTCCTGTTCATCGGCAGCCTCGGAGTCGATGTCGTGATGGTTGAAGGCGCCGGCCTGATCTTCGCGTGACTGAGACGGCACCTCCGGGGAGGAACTCACGTGTACGCCATTAGCCAGTCGCAATTGCCCTTTGTAGGGATGTCGCACGAGTTCGTCGGAAAGGACCACGGTGGCGTCGGCGTCTCGTTCTTCTTGGTGGTCGGGCAGCCGGGCCAGGGGACACGGCTGCACAAGCACGACTACGACGAGATTGTGTATGTGATCGAAGGCCGGTCAAAATGGATCGTGGGCGGCCAGGAACGGCAGGCCAGCGCCGGTGACGTGCTCGTCGTTCGCGCTGGCGAACCTCACAAATTTGTGAACAGTGGGGATGGACAGCTACGGCAAATTGACATTCACCTGAACCCGACTTTCGAAACCGTCTGGCTTGAGGAGTAATCCACCTCCCCAAACTGTCGCTCCAGCGCCGAGACCAATGAAGGCATCGGGGGCTAACCGGGGCGCAGGTTCGTACCCGGCTTCATGCGGGACTTCGTCGCGGCGTGCAAGGCGATGCTGCCGCTGGTCGAGTTCACGACCAGGGCGCTGGGGCTGGATGTTTAGGTGCTGCCGCTTCCGGACCAGCGGGTCCTGACCCTTCGCCGTTCTGTTATGCTGCCACTCATGTATCGACGGATTTCCCGCCCAGACTGCGTACTGGCGGGAATCAAGCTCCTGCACACTGCCATATGGGCGGCGTTAGCTGGCTCCATCCTGGCTCTGCCCGCTGCGGCCTTCACGCGGCGCTTCCATTGGGCGCTCGTCCTGACGGCATTCGTTGTTTGCGAATGTGCGGTGCTCGCGGCGAGCCGAGGGCGATGTCCGCTTACGAATTGGGCGGCCCGGTTCACCGAGGACCGGGCAGCCAACTTCGACATTTACCTGCCCGACTGGCTGGCCCGGAACAACAAGGCGATATTCGGCACTCTGTTTGCCGTGAGTGAATTGATTGTGCTCTGGCGTTGGCTGGTTCGCCCATGAAGGAAACTCTCAAAGCTGGCGTGCTCTACTTCGCCCTCGTGTTTGCTGCCGGATTCGTGCTCGGCGGCGTCCGCACCCTTTGGGTGGTTCCGAGGTTGGGCGTGAGGAAGGCCAAACTGGCTGAAGCGCCCATCATGTTCGGCTTTTCCATCCTTGCGGCGCGGTGGGTGGTGCGGCGTCTCCAAGTTTCGCCGCTGCGGTCAAGGCGGCTGGCGATGGGATGCATTGCGCTCGGCCTCATGCTCCTGGCCGAGTTCACGCTCGGCCTGTGGATTCGCGGGGTGACAATTCGCGGGTATTTTGCAGCCCGTGACCCCATTTCGGGGACAGTCTACTTTATGACGCTCGGGGCGTTTGCGGTCATCCCGATATTCGTGGGACAAAGACTTGCCTGAGTGCCGAGGGGCAGCCGCACCGGGACGCATGCCAGCAGGCGCCGCGGGGGGCCGGTAGGCGGGCGCACATGCCGAGGTTTCGGCCCAGCGATTTTGTCAAGGTCGAGTTCAAGGACGCGGCGACAGGCGAGAATGAGTTAATCTGGGTGGTCGTGGATTCCTCCGACGCCGAGGAGGGCGTCCTCTTCGGGAGGCTGGACAACGAGCCTGTTTAAGGTTTGAAGTTATTCCCCGTGCTGAATCGATACAAAGAGTAGGCTAGTTATTCGGCCTAGCGTTGGTAGCAGGTTGGTAGCAGCTCCATGCAAAATCGAGTAAATCCAGGCTAATTTGGAAGTGTGGCCGTTCAATGTATTCAATAGGTTAGCACCTGGAACAGATAGTTTTATCGGTTTTCAAGACCGCCGGTTTCAACCGCTCACCCATCCCTCCGGCTAGGGGCTAGGGGCCGGGGACTAGGGGTTAGGGTCTCGTACAGCCATGTAGTTGCGAATCATCCCTGTGAACCCAAGTGCCTCAGCTCTACCCTTCAGGGGCGCTCCGCAGAGCGACCCTGCACTCATCAGCTTAACACAGAATCAACGCTCCGACTTGGCATGCTTGGTCGCAGCAGTGGCGGCGGAGTCGCCGGTGGCGCAAGATCGCAACAAAGCCGGAGAAGAAAGGAGGGGTAGTGTCTCAGCTTGAAGCAGAGGCGGCTTTACGCCGCCATTTGGTCCGTCAGCTGACGGATAAACTCGCCGCTACGAATTCAAACTGAGGCACTACCCATTCTCACCTTTCGACGTGCCCTCGCCGAGCCGAGCCGCTTGCGTCAGGAGGTAATTCCTCTCGGGCAAGCTCGTGGCCCGGCTTGCGGCGAGCCGATAATGTGTGATTGCGGCTTCGCGCTCGCCCAACATCTCCAGAAGGTGGGCGCGAACGGCGCTCAGACGATGGTGGCCGGCAATTCGCGCATCGGAGTCGAGCGCGCCGAGTAGCTGGAGCCCTTTGGACGGCCCGTGCACCATCGCCGCGGCGATGGCGTGATTAAGCGCCACCATGGGATTGTCGGACATGCGGATGAGGAGTTCATACAGGGCCAGGATCTGCGGCCAGTCGGTATCCTCAGGTCGCGCGGCTTCGTCATGCACCGCGGCAATCGCGGCCTGAAGCTGGTAGGGGCCGATGGATCCTTTCGACAGGGCCGCAGTGAGGAGCGCCACGCCCTCGGCAATCTCCGCCTGATCCCAGAGCGTTCGATCTTGCTTCGTCAGAGGGATCAGTTGTTCGTCCGGCCCCGTGCGCGCCGCGCGGCGCGCATCGGTGAGGAGCATGAGCGCGAGCAAGCCCCCGATCTCCGCGTCGTCCGGGAGCAAGGTGTGGACGCATCTCGCCAGGCGAATGGCCTCGCGCGACAGTTCAAGCCGCTGAAGATGCGGCCCGGTGCTGGAGCTGTATCCCTCGTTGAAGATGAGGTACAGGACGTGCAGCACAGCGCGGAGCCGCGCGGCCTGCTCCTGGCTGGTCGGCAGCCGGAATCGCACGCCGGAGGTCTTGATGCTCTGCTTGGCCCGGCTGATGCGCTGCGCCATGGTCGCTTCGGGAACCAGAAATGCCTTGGCGATCTCGGGCGTTGTCAATCCGCCCACCGCCCGCAGGGTCAGGGCGATCGCCGAAGCAGAAGTCAGAGAGGGATGGCAGCACATGAAGAAAAGGGTGAGCGTGTCGTCATCGGTCCCTTCTCCCTCCCCGTCAGGCACGGGCGCTTCTCCGCTGATCTCCGCGGCCACAACGCTTTCCCTGCGCCGCCGGGACTCCTCGCTGCGCAGGTAATCGCTCATCCGGCGCGCCGCCACCTGGATCAGCCAGCCACGAGGGTTGTCCGGCACACCTTCCCGCGGCCATTGCATAGTTGCCGCCAGCAAGGCTTCCTGGACTGCGTCCTCGGCGGCGGCGAAGTCATGGAAGCGGCGCGTCACCGCGCCAAGCACCTGTGGTGTGAGCTCGCGCAACAGTGGCTCGAATGGGATTTCCGGCGGTCTCGTGGCCATTCTAGGTTCCCTTACAACATTTCCGGAGGCGGACCGGCCGGTACCGGCCGCACTTCAATCGGCATGTTCAACGGTCCGCCGCCGGGTCCCGGCGCCGCCGAGATCCGCGCCGCGATCTGATAGGCCCGTTCCGGACTCTTGACCTCAACGATCCAGAAACCGGCGAGGAACTCCTTCGCCTCTGGAAACACACCGTCCGTGATCGGGGTTCCGTCCTTACCGGCCCGCACCAGCTTGGCCTGATCCGGAAATGACAAGCCCTCAGCGAACACAAACTCTCCGCCTTCACGGAGGTCGCTATTCAAGGCCATCATAAACGCGATGTGCGCCTGGAGGTCCTTCTTGGGCCAGGCAGGGACTCCCGCACCGGCTTTCATCGTGTTCATCATCAGAATGTACTTCATGATCTTATCCTCCTCACGCCATTTCGTCGGTCTTCCTGCTCATAATCTGCCGCACTTCGATCGGCATGCTCAGTCGTGTCCCGCCGGGACCGGGCCCCCCCGAGAGCCGGGCCGCGATCTGATAAGCACGCTCCGGACCGTCGACATCCACGATCCAGTAGCCCAAGAGAAATTCTTTGGCTTCCGGAAAAACTCCGTCCGTGGTGGGCGTGCCATCCTTTGCGGCGCGGACCACTTTCGCCAGTTCCGGCGCCGCCAAGGGCTCATTAGCCACCAGTTCGCCGGCTTCGCTCAGATCCTTATTGAGGTCCTTCAAGAAGGCGAAATGTGTCTCGATATCCTTCTTGGACCAGGCCCGGTACGAGTCCACACCCACCTTAGTTCCCGTCATCATCAAGATGTATTTCATGTTGTTTCCTCCGCTCGATTTTCGCACAGCATCGTGCGTTTTCATACGTAGGTCGGAGCGGCGTGCGCGTTCTCGACATGCCGGTGAAAAGAAATTCTGGAAAAATTGCGGCCCCCGGCGCGTTGAATCGGCTGCTTAGTGTTTTCAGTGTTTTGTGCGGGTTAGAATGCGATATACTCACAAGCGATTCCCCCAAGGAGGCCATTTGATGCATCGCTGGCAGATTACTGCGTTGTTGCTGCTCTCGGCTTTTGCGCTCTTTGCCGCGCCCGCCCAAGAACCTGTGACCCTGCAAGGCTTCTCCGCGAACTCCTCGCAGAAGGAGCGAGAATGGGAGGCGAAGTTCCGCTCCGTTCCATCCCCCGACAATCTGCGCAATTACATGCAGCGTTTGTCAGCGCGCCCGCACCATGTCGGCTCGCCCTACGACAAGGACAATGCGGAGTGGATTCTTGCCCATTTCAAAGAGTGGGGCTGGGATGCGCACATTGAGAACTTCGACGTGCTCTTCCCCACGCCGAAAGAGCGGCTGGTGGAGATGCTCGAGCCCACGCACTTCAAGGCCAAGCTGGAAGAGCCGACCGTGGCCGGGGACCCGACCTCCAGCCAACATGACGAGCAACTCCCCACTTACAATGCGTATTCGGCGGATGGCGACGTAACGGCCCCTTTGGTCTACGTTAATTACGGCGTGCCCAAGGACTACGAAGAACTGGACCGGCTGGGGATCTCCGTCAAAGGTGCAATTATCATCGCGCGCTACGGGGGATCGTGGCGAGGAATCAAGCCCAAAGTCGGCGCGGAGCACGGCGCCGTGGGCTGCTTGATCTACTCCGACCCGGGCGGAGACGGTTATCAGGAGGGCGACGTCTTCCCGCGCGGCGCTTTTCGCCCGCCGGACGGCGTGCAGCGAGGGAGCGTCATGGACGACACGCTTTATACCGGCGACCCGCTAACGCCCGGAGTGGGAGCCACCAAAGACGCCAAGCGGCTGGCGCTCAAAGACGTCCAGACGATCACCAAGATTCCCACTCTTCCCCTCTCCTACGCCGACGCTCAACCCCTGCTCGCGGCGCTTACGGGACCGATGGCGCCGCCGCAGTGGCGGGGCGCGCTTCCCTTCCCTTACCACCTCGGACCGGGTCCCACCAAAGTTCATCTGAAGCTCAAAGCCAACTGGGATCTTAAGACACTCTACGACGTGATTGCGCGCATTGACGGCTCCGAAAGCCCCGACGAATGGGTGGTCCGCGGCAATCACCACGACGCCTGGGTGAATGGAGCTGAAGATCCCATCTCCGGCACCGTCGCGGAAATGGAAGAAGCGAGGGCGTTCGGGGAGCTGCTGAAACAAGGATGGAAGCCGAAGCGAACCATCATCTACGCGGTGTGGGATGGCGAGGAGCCGGGACTTATCGGTTCCACCGAATGGGCCGAGGAGCACGCGGATGAGCTTACCCGGAAGGCGGTGGCTTATCTCAACTCCGACTCAAACGGGCGAGGCTATTTCGGCGCCGAAGGATCGCACTCCCTGGAAAAATTCATTAACGGAGTCGCACGGGATGTTGATGACCCCGAGAAAAAGATCAGCGTGTGGAAGCGGAGCCAGCTTCTGCAGATTGAAGACGCCGGCACCCCGGAAGAACGCCAGGAAGCGCGGGACCGGCCTGACCTGCGCATGGGCGCCCTGGGCTCCGGCTCCGACTACGGCGTGTTCGTCGACCACCTGGGCGTCGCCTCCCTCAACCTCGGCTACGGCGGGGAGGACGGCGGAGGGATATACCATTCCATTTACGATGACTTCTATTGGTATACTCATTTTAGTGATACTACCTTTGTCTACGGCCGCGCCCTGGCCCAAACCGCCGGGACGGCAGTCATGCGCCTGGCGGACGCCGAACTGCTGCCCTTCGATTTCTCCAATTTCGCCGACACCATTCACCGATATGGCGACGATCTCAAGAAGCTTCTGACGAACAAACAGGAGGAAACTCGCGAGCGGAATAAAGAGATCGAGGAGGGCGTGTTTACGGCTACTTCCGACCCGCAAAAGACGTTCGTGCCTCCCGGCCCTGAGGAGGTCCCGCCGTATTTGAATTTCGCTCCCCTGGATAACGCCATGGGTGCGCTGACGCAAAGCGCCCAGCGTTACACCAAGGCGCTCGAAAAGGCGACGGCCAATGGCGGCGCGGTTCTAAACAACGCCTCATTGGGCGCTCTCAACGAACTGCTGATCCAGAGCGAGCGGAAGCTGATCAGCGCCGAAGGCCTCCCAGGACGCCCTTGGTACAGGCACGAAATCTATGCCCCGGGTGTTTACACCGGCTATGGGGCCAAAACCATGCCCGCGATTCGGGAGTCGATCGAACAGAAGAAATGGAAATTGGCTGACGAGGGCATCGTCGAAGTCGGCAAAGTACTCAATGCCGAAGCCGAACTCGTCAACCAAGCGGCGGAGGGATTGGAGAAAGCCGCCGAGTAGGTGGGAGTATAGGGGGAGTGCTACACAGATTCGTCCCCGACTCGCTGGAACTCGCGTACGGGCGGAGAGGGGTAAGGCGAAATCCGTTCCGGCTGGCTGGTGTCGCTATTCAACATGGCCCCCAGAACCACTTCCAGTGCGTCGAGCAGGCGCCGGTCTCCGCTCTGAATAAGATAACCCGCCAGCCTGATCAGTCGCAGATGGCGCGCCGTGTACCTTTCGGCCCCAGGCTGGGGAGGTTTCCCCTGGCTGGCCCCAATAAGCTCCATAAGGCACTTCCCGGAAGGCGTAACTACGCACTGAACCCCCGCGAGGTTTTCCTGCTGATCCTGGAAGAACTCCGCCAAGGGCACTTCCAGGGCCTCTGCGATCTTGCGAAGGGTCTTGGGCCGAGGCTCGAGGTGACGATTCTCAATCCGCGAAAGATAAGACCCTGCGATGCCGCACCGCTCGCTTAATTGCCGCTGGCTAACGCCTTTCTGGTTACGAATCTGCATTACGCGCGTTCCAATGCTCATAATGAACCACCTGGTGTTGTTATTTGGGGGGCAATCTTAACACAACTTTAATAAACTGCAAGCAAAAACCACAGAAAGGTGTCCTGCTCTGAACATATCTGGGAGCGCGGGCATCCTGCCCGCCTTTCGCGCCGCAATTGCACGCACCCCGCGGGCAGAATGCCCGCGCTCCCGGGCACCGGAGCATTTGCCGGCCTGAAGGCCCGCGCTGCGTTCCAATGAGGAAACAGCACAACGAATTGCAACAGCTCGGATTCGGACGTACTATTAGTCCGACCAGATAAGAATTCGCTTGCCAGGGGGGAAACATGATGCGTTCAGCGCAGCAGAGGGCCGAATCAGGGCGGCGCCTTGCGGCGACTGCTGTGTTCCTGACGTGTTTCTGGCTCTTGTTGAAGCCTCTTCCCCTGATCGCGCAGACGGACTTGAGCGGTTTCTGGGTTCTGCGGATACCGACGGGAGACGGCAACTATCGTGAGACGTTCCTGGACCTCAAACAATCCGGCGAAAACGTGACGGGGAAGATCCTGCCCGGCTTTCGCGAGTTGCCGATTACGGAAGGCAGGTTGAGCAACGGCAAATTACATCTGGTGGTCGCAACCCATTCTGGGGGGCAGGAGCGCCAAGTCACTTACGATGGGGCTGTGGCGGACGGAAAGATCTCGATGACCGTGAAATTCCCCGGGCGCGAACCATCGGCCGGTATCGCGGAGCGCACCCGTCCGGAAGCCGCCCTACCTCCGCCCCGCCTGCCGCTGCCATCGCTACATGACGTGCCGGAAAACGGGCTGGCGCCCACTCCTCCCATGGGCTGGAACAGTTGGAACAAGTTCGCCGGCAAGGTTGACGACGCGGTCGTGCGCGGCGCGGCGGATGCCATCGTTGACACGGGGATGAAGGACGCCGGGTATATCTACATCAACATTGACGACACCTGGCAGGGTCAGCGCGACTCCCAGGGTAACATCACCGCCAATCGCAAATTTCCGGATATGAAAGCGCTCGCCGACTATGTCCACTCCAAAGGGTTAAAGATCGGTATCTACTCCGGGCCCGGGCCGAAAACCTGCGCCGGATACGAAGGCAGCTACGGCCACGAAGAACAAGATGCCAGGACCTTTGCGCAATGGGGATTCGATTATCTCAAGTACGATTGGTGCAGCGCGGAGCGCATTTACAAGGACGAGGATATGCAAGCCGCCTACCAGAAAATGGGCGATGCGCTGCTGAAGACAGGTCGGCCGATCGTCTATAGCCTTTGCCAGTACGGAAGAGAAGATGTGTGGAAGTGGGGGGCGAAAGTGGGCGGAAATCTCTGGCGGACAACCGGGGACATCAGCGACCACTGGAAGTCCATGGAGGAGATCGGCTTCCGCCAGTTCGCGATTGCCCCTTACGCCCAGCCGGGCCATTGGAATGATCCCGATATGCTGGAAGTGGGCAACGGCGGCATGAGCAACGACGAGTACCGAACTCACATGACCCTTTGGTCGTTGCTGGCAGCCCCGCTGCTGGCGGGCAACGATCTTCGCGGCATGAGCGCCGACACCAAAGCGATCCTGATGAATCGCGAGGTCATCGCCATTGACCAGGATTCAGACGCCAAACCCGTGAAAGAGATCCTCGAACAGGGACCGACGGTGATTGCTGCACGGCCCCTCAGCGACAAGTCCGTGGCTGTAGCCCTGTTCAATCGAGGCGAGGCGGACGCAACGGTCGAGGTGCGCTGGTCTGACGTGGGATTTCAGGGTTCGCCGGCGGTTCGCGACCTGTGGGCTCACAAAGACCTCGGCGCCATCGCTGACCGGTTCTCGGCCAGGGTGCCGGCCCACGGCGTCGTGCTGATCAAGGTCAAGCCGTAGCCGATTTAGTGCTTTTTAGGCTCGAATCTTAACACACACGTAACAAAGAGCAGGCAGATTGCGAAATCTATTGACATCCTCGCAGGCTGAGCTATCTTAGGTGTGGCAAGGGCGGAACGCATACGCGAAGAAAGCATTTGAGCGTGCCGACCGGAGCGACCAGGCGACTGCTACAACAGCAAGCGCACAGACGAAGGAGAATGTGAAGCCTGAGCCGTGGCGTTATCTGTGCTCGAGGCGCCCACGGCGCGAGGCAAAAAACAGGCACCGAAAGAGTACTTAACGTCGCTGGCCCAAGGCCGCCGACGAAAGGTAGATTTCGGTCCCTCAAAAGTTTCGTAGCAGCCATCTGCTACCAACGAGCCCACCGACCCGTCCGGGATTATATAGCAACCCCACAATCCTGCCTGATAAGCCCTGAGCCGGACGGGTCTACCCTTTTTCGGGATTTCGGGATTAACGATTGACGATTGTCGATTGAAGATTGCCGACTACCGGCTGAGTGCACTCCCCTTCCCTGCAATGGCGTGTTTGATCGACAATCGTCAGTCACTCCACCGTAACGCTCTTCGCCAAATTCCTTGGCTTGTCGATGTCGCAGCCACGCAACACCGCGCAGTGATAGGCAAAGAGCTGCAAGGGAACTACGGTGAGGACCGGCATCAGAAGATCATGGTTGTGGGGAACCTCGATAACGTCATCCACCAGAGCGCCCAGTTTCGCGTTGCCTGCCGTTGTGATGGCGATGATGCGGCCTTCGCGGGCGCGAATCTCCTGAACGTTGGAGATTACTTTCTCGTAGGAAGCGTCTTCCGGCGCGATGGCCATGGTCGGGAAGGCAGGATCGACGAGCGCGATGGGGCCGTGTTTCATCTCGCCTGCGGCATAACCTTCCGCATGGATGTAGGCGATTTCCTTGAGCTTCAGCGCGCCTTCCAGCGCAATCGGGTATCGATATTTCCTGCCGATGTAAAGGAAGTGAGAATAACCAAAGTACTTCTGCGCCAACTCGAGGATGCGTCCGGACTGCTGAAGGGTTTCGCGAATCTGATCAGGCAGCTTTTCCAAACCCTGTAGTAGCGTCGCGCCTTGCTCATAGGACATGTCCCGGGTCCGTCCCATCAGGATCGCCATCAGAGTGAGTATGGTGATCTGCGAAACAAAAGACTTCGTGGACGCCACGCCCACTTCGACGCCCGCATGCGAGTACACGCCGGCGTGGGTCTCGCGGGCGATGCTGCTGCCCACGACATTCACCAGTCCGAGGACGGTTGCACCCTTGCGTTTGGCCTCGCGCAGAGCCGCCAGCGTATTGGCGGTTTCTCCCGACTGGCTGATGGCGAGTACCACGGTGTTCTGCCGCAAGTTCAGTTTGCGATAACGGAATTCCGAGGCCAATTCCGTCTCCACCGTCAAATCGGTTAGAGTTTCGAAGGCATAGCGCGCAAACAGCCCGGCGTAGTAGCTGGTGCCGCAACTGATCACGATCAGGTGGCGCGCCTGTTGCAGCCTATCCTGCACAGATTCTAACCCGCCGAGCTTGGCTACTCCCTCCGCGTGGTTCACCCTGCCGCGCAAGGCATTCTCGACCGCCTCAGGCTGCTCGAAAATCTCTTTCAGCATGAAATGCGGGTAGGCTCCACGATCCATCGCTTCCGGGCCCACCTCGAGCGTCGTGGCTGCCCGGCTCACCACCCGATTCTCAAGTGTGGTAATCGAAAAGCGCCCCGGCTCGAGTCGCGCCACTTCGTTGTCTTCGAGATACACCACCTGATCGGTATGCCGCGCCAAGGCAGAAGCATCGGAGGCCGCGAACGATTCGCTTTCGCCCACGCCCAGCACAATCGGACTGCCCCGCCGCGCCACGAGAATCTGCTCCGGGTGAGCCACATGCAGCACCGCCAAACCGAAAGTCCCCTGGACCTGAAGCAGCGCCTTTTGCACGGCCGCGTCCAGATTCCCCTGGTAAAAACTTTCAATCAGGTGGGCGAGAACCTCCGTATCGGTTTCGGAGCGGAACAAATGTCCCGCCGCAGTGAGGCGCTTCTTGAGAAGCAGATAATTCTCAATAACGCCGTTGTGTGCCAGGAAGATTTTGCCCGTGCAGTCGATGTGGGGGTGGGCGTTGTTTTCGGAAGGTCTGCCGTGCGTCGCCCAGCGGGTATGCGCGATTCCCACCACTCCCGCCGGTGCATCCGCCCACACCCGACGCTCCAGCTCAGCTACTTTCCCCACCGTGCGCACCCAGCAGGGCGGATTGTCAAGGATGGCGATGCCGCTAGAGTCATAGCCTCGATACTCCAGCCGCTTGAGGCCATCGACCAGGATTTCCCGAGCGGATTGCATTGCCGGCGTACGCGACAATGCCGCACATACTTTTCCCTGACACCTGCCTAGACGTATCCGAGCTCACGAGCCAGGGCCCGGAACTGTTCGCCGCCAAGGAACAGCTCCGCCTCCGTAGCCTCGAAACCTTGCTCGAGCGTGCGGCGCAGGTGCAGGGAAGCGATATCCGCCAACTGCTGGTCGGTGAAACTCCTGCCCTCACGCTCACGCAACTGGGAGAGCGTGGCGCAGGAAATCGCCACCGTGACCTTTCGGCCGTCCAGCAGGAAAACGGCATCCATGCTGTCGCTGTGGCGGGTGGCGATGGCGGGGAAAAGGTGAACGAAATGCACCTTGACCGGCGCGCCTAAGCCTTTCGAGGCAACTTCAAACGGTGCCACAAGATAGCTCATCGCTCCTGTTCCTTGACGCTCCAGCGTCTTGTGCCCACAGGTCCGGGACTGACAGTTCGATTATAGCTCACATCTTTATGAAGCTTTCACCTTTTGATCCGCAAATCGGGCAGGTCTCGGGGGCTATGCCCATCTCGATGTTCCCGCACACCGGACACAGGAAGAAATCCACGCCTGTCAAATCGTTGCCCTGCTTCAAGGCTTCCAAAGCCAACCTGTACAGTTTGGCGTGAACCTCCTCCGCCTTCAGGGCATAAGAGAACATCCGCTTCGCGGTGTGGTTGTCCGCCTTCGCCTGCGCCAGCATGGTCGGGTACATTTCAGCGTATTCGAAGGTTTCGCCGCCCATCGCCGCCTTCAAGTTGTCCAGAGTTGACCCTATGCCGTCCAGTGCGGCCAGGTGCCCGAGCGCGTGAATAGTCTCCGCCTCGGCGGCAGTTCGGAACAGGCGTGCCACGTTGCTGAGACCTTCCGCCTCCGCCTTCTTTGCGAATGCCAGGTACTTTCGGTTCGCTTGGCTCTCGCCCGCAAACGCTGCCTTAAGATTATCTATCGTCGTAGCCATTATTGCCTCCAAAACCTATGAATTAGAGCGGGACATTGCAATTCGGGCAGAGTGTCACCTTCCCGGACCCTTGCACGAAGAATGCGGCTCCTGGACACTGTATACTGAGGTCAGCAAGTTGGACAAGGGACAGAACGTCCACTGGCGCCCGCCACGGTGACCTGCCAGCCACAGCACCCTTTAAGTCCAAGGCGGTAAAGAGTTTCTCTCCGGCCTACGGTTTCTCCCGGCCCTGCCTACAGATTTCACTTGAAGTTTTTGCATTCCGAGCGTAAGAATTGCCTTGGCGAAACACCCCTTAGCGGCGCGAGTCGCTGCTTACCGATTTTATTTCAGCAGGATAGCAAAAGACAGGAGTGGCATTCGGCGTGCTCTACTCAATCGGCGGGACAAGACGGGTAGCCGAAGGAAGAGAGTAACCGGCACCCGAGAAGGAGAAAAACCAAATGGCGATTGATGAGGTTCCTGAAAAGGAAATTCACGTCGTCGAACCGGAGCGTTCTGGTTCGCAGGGCAAGTTTCTATTGATCTTAGTTGTACTGGCGGCGTTGGCCGCTGGTGAGATCTATTCCTTCCACAAAATCAACACAACGCGCGACGCGATGGAAGCGCAGCAGACGCAGACGCACAAGCAAATGGCCGCTGAATTCCAGGATCAAATGGCCAGCCGGCTGAGCGCGATCGAAAACGCCAACGCGCAGCAATTCGATGCGCTGAAAGATGAGTTAGATTCTGCCGCAAAGCGCCTGGGAGCAACGGGTGGCGAACTGAAACGCTCGCGGGCGATGGTGGCCCAACTTCAGAAGGACGAACAGACACGGGCCGATCAGCTTCAGCAACAGTTGGCTCTGAAGGCCGACCAGCAGCAGGTGGGAGCGCTCGGTCAGGACGTTTCCACGCAGCGGGCCGACCTCGACAACACCAAGAAATCGCTTGATTCCGTGCGCTCCGACTTGGGGATGGCCCGCAGCGAAATGGGCACCCTGATCGCCCGCAATCATGACGATATCGACACTCTTCGCAAATTGGGCGAACGCGACTACTTCGAGTTCACGGCTGGCAAGAAGGCCCCGGCGCGGGTGGCGGGAGTCGGGTTGACGGTGATCAAGACCAATGTGAAGCGGCATCAATTCAACCTGGCGATGCTCGTCGACGACGTCCGCGTGGAAAAGAAGGATCGCACCATCAATGAGCCAATTTTCTTCTATGTCAACGGCTCAAAGCGGCCTTACGAACTGGTGGTCAACGAAGTCGGCCAGAACCAGGTCAAAGGCTACGTCAGTGCCCCCAAAGGCTCCAGCAGGGAAGTTGCAACACGCTCCGGAGATGCCGGAGGTGCGCACTGAACGAATGCCAAGGAGACCCGGGCGGGGCGGGCAGTCCACCGGGTCTCCAATCCTCGCCGGTCCGGTCCAACACGATTTGAAAACATAGTGAAAGCAGCACAGCCGACTCAGTATCGTTCATTGCGCAAAAACGATTCACCTCCTGGTGGCTTTTTGCCGATGGCTAAAAGAGCGCGGAGCAGCAAAGGCCGCGAGGAGGATGGCGCCGTGAACCCTCAATCATTTCAACCTAGCTTATCCATGCACGGTGGAACCCGACGACCGGCGGACACACTGACAGCGCGCGAGAAAACGATCGCGGCTCGTGTAGCCATGGGACTTTCGAACGCCGAGATCGCTGGGGACTTGAAGATTTCTATTCAAACTGTGAAGAACCATCTGAGTTCCATCTTCGAGAAAGTCGGCGTGGCGTCCCGCCTGGAACTGGCAACATGGCTCTTCAGTCATGATCGAAGATTTTTGCCCCTTGCGGAACCCCTCGAGCCTTTGCGCAAGCTCCAACGCGAGGCATGACTGACCCGCCATTTCCGACTCTAGCGGATGTCAACCCCAATCCCTGGCGTCTGACGTAAGATCGACGGCCAGGCGGATGGCTCACGTTTCGACCACTCCAGAGGCGGTAGTCAGTGACCCAGGGCGACGGGCCCGGGCAGGACGATCCTCACCCCGTCCCGCTCACGCGGGAACCCCTCCCCCGCGTGGGCGGGAGAGCGGACGGCGGTGAGGGGCGCTACGGCGCAATTCACAACACCTCCCACTCCCCCCAATTGTTTCCCTGAAGCGGTTTCATTCTGTATGATAACGATATGGGCGTGGCGGTGCGGTGTCACAACCTGGTCAAGACTTATGACGGCAGTGTGGAAGCTGTGCGCGGACTCGACCTGGAAATCCTGAGCGGCGAATGCTTTGGGTTGCTCGGCCCGAACGGCGCGGGCAAGACCACCACCATCGAGATTCTCGAGGGGTTGCTGGCTCAAACCTCCGGCGAAGTCGAGATACTCGGGAAAACCTGGAACGCCCACAGCCGGGAACTCCGCGAGGTGTTGGGGATCTCGCTTCAGGAAACTCGCCTGAGTGAGAAGCTGACGGTGCGGGAAACACTGGAGCTGTTCGCCAGCTTTTATCGCCAGCCGCGTTCGACGGATGAGGTCATGGAAGAGATGGCGCTGACCGAAAAGGCAGCTAGCTGGGTCGGCAAGCTCTCCGGAGGCCAGCGGCAGAGGCTGGCGGTAGCGGCGGCGCTGGTGGCCAATCCGAAAATCCTGTTTCTCGACGAACCCACCACGGGATTGGATCCGCAAAGCCGCCGGCAACTCTGGGACACCATCCGCGGTTTCCAGAGCCGCGGCGGAACCATCCTGCTAACCACCCATTATATGGACGAAGCCGAGCGGCTTTGCGACCGAATCTCGATTATCGACCACGGCCAAGCCATTGCCTCCGGCACGCCCGCCCAGTTGATCGAGGAGTTGGGCGGGCATCAGATGGTGGAATTTGATGCGACGCCTAACGACGCCGGCGCCAAAGAAGTGTGGCGGTCACTGCCCGGTGTCGACGCCGTGCATGAGGAAGCCGGCTGTGTGATTCTGAGCGTGCGTGAGACCCATGAGACAATCCCTCCCCTGCTGGCGGCCTTGCACAAGCGAGGTGCGCGATTGCTGCGCCTCACGACTCGTCAGGCTAGCCTCGAGGATGTCTTCGTACATCTCACCGGACGGCACCTGAGGGAGGAGTAGGAGTTCCCCGAAGGGGAACAAGATCATTAGCCGTAGGTGAAACCTACGGATAGGGCCGATAGAGAGAAAACGAAATTCGACCCCGCAGGGGTCGAACTTCAACCAGCGAGGCACCCCGTGGGTTTCACCCACGGCTAATGACCTTAGGTCCCTTCGGGCCCACCGAAGCCTTTACGATGAGCCTTCAAGCTAACACCGTTGCCCCTTCCCGGCCGAAGGCAAAGACGCCCACTCTCGCGCCGGTCAACGGCCGTTGGGCAGGTTATTTGCACCTGCTCGTCGTGCGCGAAAAAGAGATGTGGCGCGAGCCGGAGGTCATCTTCTGGGTATTTGGATTCCCGATATTATTGGCTCTAGGACTGGGGATTGCCTTTCGAAACAAGCCCGCCGAGGTGCACCGCGTGGCGATCGTAGCCGGGAAGGATGCGGCGCACACACTCGAAATGCTGCAAGAGTCTCCTCAAAAGGGGTTGGTCAAGGCGGAGGTGCTTCCCGAGACGAGCGCCTTCAATCAATTCCGGCTGGGAAAGTACGACTTGGTGGTGATCCCGCAGTCCAGCAGCAGCTTTGAATACCGATTGGATCCTGCGCGCCCGGAGAGCGTGTTGACTCGCTCCATTGTGAATGACGCCTTGCAGACTTCGGCGGGGAGAAAAGACCCTCTGGCCACGTCTGAGAAGGCTTCGACGGAGCCGGGCGCGAGATACATCGACTTCCTGATCCCCGGCTTGCTCGGCATGAACCTGATGAACTCCGGCATGTGGGGCGTCGGCTTTGCCCTGGTCGACATGCGCCAACGAAAGCTGCTGAAGCGATTCGTGGCCACCCCCATGCGCCGGGGCGATTTTCTTCTGGCGCTGGCCTCGAGCCGCTTGATTCTGATGCTGATCGAACTGGTGCTGTTACTCGGCTTCGGCATTCTGGCATTTCACATGCGGCTGATGGGTTCGTGGGCGGCCGTGATTCTGATCAGTGGAATTGGCGCGCTGTGCTTTGGCGGGTTAGGTCTGATCACCGCCAGCCGGGCCCAGAAAATCGAGAGCGTCAGCGGGCTGATCAACCTGGTGATGATGCCGATGTGGCTCTTTTCTGGAGTCTTCTTCTCCTACGAGCGATTTCCCACCGTACTGCTGCCTCTGATTAAACTCCTGCCTCTCACTGCGCTTAACGACGCTCTCCGCTCCTGCATCCTCGAGGGCGGTTCGCTGGCGACTCAAGGGTCGCGCCTGCTCGTCATGGTCCTCTGGGGAGGCATTTCCTATCTGCTGGCGCTACGCTGGTTCCGATGGACGTAGGGAAGGCAGGAGTCAGGATTCAGAAGTTCACGAGAATGTGTCGCCCTCGCCCCCTTGGGGGAGAGGGTGGACCGCGACGGCGCTTTCATCAGCCGTCGCGGGACGGGTGAGGGGGTTCGGGCGCATTGCATTAACGCCTCGGGCAGCGGGGGGACGGCAAGCCGTCCCCCTACAGGCGGGGCTGCGTGGGAGCTCGGACCACCCAGTGATAGGCTTTGACGGAATTCCTCCAGAAGAACTTCTCCGCCGCCGGTCTGCCCCTGCTGGTGAAGTACTCACGCACGATGCCCAACACCTGCGGGTACGTGCCCCACTTATCGCTGTTGGGCCAATCGCTACCGTACAAAAGCCGGTCCTGGCCGAAAATCTCCCACATCTCGTCCAGGCGCGGCTTGTAGAAATCCAGGTCGGTCGGCACTCTCCGGTCCACGCGCCGCAGGACTTCGGAGACTTTGACGTAAACTTGCGGCCGTTTGCCCAACTCACGCAGGCTGTACTCGTACGCATCGCGGGCACGTTTTTCCGTGGGCGGATCGAGTTGTGGCAGGTGATCCACGACGATCCGCAGGCTGGGAACACGGTCGGTGAGCCGCACCAAGGCTTCAATCAACGCTGGGTCAGGGTTTGCGCTATCCAAAGCCAGGTTGGCATCCGCCAGCGCCTTGAGGTCGGAAATGAAATCCGGCCGCGACAACTGTTCGCCAAGATTCCTGTTCCACAGGTTCCCATATCGAATCCCGCGAAACAGCGGGTTGCGGTGGAATCGGTCAAGATTCTTGTGGAAATCCGGCTTGCCCGGCTCGAGGTCTCCGACCGTTCCCACGATGATCTTGTCCCTGGCAGCAACATCCAGCACCCATTGGTTGTCTTCGAGCCAGGGACTCGCCTCAATCTCGATCGCGCCCACGATGCCTAGCCCTTTCGTGACCCGCCGGTAGCGCTCGGGCAAAGCGGGTTGGTACAGGATTGGGTCAGTCTTCTCGGGCCAAGGCACGCCCTGCGGGCGCGTTGGATCGAAGAGATGGATGTGGGTGTCAATGATGGGTATCGGGGTGGCCCCGGGGGCGGCACCCAATCCCGCAATCCCCGCTGCGGCAACCAGAAATGTTCTGCGATCCATGACGTTATTCTACCATCGCCTCTGGTTCTTCAAGGCTGGTTCGGCTGGCGTTTGACCCAACGATAGGCGGCGCGGGAGTTTTTCCAGAAGACTTTCTCCTCCGCGGCTCGGCCTCTTTCGGCAAAGTAACGGCGGACGACTGTCAACAACTGGGCGTACGGCCCTTTCAGATCACTCACCGGCCAATCGCTGGCGAAGATCAACCGATCCGGGCCAAAGATGTCCCATAACTCATCCAGGCGCGGCCTGTACAACTTGAGGTCATCAGAAACCTGGCCGCCGACTCGTTGTAGGATTTCTGAGACCTTCGCGTAGACCTGGGGCCGCGGCCTGAGCTCATGGAGACACGATTCGTAGTCGCGACGAGCCCGCGAGTCTTGACGAAGCTCAACATTGGGGAGATGATCAATCACCACGCGCAGGTCGGGAATTCGATCCGTTAGCCGGACGAGATCCCGCATCAAATCCAGGTCAGGCTGCGGGCTATCAAGTTCCAATCCCGCACTCGCCAGCGCCTTAAGGTGGGAAATAACCTCGGGCGCGGAAACCTGCCCGCGGAAGTCGTATCGGATTCCGCGAAACAACGGGTCGCGATGGAACCGATCCAGATGCCTGCCAAACTCCGGTTTGCCGACGGCCAGGTTTCCCACCGTGCCCACAATGAGCCGGTCCTTGGCGGCAATGTCCAAAACCCACTGATTATCTTCGAGCCAGGGGCTGCACTCAACCGCGACCACGCCCACGATGCCCAACCCTTGCGTGGTGCTTCGGAACCGATCGGGCAACGTGCGCTGATACAGTGTGGTCTCCCTCCGATCCGGCCAGGGAACACCTCCAGGACGTGTGGGGTCGTACAGATGAACGTGGGTGTCGATGATTGGCGTATCTTCAGCAACGCCGCTTGGCGCCGCGGTCCCCGCCACTGCGAGCAGAAACTCCCTGCGATTCATGGCGCTATTCTACCATCACTACCATCTCATCCTGAGTCGTTGGCAAGCCGCTACTCAAAGAGTTATTGTCATCCTGAGCGAAGCGAAGGATCCCCGCAGTTCGGCGCCGGGTACTTGAGTGCAAGAAACTGCAGAGATCCTTCGCTTCGCTCAGGATGACAGTCACGGAGCCGAAGACCTGAATCGCGGGTCTGCGCCACACCACAAACCCCTTGTATTTCTCCATCCGATGCAGAATACTTTCCACCCCTGAGCGGTTGAGCAATATTACGAGGAGCCATCATGTTTAAGCGACTTGCATTATCAGCAATTCTCGCTTTGGTGTTTTTCTCGGTGCCGAAGTGCGTTGCAGGCGAGAATATCACTCTTAACGATCAAGAGTATTTTTCCGGCCCTGGATTTTCTTTCCTGCTTTTTCATAACAACTATCAAGTGGGCTATCAGGGCGGGCTGCAAATGATTTTAAATGACGAACGGGTGTTGGATTCGGGCGATCTGTTCCTGGAGACCAAGCCGGGTGAGCCGAGGCCGCAACTGCGCGTTCTGCGGCGTGAAGTAGACCCCGCTCAAGGGCTTGCCACGGTCTTTGGAGAAATTGGGGACTGGAACTCCGGCTACCAATTGCAGGTGAAAAGCGGCGGCCGAAGCATCGCGATTACGCTGAAGCTCGACCGCCCGCTCGACTGGAGCAAAGTGGAGCGGGCAGGGCTGAAGATCAACCTCTACCCGGGCGTCTACTTTTCCAAATCCTATCAGGGTGACGCGGGCGGCGGTGTTTTCCCGCAGCAATACAGCGGCAAGAGCCTTCTCTACGGTCCCGGCAAGCTTGTCAACGTGGCCCAAGAAGATTCATTGCACAATTTCACTATCTCCCAGCCCAACGGCGCGCTCCGACTGCTGGACGAGAGGCAAGGCAGCCCGCAACCGTGGTTCATGTTCGAAGCGGCATTCGAGCGCTCGAGTTCAGCGACTGAAATTGTGATGACCATCACGCCCACGCTCACGCCGACTTGGCGTCGAAGGCCGGTGATCGGGATTTCACAAGTTGGATATCTCCCTCGCCAGCCCAAACGAGCCATCTTGGAATTGGACGCGCGGGATTCCTCGACCGATCCTGTCAAGCTGTACCAACTCCAGGCGGCCGGCGGGAAGAAACTCGTGAAGTCCGGCGTGGCAAAGAAGTGGGGCAGGTTCCTCCGCTTTCAATATGCGACCTTTGACTTCAGCGATGTGCAACAGCCAGGGCTTTTCCTCGTAGAATTCCGCGACCAGCACGCCGGCCCGTTCCAAATCGCAGACGAAGTCACCGACGAGGCCTGGCAGCCGACCCTGGAATATTTCCTGCCCGTCCAGATGTGTCATGTCGCCGTCAAGGAAGGATCGCGCACCTGGCACGGAGCGTGCCACCTGGACGACGCGCGCCAGGCGCCTGCCAACCACGTCTGGATCGACGGCTACCAGCAGGCCGAGCGCGAGACGAATTACCAGGACAACGAACATATCCCCGGGCTTGACTGGGGCGGATGGCACGACGCCGGCGACCATGATTTGCCCGCGGGCAGCAGCGCTCACACGACCCTGGCGCTAGCCCTGGCTCAGGAGGAATTCCATCCCAGCCTCGACCAGACCACCATCCACCGCTCCCAGCGAGAAGTCCTGCTGCATCTCCCGGATGGCAAGCCGGACATGCTGCAACAGATCGAGTATGGCGTCGAGAGCATGCTGGCTTCTTACCGCATTGCCGGTCACATTTTTCCCGGGATCATTGAGAGCAGTGAGCACATGTACTCCCACGTGGGCGACCCGATCAACATTACCGATAACCGCGTCTACGACCCATCGCTCAATGCCGATGAAGTGCGCGAGGGGCGCTCCGGCAAAGCCGATGACCGCTTCGTGTTCACCAACCGCAATACTGGTTTGCAATATATCGTGGCCCAATCGTTGGCAGCCTCTAGCCGCGTGCTGCGTGGGTATAACGACGCCCTTGCACAGGAATCTCTAACCGCCGCCGAACAGCTTTGGCAATACGAGCAGACGCATGCGCCCGTCTTCGCTCCTAATGCCTACGTTCCGCGCAGCGACGAGGGATTTCACAGTCAGGAGTTGGCGGCCACGGCGGAACTTCTGATCACAACCGGCAAGGCAGAGTACCGCGACCGGCTGATCGCGCTCCTTCCCGTCGTGAAGGGCATCTCCGCCGGCCAGTTTGGATCAGGGCCGGGATGGGTTCTGGCACGCGCGCTACCTAAACTTGACGATGCGGAGTGCAAATCGGAGGTCAGGGCGCTCGCCGAAAAATGGAAGATCGCCGCTGACCAGCGCGCCGCAGCCAATCCCTGGGGCGTACATTACCCGCCGGAAGTTTTGAAGCCCGAATACAAGCTCGAATCGCGCTCGGGCATTCATTCCGGCTTTGTGTGGGGCGAAGGCTGGAATTTGCAGGATGACGCCCTCCGCCATTACTATCTGCACAAAGCTTTCCCGGACCTGTTCGGGAAAGAGCCGATATTCGCCACCGTGGATTTCGTGCTGGGCGTGCATCCCGCCAACAACCGGAGCTACGTGTCGGGAGTGGGAGTCGAATCACCTCTCATCGCGTATGGATTTAACCGCGCCGATTGGTCGCATATCCCCGGCGGCGTAATTTCCGGCGCCTCGCTGGTGAAACCCGATTACATGGAATTGAAACAGTTTCCGTTTCTCTGGTACCAGACTGAATATGTGATCGGCGGCGCGGCCACGTACATCTTCGATGTTCTGGCCGCACATCAACTGGCGAGCGAGTAGCAACGGCGCGCGAGCACCACGCTCCGAACCCGCCGTTGATTTCGGTTATCCATGCTTGTTAGGATGGTGCATCATGACCCAACAAATCACTCGCCGCAGTTTCCTGAAAACCACCGGCGCGGCAGCCGCAGCGCTGGCGACGCCTCGCGCCCTATGCTCCCAGCAGGCTTTCGCGCCTTTGTGGGACTCGCTGACGAAGCACGCCGCTCCCGCCTGGTTTAACGACGCCAAATTCGGCATCTACTGCCACTGGGGGCCGTACTCGGTGCCGGCCTTCGACAACGAGTGGTACTCCCGCAACATGTACATCGAAGGCCAGCGGGCGAACACATACCACAAACTCGTCTACGGCCCTCCTTCGAAATTCGGCTACAAGGACTTTATCCCCATGTTTCGGGCGGAGAAGTTCAACCCCGACGAGTGGGCGGATTTGCTGCGCAAGGCGGGCGCGAAATTCGCCGGGCCGGTGACCGAGCACGCCGATGGCTTCTCCATGTGGGACTCGAAAGTTAACAAGTGGAATGCGGCTGCCATGGGCCCTTGCCGCGACGTGGTGGGAGAAATGAGCAGAGCGCTTCGCAACCAGGGCATCAGGTTCATCTCCACGTTCCACCATCAGTGGCTGTGGGGCTGGTATCCGACCATCGACAAGTCAGTTGATGCTTCGAATCCCGAGTACAGCGGACTCTATGGTCCCCCGGCCCCCCAAAGTCCATTCAAGGACTACGATAAGCCTACGCCGCCACCGACGCCTGCGTTTCAGGAAACCTGGGAAGCGAAAGTTCGAGAAGTGATCGACAAGTACCACCCCAGCCTCATTTACTTTGACAGCCGCCTGAACATCATTGACGAGCGCCGCCTGGCCGACGTGATTTCCTATTACTACAACCAAGGTGAGCTTTGGCATGAGGAAGTCAGCGTGACCTACAAGGAAAAAGACTTGCCCTCAGGCGCTGGAATTCTCGATATCGAGCGCGGCCGGCTCGACCATCTTGCTGACTACAAGTGGCTGACCGACGACGCCGTCGATTGGAATTCCTGGAGCCATGTCCAGGACGCGAGCTACAAGACCGCGCATCGCATCCTCGGTGAGCTCATCGATATCGTCAGCAAGAACGGAAGCCTCCTGCTCGACATCACCCCCACAGCCGAAGGAGTGTTTCCCCAGCCGGTCGTCGAGCGCCTGCTCGCCATCGGCGAGTGGCTGTCGGTGAATGGAGAAGCAATTTACGGCACGCGGCCCTGGAAGATTTTTGGAGCAGGCCCCACCCAGGTCCAAAGCGGCATGTTCGGTGAGGAGCATATACCGGACTTCGGAGCAGAAGATGTTCGCTTCACCAGCCGCTGGAAAACTCTCTACGCCATCGCTCTCGATTTGCCCCGGAACACTCCGGACTTGCTGATCAAACCACTCAACACACGCGACGCGCTTCTTGCCAAGGGCGAGATCGCAGATGTTTCTCTCCTGGGCAGCGACGCCAAGCTGACCTGGGAGCATAGCGATGTAGGCCTTAAGATAAGCCTGCCGATAGCCAAACCCGTCGCCCTCGCCTATACCTTCAAAATATTGTTGAATTAACTGTAATAATTAGCATGGTGGCTCGTCTTCATAGTGACAGCAACTGTCAGGAGGCGAGCGTGCGATCGGCCACCGCGGAGGTCACAATTCCCAGCCCCAGCGATGCAGTTGAACGACTGTTCCGCGCGCACCACGCTCTTGTGTTTCGTGCTGCCTACCGGATCACCGGCAATCTCACCGACGCTGAGGATGTTCTCCAGACCGTCTTCTTGCGCCTCGTCGGCCGCGACGGCGCGGCCCCTCAAGTGGAGAATTCCGAGGGGTATCTTCGCCGCGCGGCGGTTAATGCCGCGCTGGACATGGTGCGGGCCCGGCGAGTGGCGGAGACCGCGCCGTTGCCGGATTCGCTTCCCGCGCGCGGAGAGTTGGAGCGCGGAGAATTGCGCGAATGCTTGCGGCGCTCGCTGGCAAGCTTGAGTTTGCAGGCGGCCGAGATTTTCGCTCTGCGTTTCCTGGAGGGTTATAGCAACCCGGAAATCGCACGCCTCCTCGGCGTATCGCAAGTCTGGGTGGCGGTGACGGTGCACCGCACCCGGCGGCGGCTGCAGAAAGAGATTCGTGCCTACATCGGAGGGAAATCATGAGCCAACCACCAAAGCAACGCGACCCGAGCATGGATGAGCTGATCACCGAATTGCGCCGTGACAGCATTTCAGACCCGGCAGTCAAGCGGGCGGCGGACCGCGTATGGGCCCGGCTGCTCGAGCACTTCCCTGCCCCGGTGACGGCAACTGCTTCGGACGTGGAGAAGATTCGCGGCTGCTCGGATTTCCAGACTTTGCTGCCTGTTTACTTGGGCGGGAGCCTCTCCGAAGCGCGAGCGTCGTTGCTCGAGGACCATATCCATGGATGCGTGGCATGCCGCCATGCACTGCGAGAAGCGCGCCACGCTATGCAACCTGTCGCCCCTCAAAACTCTGCGAATGCCGCCCCGCGCAAAGCGGCCGGCGCCAGAGCCAGATGGATCATGCCTTGGGCCTTCGCGACAGGCGTGATTATCATCGGCCTCGTGGTTTTTCTCAGCGACGGGCGCTGGGTCAGAATGCTTCGTGGTACGGAAGCCGAAGCGGCTGTGCTCTCCGCCGAAGGAACGCTCTATCTTGATTCTGGACGCGGCGGCGAAGCAGTTGTTCCCGGCCGTTCCATTCACGAAGACGAAGAGATTCGTACTGCCAAGGCTTCCTCCGCCGTGATCCGGATGGTGGATGGATCGACAGTTGAAATGGACCAGCGCACTTCATTCTGGGTGTCCAAAGGCTGGCGCGACACGACGCTTCACCTGCAGCGCGGCAACATCATTGTCCGCGCGGCCAAGCAGGGCCGAGGCCGGCTCAACGTTGCCACACGGGATTGCCTGGTTTCCGTCAAGGGCACCATTTTTGCGGTGGACGAAGGCATGAAGGGCGCGCGCGTTTCCGTAATTCAGGGAGAAGTGGAAGTCGAGCAAGGGCGCAACACAAAACTGCTCCATCCTGGGGAGCAGGTCTCGACGGAGCAGGATGTGGCGCCGGTTCCCGTGAGCTACTCAGTATCGTGGAGCCGCAACCGGGGTGAATACATCGCGCTGCTGGGCGAGTTTGCGGCACTGCACAAGCAGTTGGAGGCTCTTCCGGGACCCACGCCCCGCTACAACTCAGCTCTGCTGAATCTGGTGCCGGATGACACGCTATTCTACGCTGCAATCCCGAACCTGGGCTCGACGCTGACTGAAGCGAATCGGCTCTTGCAGGAGCGCATCCAACAGAGCGCAGTGTTGCAAGCCTGGTGGGCGCGCCAGCAGGCGTCCGGAGGAGCCGGCAAAGAGCCCGAGTTGATTGAACGGCTTCGCTCTTACAGCGACTACCTCGGGGACGAGATCGTCGTCGCCATGACCGCCGATCAACATTCGCCGATTGTTCTGGCAGAGGTGCGACGCCCTGACTTCCGAGCCTTTCTCCAGCAGCAACTGGGCCAGATCAAACGCGACGGCAAGCAACTCGAGGTGCGGATCGTGGATAACCCATCGTTGCTTCCGCCTGCCACCGGCACAAAAACCACGCTGGTCTACTTGCAAAACAACCTTATGGCGATGGCCGCGGACGCGAGCCAACTGCAGAAAGTGGCTCTCCGAATGGAGCATGCAACTCCCAGCGGTTTCACCTCCACACCTTTTTACAGCGCCATCCGGCAGGCCTATCAAGCGGGCGCCGGCTTTCTTATTTGCGCTGACATGGAACAAATTCTTGCGCATTCCGTAAATCAGAAAGGGAGTTTGAATTTGATTAGGGACGAGAGGACCGGCCTCGCAGACATGCGATATCTCATCATGGAAAGCAAGGGCGCAAGCGGCCGCACTGAAAACCGAGCGACGCTGACGTTCGCCCAGCCGCGCCACGGCTTGACGGCATTGCTGGGCTCCCCCAGCCCGATGGGGACCTTGGATTTTGTGTCGCCCACTGCTAGCTTTGCGGTTTCCTTTGTCGTCGAGAACCCGCAGGAAATTTTGCAGGAAATCTTCAGCCTGGCAGGTAGTCATGATCCTGGATTCACCGAGGGTTTGGAAGACTTCGAATCGGAAACCGGAGTGAATGTGTCTCAGGATTTGGCAGCCCAACTGGGCGGCGAGGTCACTTTCGCGCTTGATGGTCCGATTGTACCCACGCCAAGTTGGAAGGCAGCGCTGGAAGTGAACGATCCGGGACGGCTCGAGGAAACCATCGAAAAGCTGGTGTCCAGCTACAATCACCGGGCGGATTCGAAAGCAGGCACTCTTAATCTGACCAAAGAGAATGCGGACGGCCGAACCTGTTACAGCCTTCAGACCAGCCGGCCTTCGGCCGCGCCGGGCGTACCGTCCGAGATCGATTATGTGTTCGTGGACGGCTATCTTTTGGCAGCGCCCAGCCGGGTCTTGCTGCTCAGCTCGATCCAAAACCGCAACACGCAATATACTCTCGCGCACTCCAGCGATTTCAGCAGCCGTTTGCCGCGCGACGGATTCACAAACTGTTCCGCGCTCGTCTATCAAAACCTGGGCGCCATGATCGGATCGGTGGCGGACCTCCCTATTCTCACTCCCGCAGAACGGCAGGGCATCGAGTCCCTGAAGCAGAACAGCGGCCCCAGCCTGACTTGCGCTTACGGCGAGCCGCTGGATATTGTGGTCGCAAATACGGGGAACATGTTTGGAATGGGTTTCGGTCCGTTACTCGGGATTAAGGGTGCAGGAGTCCTGGACCTGCTTCCGCTTCTGAAGGGCAGTAGGCAGTAGGCAGATGGGCAGGTCGGCAGATGGGCAGGTGGGCGACGAAAGGCACTAGGCACTAGGCACTAATCACTGAGATATGCCACCGATCATCGAACTCGAGGGATTGGGCGTCACGCTGGGAGGGCGGAAGATCCTAGAAGGCCTGAATTGTTCGCTCTCCGGCAGAGCGATCGGGTTATTGGGCCCCAATGGCGCCGGCAAATCGACTCTCATCAACACGCTGTTGGGATTTTATCCGGCGACGGCGGGCACGGCACGAGTCCTCGGGCGCAACATTCGAACCGAAATAAAGCAAATTCGAGCGCTTGCCGGGTACATGCCGGAGTCCGAGTGTTTCATTGCCCAGATGACTGCGGTAAGCTTTGTACGCTTGATGGCGGAGCTTTCCGGCCTGCCCTCGGAGGCTGCGCTGGAGCGCGCCCACGAGGCATTGTTCTACGTCGGGCTGGGCGAAGCGCGGTACCGACTTCTCGGAACCTATTCGCTCGGCATGAAGCAACTGGCCAAGCTCGCCCAGGCGATCGCCCATGGCCCTCGCCTGCTGATTTTGGATGAGCCCACCAATGGCCTTGATCCGCCTGCCCGCCAGCGCATGATCCGCCTGATTCGCGAGATGCGTGACAGCCGCGACCTCCACATCCTGCTCTGCTCTCATCTGTTGCGCGACGTGGAAGAGACCTGCGAAGAAGTCCTGATCCTGAAGGATGGCCATCAGGTTCATTACGCCAACCTGGAAGAGGAACGTCGAGCCAACCGGCGATTCCTCGAGCTTGAGACGCTGGGCGGCGACGGCGCCTTCGCAGAGGCAGTCGAGGGCCTGGACTGTGAGTGCGCGATAACCGCCTCGGGCTTTTCCGCGCCGGCGGGGAGCCACACCGACCGCAGCCCCCGGCGGTTCAAGATGGTTCTTGGCCAGGACTTTGCCCTTCAGGACCTTTATCGACTGGCGGAGGAGCACGGCGTTCAGATCCGCCGCCTGAATTACCGGCGCGACAGCCTCGAGGACATTTTCCTGAAGGCTATGGAGAACTCCAATGGCCGTCCATAAGCGGAGCTATCACAGCTATGCGGGCGAGTTCAGCCCAGCGTGGTCTCGCTTCCTGATTGTGAGCCGGTACGCTTACCAGAGAGCACTTTCTTCCAGGTTTATTGTTGTTTATTTTGCCATCTGCTTCTTTTACCCTCTCGGCTGTGCCCTGGCGCTCTACATGAACCACAACCAGCGCCTGCTGGCGATTTTCAACTTAAGTTCTTTCTTCTCCGTTGATGCCACGTTCTTTTATCACTTCATGAATGTTCAGGGCGTGCTGGCCTTCGTACTAACGGCCTTGGTGGGACCTGGCCTTGTCTCACCCGACCTCGCCAATCATGCCCTGCCGCTCTATTTCTGCCGGCCTTTTTCGCGGGTCGAATACGTCTTAGGGAAACTGTTTGTGCTGGTGTTGATGCTTTCGCTGGTCACCTGGATTCCGGGCGAGATCCTGGTTCTGATTCAGTCCAGCCTCGTGGGCGCAAGCTGGATATGGAGCAACCTGTGGATGGCGGCAAGCATTTTCCTCGGCTCGGCAATCGAGATCCTGGTTTTCTCGCTCCTGGCCTTAGCCCTCTCAGCGTGGATCAAGCGGAAGACGGCGGCAGGCGCGGCGCTGCTCGGTGTGTTCTTTTTCGGCGCTGGCTTCGGGCAGGCTATCAATGCTGTGCTACGAACCAAGAATGGCTCGCTGATTGACTTAGGAAGTCTTCTCGCCCGTATTGAGATCCAACTCTTTCACCAGTACTCACGGCGGGCGGCGGCTGTCCCTGCTGACTGGGCGTGGTTAGTTTTGCTGGCAATCGGAGCCTTCTGCCTGCTGCTGTTGGAAAAGAAAGTCAGGGCTTACGAGGTGGTGCGGGGATGAACGCACACGACGCAGACATTCCCCTCCTCGCTAAGGAGGGGCCAGGGGTGGTTGGCCGTCAAGGCGATACCGAAACCCACCACCCCCCTACCCCTCCTCAGATGAGGAGGGGAGCCGAGGATCAGCGAATCGTTTTCGAGGACGTCTCCAAGTTCTACGGAGAAGTGCTGGGCGTAAACCGCGTAAACCTGTCGATACCGCCCGGCATCACCAGCCTGGTTGGACCCAACGGTTCCGGGAAGACAACATTGATGAACCTGATGACTGGCCTGGTTGAGCCGACGAGAGGGCGCATCACCGTGCTTGGCATATCGCCCCACGAGCCCGAACGTCTGTTTCACAAGGTCGGTTACTGCACGCAGTTCGACTCATTTCCCAGAGGGCTCACCGGCTACCAGTTCGTTTACTCTTATTTGCGGCTCTTCGGACACGCGCATGCCGCCGCAGCGAGGCTGGCCGAGCAGGCGATTGAACGCGTGAACTTGACGGAGGCAGCGCAACGTCTGATCGCCGGGTACAGCAAAGGCATGCGCCAGCGCATCAAACTGGCCCAGGCAATGTGCCACAAACCCTCCGTACTCGTGCTGGACGAACCACTGAACGGCCTGGACCCATTGATCCGCGCCGAGACCATCGCCCTGTTCCGCAGCCTGGCTCAAGAAGGTCTGTATGTGATCATTTCCAGCCATGTGCTGCACGAAGTGGACGCGCTCTCGGAC
>Ga0181532_10000720_pt1 | contig 33100 bp, 22 predicted proteins | sample PEATcosm2014_Bin_33_FD_119768 | JGI IMG/M metagenome (GOLD analysis project Ga0181532, IMG submission 119768) | Peatland microbial communities from MTU Mesocosm Facility, Houghton, MI, USA - PEATcosm2014_Bin11_30_metaG | ecosystem: Environmental > Terrestrial > Soil > Wetlands > Peat | place...
ATCACGCCTTCGCTCAACTTCGAGTTCCACTATTTCTTCATGCGCAAGTTCTGGTTTGCGTACCTGGCCAAAGCGCTGGTGATCTTTCCCGGCGGCTTTGGCACGCTCGACGAATTTTTTGAAATCGTCACCCTCGCCCAGACGGAGAAGCTGGCCAAGAAAATTGTTATCGTCATCTATGGCAGCGATTACTGGAAGAAGATCGTCAATTTCGAAGCCATGGTCGACGCCGGCATGATCTCGCCAGAAGACCTCCAACTGTTCAAGATGTGCGATTCGCCGGAGGAAAGTTTCGAGTTCCTGAAAGAAGGACTGACCAGGCACCATCTGGGCCAGCAACCAAGCAAGCGCACCGGCGAAGCGGCCGTCCCCGAAATCGCCAAGACAAGGCCGTAGCAAGTTGACACCAGCAAACCGGCCCCACAGGGACGCAGCTTGCCGCGTCTCGGCAGCGGAAGACGGGGCAAGCCCGTCTCTACCAGGAAATTGAACCCTCGGCAGTCTGACTCCGTATACACTTCTGCGGGTAGGTGTTTTCGGAGACAAACAAGATGCCCTTACGAATAAGCTTGGCGACAGCACTCGGTTGTGTGATTTTCTTCTGCGCAACTTTTCTCGCAACTCCCACGTTCGCTCAACCGCCAGCCGCGAACCAGATGCCATCCGTGATCCAGGTTCCCGCCGAGGCCCAGGCCTCGCCGCATTTCGACGCCACGGCGGCCACCAACGCTTACCTCGCGCAGATTCCTCCCGACAAGACGGCCCGTTCCGATGCCTATTTCGAGGGCGGCTACTGGATGATTCTTTGGGACTTTCTCTATGGAGTGGCAATCGCGCTGCTGTTGCTGAATTTGCGGTGGTCGGCCCGCATGCGAGACCTGTCGGAGCGGGTCACTCGCTTCAAGCCGGTGCACACCTTCGTGTACTGGTTGCAATACCTCGTGGTCACCAGCATCCTCGTCTTCCCGCTCACGGTTTACGAAGATTATTTCCGCGAACACAAATATGGACTCGCCACGCAAACCTTTGGCCCCTGGATGGGAGATCAGATGAAGGAGCTCGGTGTGAACCTGGTGCTGGGCGGCCTGCTGGCCATGCTGCTGTTCGGCGTTGTTCGCCGCCTGCCGCGAACCTGGTGGATCTGGGGCGCGGTCGTGACTATCCTGTTCCTCATCTTCACTGTGCTGATCTCGCCTGTCTACATTGTTCCCATCTTCAATAAGGTGACGCGCCTCAACGATCCGAAGATTGTCGACCCCATCCTGAGCATGGCGCGGGCCAACGGAATTCCCGCGAAGGATGTGTTCGAGATCGACGCTTCGCGGCAAACGACGCGGATGAGCGCCAACGTCAGCGGCTTCGCCCATACGATGCGCATCACCCTCAATGACAATCTTTTGCGCCGCGGCTCGCCGGAAGAAATTCAGGCGGTCATGGGACACGAGATGGGGCACTACGTTATGAATCACATCTACAAGAGCATCATGTTTTTCTTGATCGTGATCGTTCTGGCCTTCGTTTACTTGCGCTGGTCCATCGACTGGGCGCTGCAGCGCTGGGGCGAGAAGTGGCAGATTCGCGGCTTGGGCGACACGGCCGTTCTTCCGCTCGTGGTGCTGCTGGTCGCCATCTTTGGTTTCGTCATCACTCCCGTCATGAACACCTTCATCCGCACTCAGGAATACGAAGCCGACATGTACGGACTGAACACGAGCCGGCAGCCCGACGGCTTTGCCCAGGCGGCGATCCATCTCGGCGAATACCGCAAGATGAATCCCGGCCCCATCGAGGAGTGGATCTTTTTCGATCATCCGAGCGGACGTAATCGCATTTATGCCGCGATGCGCTGGAAGGCTGAGAATTTGAAGTTGTTCATCGGACAGTAGGACCCGTGTGGAGCGAGCTCTCGTAGTACGCTGAATGCCGATGGCTGACCGCTGTCTGCTCTACTACATCACCGACCGCAGCCAGTTCCGCGGCGACGAATACGCGCGCCGCCGCGCCCTGCTCGCCAGGATCGCCGAAGCTGCGAGTGTCGGCATCGACTATATCCAGCTCCGCGAAAAAGATCTGAGTGCGAGAGAGCTGGAAATGCTGGCAGGCGACGCTCTAGTAGCCGTGCGCAACGGCACTCCACTGAGAACTGAGAACCGGGAACTGAGAACTCGCATCCTCATCAACTCCCGCACCGACGTCGCGCTCGCCGCGGGAGCCGACGGCGTTCATCTGCGCTCCGACGATATCGCGCCTCATGAAGTGCGCCATGTGTTGGAAGCTTCTGCCCACCGGCCGCCGGCCACTGACCACTTTCTCGTGGTCGCCTCCTGCCACACTGCCGCCGATGTCTACCGCGCCGAGTCCGAGAAAGCCGACTTCGCCGTTTTCGCTCCGGTGTTCGGAAAAAGAGGCTCTACCGGGACGCCACCCGCTGGCCTCGCCGCCTTGCGGGAAGCCTGCCGCGCCAAGATTCCCGTTCTCGCTCTCGGCGGCGTCACGGTGGAGAACGCCGCCTCGTGCCTGGAAGCGGGAGCGGCCGGCATCGCCGCCATCCGCTTGTTTCAGGAGAATAAAATCGAGGACGTCGCCCGCGCGCTGCGGGCGCTCTGACCCCATGGACCCGGCTGCCGAATTGCTCTTCCGATCCCGAACGCAAGAACAAGATTGCGTTCCCGCGCTCGTCCGCATCCCCGCAGGCTGGTTCCTGATGGGCTGCGACACCGGACAGGACAACGAAAAGCCGGTGCATCGCGTCTGGGTTGACGAATTTCTGCTCGGTGCTCACCAAGTCACTAATGCCGACTACGAACGTTTCCTGCGCGACACCGCATCTCTATCCTCGTCGCCACCGTTCTGGAGCGACCCCGCGTTCAACCATCCTGAGCAGCCAGTCGTTGGAGTGTCGTGGTACGAAGCAATCCGCTACTGCCGGTGGCTCAGCGCAACGACCGGCAGAATAAAGACCGATGGAATAGCGCCCGACGGAATAACGACCGGCAAAAATTTCCGCTTGCCTACCGAGGCCGAGTGGGAGCGCGCGGCACGCGGAGGCATGGACGATGCAGATGCAGACGTAGACGCAGGCGCACTCTTCCCGTGGGGCGATGCGCCGCCGCAGTCGTTGCCCGGCTACGCAGATCGTTGCGCGACCCATTGGAAGACCGGCCCCGAACCCGTTGGTCGCGCCGACGCCAACGCATACGGCCTTTACAACATGTGCGACAACGTGCACGAGTGGTGCAGCGACTGGTACGCGGCCAACTACTATGCGGTGTCGCCCGAGCGTAATCCACGCGGCCCTGAAACCGGCGACCGGCGCGCTTCCCGCGGAGGCTCCTGGCGTCACCACGTCAAAATGTCGCGCTGCGCCGCCCGCTCCAGCATCCCTCCGGAATTCAAGTACGCCGACTATGGGTTCCGCGTCGCGTGCGACGTACAATTGCAGGTCAGAGGTTAGAGGTTAGATTGCAGAGGTAGAACCCTCTCGCAGCAGCGCAATTGCTGAAAATTGGGGGTTCTTACCTCTGCAATCTAACCTCTGACCTCTGCGATAGGACTTCCATGACTGACCTCGCATCCCACTATCTCGAAGAAATGAAGCGCCAGTTCCGCGGCCACAAGCGCATGGGCGAAGCTGCCATGGCACAGCTTGAAGACAAGGATTTCTTCGTCGCACTCGATCCGGAATCGAACTCTGTCGCTGCCCTGGTCAAGCACATCGCCGGCAACGCGCGCTCACGCTTTACCGGCTTCCTCACCAGCGATGGCGAGAAGCCGGATCGTTTTCGCGACCAGGAATTTGAAGTTTTGGAGAAAACCACGCGCGAAGAAGTTCTGCGCTGGTGGGAGCAGGCGTGGTTTCATGTGTTTTCCACTCTGGACTCACTCCAGCCCGAAGATGTGGAACGCACCGTGACCATCCGCCAGGAGCCGCACACGGTCATGCAGGCGCTCAACCGCGCGCTCGCCCACTACGCGCAACACATTGGACAAATCGTCTTCCTGGCTAAGCACCTGCGCAGTTCGCAATGGCAGACGCTGAGTATTCCGCGGGGTAAATCCGAAGACTACAAAACCACGAGCCCGAAAACGCATAGTCGCGGAACGTACAAAACGTAGCCGTGATCTCGGATCCGGGGCTCGCCGGAGCAATCATTCGGAGCAGTTTAAATCGGCAATCCCGAAAGGCGATTTCGTATCCGCCGAATTCGAACCGCGAGCGAGAGCGAAGGCGAAACGTGCGAACCGAGCGCAGCTCGGCAGCGTGACGCATCCTGACCTTGTGCGGCTGCTGCCGTAAAATTGTTACTGTAGTAGAACTGTAGTAGCTGGAGAGGTGGCCGAGTGGTTGATGGCTCCGGTCTTGAAAACCGGCATACCCGAAAGGGTATCGGGGGTTCGAATCCCTCCCTCTCCGCCAGAACTTTAGTTATCCGGCACTTGCAAGGAGAGGCCGCGTACATACTGCGGGAACGGCTGGGTTGTGATGCGAATCGCGGGTTCGGTTGCTGTTGCTAGTGCCGGTCGTCGTGCCCCGGAGTTCCCCGCTCGTCCGCCGCGTCGGCACGGGCTGGAGGGTCGGGAGCAGAGTCGTCACTCGACTTGGCGTCAGTGTGCGACGGCTGCGTCATTAGGGAACGGGCCGCCATTGCCCTGGCGTTGGCCGCGCGAATCGCAGGCGGCAAATTGATCACTGGACCGGCTTCAGCCTGGATGGGATGATTCTGCGGCGTCGATGCGCTCGCCTGTTGAAACGACTGGTCGTTTATGACGGATCGAGAAGTCAGAATGACCCGGTCAAGCGCGAGAGGATTCTCCGCCGATCCCAATAAGACGTAGTTGAAATGCGATCCGTTCAACAGAGAGGCCAGCACATCACGGGCCGGCCCAGGGCCGAATCGTCCGATCACACGTTCAGTAGCGTTGCCCGTCATCTCTTCGGATGCCCCGGTCTCCCTGCACACGGCCCTCAGAATGTCGCCTAAAGTGGAGTTCGAGGCCTTGATTGTGAGCTGGCCCTGGTGGAATTGCACTTCAGGTGGCGAGGCCGGCATTTGTTCCGGAGGAAGAGAAACCTGCGATGACGCCCCTGGCAAGGGAACTGGCGATGGCACCAACTTACCTGTGAATTTCTGCTGTCCCACAAGGCTTGGGGGCACCAAAATAAGAGCGAAGACAACGAGGAATTTTCTCCGCAACCTTCCACCTGACATGGGAACTTTCCGCCGGAGCAATCTTGCGCTCTTCATGGTAGCACCGCAGTTGTTCCACCTGGTACAAATTTCGCCGTTCAGGTCACAGGCGGAGTTTGGGGCACACTACGGGCACCGGAAGTTCTTGCCTGAAAGCGGAGGTCCGATCAGAATCCCGTTGTGGTCATCAATGTAATCGATTACATTAGGATGTCGGCGATTCGCCTATGCCGGATATTCATTCAGGCTCACGGGCCGCGGGGGGGTAATCCAGTCTTGAAGCCGCACCATGAGAAAAAACATTGGGCGCTGCGGACAAAAGTCCAGCCGGGCCTTCCGCTGGACGCCAAACAAAGGCCTTCCAAGTGAACCTGACGGCGATTGATTGGCTCCTGATCGCGACCTACTTCGTGTTTGTGCTGGGAATTGGCGTGGCTCTGAAGCGCCAGATGAAGACCAGCACAGACTATTTCCTGGCCGGACGGTCGATCCCCGCATGGATTTGTGGCCTGGCATTCATTTCTGCCAACCTGGGCGCTCAGGAAGTCATTGGCATGGGAGCCTCCGGCGCCAAGTACGGAATCGCGACAAGTCACTTTTACTGGATTGGGGCGATCCCAGCCATGGTTTTTGTGGGCGTCTTCATGATGCCGTTCTACTACGGTTCGCGCGCCCGCTCGGTGCCGGAGTATCTGCGCCTGCGCTTCGACGAAAAGACGCGGGGACTGAACGCGATTTCGTTCGCCACGATGACGGTTTTTTCTTCCGGTATTTCGATGTACGCCATGGCCAAGCTGATACAGACGCTCCACATCCTGGACGTCCCGCTGCAGAAGGCCGGGCTCAACGTGTCATGGACGTTTCACCTGGCCATTGTTGCGTCGGCTCTGGTCGTGCTTGCGTATATTCTGCTGGGCGGCTTGACCAGCGCCATTTACAACGAGGTTCTGCAGTTCTTCTTGATCGTTGCGGGTTTTCTGCCCCTGGTGTGGCTAGGGTTGAAAAATGTAGGTGGATGGAACGGGTTGAAGGCATCCCTGGGGCCTACGTACACTCATGCCTGGATCGGCATGGGCAGTCCGCAGACCAATCGGCTTGGGGTGGAGTGGACGGGTTTGTGCCTGGGGCTGGGATTCGTTCTCTCTTTCGGTTACTGGTGCACGGATTTCCTGGTGGTGCAGCGCGCCATGGCAGCGGATTCGATGGAGGCTGCGCGGAGGACTCCGCTCATCGCTGCCTTTCCGAAAATGCTGTTTCCTTTTCTCGTGATCTTGCCCGGGCTTATCGCCATGGCTGTGCCGGCAACCCTGGCAACACAGGCGGCGGACGGAAGACTTGGGGCGCACATCCAACGGGGACGAGGAATCATCCCCTTCAAAGTCGACCCAGCCTCGAATCGGCCGCTTGTCGACAGCAATGGAAATCTTCAATTGGACTATGACATGGCCGTCCCCAGCATGCTGCTGCACTTCTACCCAAGTGGAATACTTGGGCTTGGGATAACGGCGCTGCTGGCAAGCTTCATGTCTGGAATGGCAGGCAATGTCACCGCATTTAACACGGTTTGCACTTACGATATTTACCAATCCTACATAAGACCGCAGGCCAGCGACCAGCATTACCTGGCGGTGGGGCGCGTGGTGACCGTGGCCGGGATCGCGCTTTCCATTCTGGCGGCGTACGTCGCCAACCAGTTCAATAACATCATGGATGTGCTGCAGTTGGTCTTCGCTTTTGTGAATGCCCCGCTGTTCGCCACTTTTCTGCTGGGCATGTTCTGGAAGCGGACTACCGCCCATGGCGCATTTGCCGGTCTGTTGGGGGGAACCGCAGCGGCCGCGGCGCACCACGCTCTCACCATTCCAAATGGATCCGTGCCCGGCATTAAAGGGGGATGGCTGGGCGTTCTTCACCTCTACCCGAGCGAGATGGCGCAAAACTTCTGGACTGCCATCTTTGCCTGGACGACATGTTTTCTTGTCACGATTCTTGTCAGCCTGTTGACCAAGGCGCCGGATGAGGAGGGACTCGTCGGTCTGGTTTACTCCCTGACTCCGCGTCAAAAAGCGACGGAAGCTCATTGGTACAAGCGTCCAGCCTATTTGGGCCTGATTGCGTTGGCCGCAACGGTAGTTTTGAACTTCATCTTTCGGTAGTGAGGTACTGTGCGACTCGACGTTCGGCTGCCCATTGGCGTGCTGTTTTCCGTCTACGGTCTGATTTTGATGCTCTGGGGCATTCTGCACGATCTGCCGCAGCATCAGGCGGGTTCCGGCTTTAGCATCAACCTGGGATGGGGAGCAGCTTTGTTGGTATTCGGTTTTCTCATGGTTCTTCTAGCGCGCCGGCGTCGGTCACGAGAAGTAAGCGAGCGCGAAGCGAACGATAAGTGATGCGAGGCATTTTGATCTGAAGTAGCGTCGTTTGTGTTTACAGCCTCGGCCGCGCGACGCGGCACGGTTTTAGCTTATGGAACTGGTCTCGACCCGGTTAGCAGGACTGCGCGCACGATTCGGCGAGCGCGGGCGAGTTTATCGCGCTCCCGGACGCGTCAACCTCATCGGGGAACACACGGACTATAACGACGGCTACGTCATGCCCGCCGCCATCAACCTGGCTTGCGGGGTGGCAATCGAAGAGCGCACCGACCGCACGCTGGTCATCCACTCTGCCAACGCGACGGGTGAGGCCCGTGCCCATCTTGATCATCTTCCGGCGAAGCGCACTGGCCATTGGACGGACTATGTTATCGGAATTGCAGCGGCGCTCGAACGGGCTGGTTTCCTGCTGCCGGGAGCCAACCTTTATATTCAGAGCGAAGTTCCGCTTGGTTCCGGTCTGAGTTCGTCGGCAGCGCTCGAAACTTCCGTGGCCTACGCTCTTCTGGATTCGGCAGGGTATCCGATTGACCTACGCAAGCTCGCCCTGCTCTGCCAGTGGGTGGAGAACGAGTACGTGGGCGCCCGATGCGGAATCATGGATCAGTTCATCGCCTGTTACGGCAAGAGCGGCCATGCGCTGCTGCTGGATTGCCGTTCCCTGGATTTCCGCCTACTTAGAGTGCCCGACCAAGCCCGCCTGGTTATTTGCAACACCATGGTGAAACACGAGCTTGCCAGCTCGGAGTACAACCTCAGGCGCGGCGAGTGCGAAGAGGCGGTGCGACTGCTCGTGGCGAAAGTTCCTGGCGTCCGCGCGCTACGCGATGTGAGCAAGCGTGAACTGGAAGACAACCGCTCGGCGCTTCCGGCAACGATCTACAAGCGAGCCTGCCATGTCATCGAGGAAAACGACCGCGTGTTAAGAGCGGCATCAGCCATGGAAGCTGGCGATCTCACTTTATTCGGAGAATTGATGGCGGAATCGCATCTTAGTCTGAAGAACAACTACGAGGTAAGCTGCCAGGAGCTGGATCTGATGGTTGAGATCGCCAATCGAAGCAGCGGCGTATATGGAGCCCGGATGACGGGTGGTGGCTTCGGCGGATGCACAGTCAATCTGGTGCGGGCTGAAACCGCGGCCGACTTCGCGCGCCAAGTCGGCGACGCCTACTACTGCGCCACCGGCCTTCGCCCCGACATTTATATATGCGACATATCCGAGGGAGTGGGGCCATTCCTAAGGTGAGCCCAATAGGAAAGCTGCGAGATCGACTGACACCTCATCCCAACGGGTATCAAGAGAAATCATGCCAACTTCACCGATGACGCGCACTGCGGAACTAGCGGATTTCCCGCACCAACGCCTCAACCCTTTGACGGGCCGCTGGATACTTGTCTCGCCGCAGCGCACGCAGCGTCCATGGCTCGGAAAAGTAGAAGAGCGCGCCATCGAAGCTACGCTGGCCTATGACCCATCCTGTTATTTGTGTCCGGGGAATGCCCGGGCCGGAACTGCGCGCAATCCTCGGTATTCGTCCACCTTCGTTTTTGACAATGATTATCCCGCCTTGTTGCCGGACACACCGCATCGCGAGATCGAGGAATCAGGACTGATCGTGGCGCGGTCGGAACAAGGCGTTTGCCGAGTCATATGTTTGTCACCTCGGCACGACCTCACGATCCCGCGCTTGAGCCCGGCCGAGTTGCGGCAAGTCGTCGACGTGTGGGTGGAGCAGTACCAGGCATTAGGCTCGATGCCTTTTGTGAATCACGTGCTCGTCTTTGAAAACCGCGGCGTGATCATGGGCGCAAGCAATCCGCATCCTCACTGCCAGGTCTGGGCCAACGCCACGGTGCCCCATGAAACCCAAACCGAACAGAACTCGCTGCTGCAATACCGCGCGCGTATTGGCTCTTGCCTGCTGTGCGACTACTTGCGCCTCGAACTCCAGCTGGGAGAGCGAATCGTTTGCGAGAACGACGGCTTCGTGGTCGTCGTTCCCTACTGGGCGGTTTGGCCCTTCGAAACGCTACTTTTAAGCCGCCGCCACTTCGGGGCCATGGATCAACTGAGCAGCCAAGAGCGCGATTTGCTGGGCGACATCCTTAAACGACTCACCACCCGGTACGACAATCTTTTTGAGACCGTTTTCCCCTACTCCATGGGCTTTCATCAGATGCCTACCGATGGACAATCGCATCCGGAGTGGCACTTCCACGCCCACTACTACCCGCCGTTGTTGCGCTCGGCAACCGTGCAGAAGTTCATGGTTGGCTACGAGATGCTGGCAACGCCGCAGCGAGACATTACGGCAGAAAGCGCCGCGGACTGTCTGCGAGGTCTCAGCGAGGTCCATTATCTGCAGTCGCGCCGTGCGTGAGGATCTCGCGGGGATGTGCCTTTGGGTTGCGCCGTATCAGCGGATTTCCTTCCGAGGCTGCCGAAAGAAGGGCCGGGAGTTATGGTCCTCGAAAGTTAGACAGGTAACCGGCGGAGCGGCGAGAGTAATGCTATGAACATCAAGCAAGTGGCAGCTCGGGCGAAAGTTTCGGCAGCCACGATCTCGAGGACCATCAACCGCCCGGAATTGGTCGACGCCAAAACTGCTGCCCGAGTCTGGAAAGTGATTCGCCATCTCAACTATTACCCGAACGGCCAGGCCCGTGCATTGGTTTCAGGAAAAAGCCGGATGTTCGGGCTGATTATCTCCGATATATCCAATCCGTTTTTCCCCGAGTTAGTAAAGAGTTTCGATGACGCGGCGATCCAGCACAGCTACGAAGTGCTGGTGGCAAACACCGACTACAAGTCGGATCGAATGGCTATATGTGTAAGGAAGATGATCGAACGGAAGGTGGACGGCATCGCGATCATGACCTCGGAACTCGACCCTCATCTTCTGACGGAGCTTTACCGCCGCCGCTTTCCCATGGTGTTCCTGGATTTGGCTGAGGTGAAGCCGCTAGTGAGCCGGGTGGTGGTGGATTACGCAAAAGGTATCGGAGAGGTGATTCGCCATTTGGTTTCCCTCGGTCATCAGCGGATTGGGTTTATCAGCGGTCCCCTGATCTTGAAGTCGGCTCGCACACGACGTTCGGCATTTCTGAGTTGTCTCCGAGAACTCGGTGTTCCGCGGTGGCAGCCGATCGAAGCGGAGGGCAACCACCGGGTTGATGGAGGAGATATTGCGATGCGGGGGATGCTCTCGCAACCGAACCCTCCCACTGCAGTAGTGACTTCGAACGATCTCACGGCGATCGGGGCGCTGCGTGCGATTACAGCGGCAGGTCTCGATGTTCCCAGAGACATTTCAGTCGTGGGATTTGACGATATCGAACTAAGTCAGTACACTCACCCTCCGCTTACAACCATTCGTTTGTCACGCGAGGAATTGGGCAGGAAAGCCTTCGACGCGCTGTACCGCACGGCGGAAGGCTTGGCCAACATGGGGCAAGAGATTCACATCAGCACTACGCCGGTGCTGCGGGATTCCACCGGTCCAGCGCCACGGAAGAGATGAACTCTGCGGCACGATGATCATGCCCATCCCGGCAGGTCATTTGGACGAATTGCGCCGACCTGCAAGGAGTAATTGGCCGAAGCCGGATGGGTTATGGAATGCCTTGAGACCGCACCAGTCAAAATAGTCGTACGCTCCCGTCTCAGGGTCCTTGCCATTTACGCCGAAATCGATGCCCAGAACGGTATGCCTTTCCACCGGCTCAACGCCGATCTCCACCCAAGGGATCGATACCTGTACAACATAGTGATAATCATCCAGTATTCGCACTATGTGTTGCGCATTACCATTCCACCGAGGGTCGGGCTGCCCCGAAGGCGTGCCGCGGTCATCATATACCGCATTGAGAATGTTAATGTGGTAGGAGAAATCGTCGGGCAGGAATTCTTTCGTGTGATCAGACAATGCATCAATCAGGAACTCCACACCATCGTCTTCCCAGAGTTTGTCGCCATCGCGTTCACGAACGGTGGCCTGAAGTTTCGAGGAATGGACATCGAATGCCAGGTAAAGATTTTGCGTGTCCCACAGAGCGTAGACGGTCGCATGCCGAGGATGGCCGGCGAGAGGCTTGCCTTCAAACGTCACTGTATCCGCCCCACTCCATTTCGCGAGATCGCCATCAAGCGGGATAGGCACGTCGGTCTTGAATGCGCGGAGCGTGTGCTGGAGGTCCGGCGGTTCTGCTACCGCGGCGACACAAATACCAACCGCGAGCAATGAAGTAAGAAGAGAAAGGGACTTGTGCCAGGTTATCTGAGGCATTCTTCTATCCTTAAGGTACTGCGCCGTTGCAGAAGCTGGTATTCACAAATTTAGTGCTCCTGAGCGAGCTTCTCCAACGGAGGCAGGACGTCTCCTTCGTGGGAGCTGTCCGAGAACTGCTGCAATCGCTGCTGGAATCTTCGCCAATATTCGTATTCAGCATCCCATCTCCCCAGTGCGGAAGCGAGCCGATAGGGAGAATATTCATCCAGCCACTCCGCACGGTAATATGGGCGCAGTTCTGTAATAGCGTCCATCAGGTCGACGATGTGTGAATGATCCTGGTAAACGACCTGGGATTCCCACTCGTTCCACCACTTGTCTGTATCAGGACGCGTCGTACCAATTCGTCCCCACAGCTCGATAAGTTCGGAGGGGGTCTGGAACTTCTGCCCAGCATAGTCGAGCAGCCGAGCTCCAACCAAGAGGCTATTTATTGTCGTGGGATCGGCCCCGAGAGCTAAAGCATGATAGAGGTGACTCTCGGCTTCTTCGGCCAGCAGACGGGTCTGGCGCAAATGTTCTTGATTTTGCGCCAAGCCCTTGAGGTAGGTAGGGAAAAAAGGATCCTCCCACAAGGCAAATTGCGTTTGCTCGCCCAGGACCTTTTGCAATTCGGTTTCAGACTGAGAGAGCTTTTCAAGTGCCGTGGCAACATCCGCGGAAATATGGGCCGGATACACGATCCGCGCATAATCCGAAAAGAAATGCGGCCTGTCTATAGGCGTGGATTGCCACGCCGCAGCGGCGCCATAAGCCATCCCCGGCAGGGACATGCGTAGCAGGACCTGACCATCGTCCGTCCAGATGGAGTTGATGACGCCCAGTGCTTTCGACTGTCGCCCAGCCGCGATAAAAGTGTCGATATTTTCAAAGCTCGTGTCGAAGTCGGGAGCAATCTGAGCCCAACTAGTCACACCCGGCTGAACAAAGTGTGGCACTGCCTTGGCCACCAGAGGTCCCAGCCAGTGTTTGTACTCTTTGTCGCCAGGATCAGCAGTGTAATACCAAGCGACCGCGATGAGGCCATGCGGCAGTTCGCCAACGATCTCGGGATATCTGACCATGATGTCCGCCCAAGCCATAACTTGCTTACCACGTTGCTGAAAAAGGCGAGTAACATCAGTAAGCTGCTTAACAAACAATCGGGTTGCGGTGGCGGACGCACCCTGTTGCTTGACGGCCATCTCGATTTGGAAAGTCTCATCGAATCCGATACTGACGAAAGGACTCGGAAACAGATCGGCTAACTGGGTAATCCAGTTACTCAATAGAGCCATAACGGCGGGGTCGCTCGGATTGAACTCGACTCCATGCGGGAGATCGGAGAGTTGGGAGTATTCTTCCACGCGAAAGAGGTCATGCAGATGAGCATAAAGCTCCAGATTGGGGATGACGTCAATGTGCCGTTCACGGCCGTAAGCTATGATCCGCCGCACTTCATCCTTGGAGAGGCGGCCTTCGGGATTAAGCAACGGATATCCCTCGAGCTCAATACTGGCTTCACTATAAAGGTAATACTGGTTAGCCTTCCAACGGGCAAGGAAGTCAAGTTGCCGCTCGATCTCAGCTTCCGTGGGTAAGGGCCCGTGGCTCATGTCCACCATGGTTCCGCGGTACGCCAGCGATGGCCAGTCATGAATTTCCACCTCCGGAAGCAGCGCCTCGGCCGCGCTGCCTTCGATTAACTGGCAGAGAGTTTGCGCTCCGTAGAACAAGCCGGCTGATGATGTCGCTTGGACTTCACCTCCTTCGGGCGTGACCTTCAAAGTGTAAGCCTCACGGGATGCCGGCCCTGGGTGTTCGCCAGGAAGCGGCAACGCGCCAACCTCTCCTGTGCGTTTAAGCACAATCACCGTGCCCGAAGCCTCGCCCTGGGAGACGCGAACGGGTTCCTTGGCCACATCAGAGAGGCAACTCGACAACTGCCCCGCGGCAAAGCGATCCTCATCGCCGGGATCCGCCGTCAACCGGATACTCAGGCCTCGTATTCGAAGTTGGCGCGGCCCATAATGTATCTGCTGCGGTTGCGGCAGGAGCACGTTATGTCCCGCGATGGCAAATGCGGCGACCAGGAAAGCCCGAATCAAAACAAGAGTACAAAGCGACCAGCGCACAAACCTTCGTTTTTTCAATCCAGCCTCAACCCGTTTTGTCTGAACCACGGCAGCCATAAAATTAATTGCCTCGCTTTATCTGGAGCATGACGACTCCATGCTGGGGAACAATCGCGGTGTACTTCTCCTGCAATGACCCGAGATCTTTTTTTGCCCAGAGATCCCGCACAACCACCGAATTGCCAAGGCCAACATCTCGAAGGTCAACGGTCACCGGCATTGCTCCCCATCCGCGATTAAACAGGCCCACAGCAGCGCTTCCATCCTTCAGGGGCTTCACCCACACTTCCAAGGGCCCTTCTTGCTTGATCCGGTGACCCTGAATGCCGAGCGGGTCCTGGTCAATCGCAATGACCTCCGGGTTGGTGAGAATATCCCGCGTCTCAGCACTCATGGCTGCAAGATTGTTGCCCGTAATAAGCGGAGCAGCCAGGATGCACCACAAACTCATGTGTGTCCGATACTCGTCAGTGGTCATCCCCCCGTTGCCAATTTCGAGCATGTCGGGGTCATTCCAGTGCCCGGGGCCGGCGAACTGCTCGAGGCCGTTCTGTCCGAATCCAAGTTCCGCCATCACGTAGTAGTCGTCGCGAATATCGTCGTCCGTACGCCACAGGTTGCCACCAACCGAGGCAGCCCACTGCCAGCCTTTTTGCATTCCGTATTGGCAAAGAGCGTAGACAATAGGTCGACCGGTCTTTTTGAGCGCATCACCCATTTTTTTGTACGCGGCAACTTGATCGCCCATTCCGTCATAGCTGCACAAGTCGTACTTCAAATAATCCATTCCCCAGTTAGCATAAGTTTGAGCATCCTGTTCTTCATGACCATAACTTCCCGTATAACCCTCGCAGGTCTTCGGGCCAGGCGAAGAATAGATTCCAATCTTTAAGCCTTTGCTATGAACATAATCGGCCAGCGCTTTCATGTCAGGGAATTTTGCATTGGGACGAATGTATCCTGCGGCGTCACGGGTCGCTTGCCAGCAGTCGTCGATCAGGATGTAGGTATATCCAACCGACTTCATTCCGCTTGTAACGAGCGCATCCGCCTGGGCCCGCACCACGGCGTCGCTCGCCTGGCATGCAAAATGATTCCAACTGTTCCATCCCATAGGCGGCGTGCGGGCCAGCATAGAATCTTGTGCCCAGGCAATCCCGCTCCACGACGACAAGATGAGAACGCTCAGGAGGATGCAAAAACAGTAATAGGTAAATTTCATGCTGATTCCCCTTCCGAAGCTTTGCTTGACACTGTACGTGTTCCTGGCGCGATCATGAGGTTATGGGCCTTTTCAGGCCTTAACGAAAACCTTTCGTTTGTACATCCAGAACAGGATGACCCATTCGACCGCAAGAATGGTGACCTGTTGGAAGAGTAGTCCGGAATTGGGCCAAACCCGCACGATCCCGCGAGTGAAGACGTCGACGATTGGATCAAGGTGAATAATGCTCGTAAACATGTATATGAAAATGGCGTTCATCCCGATGACGGTCAAAGGAAACGCCCATTTTCGATAGCCGCGGATGTCAATAAGCCAATAGAAAACCAGGAGCATTAGGCACGCCCACCCAGCGGATAGGAGAGCGTACGAAGCAGTCCACATCTTCATGACGACCGGCACAACCAGGCTTGTTAGAAAGCCAATCGCCAAGCACCCAAGTCCTATACCGCCGATCCACCTGGCCTTATTTTGCTTCGTGCGCGCGCTCATGAGCAATTCGCCAATGAGCAAGCCGAGAAGCGTAGTTGAGATGGTTGGAATCATGCTGAGGACGGTCCCCCAGCCTTCGTCTGCAAAAGGCCATCGGTCCCAGTGAGCTTGGCCGAGCAATGCAATATCGACCCAGTGAACCAGGTTGTGATTGAACTCATAGCTCCCCGCCGATATGCCTGGAGCCCGGATGAAGGCTAATACCAGCCCATAGGCAGCGACGATCCCGGCGCCAAGCCACGCCTGGAAACGCCAGGACTTGCGGACTACCAGAACAGCCACGAAATAGGCAATAGCGATGGGTTGCAAGGCGCTGCTCAATTCGATCAGATATGGCGAACCAAGCAAAACCGATTCGCGCAGCGAGCCCAGCAAGAAAAGGACGAGAGCTCGCTTTGCTGCGTGAGCCAACTGTTGATGATAGGTCTGAGTAAGGGAGCGCTTGGCAAACGAGAGGGGCACCGAGACTCCGACGATCAGCATGAAGGATGGCCAGATACAGTCGTAAAAGCGGAGCCCCTGCCAAGGACTGTGGCTCAACTGGTAAACGACAGTGTCGATGACTCGATTGTGTCCCAGGGCCGCTAAGCCTAGCATCAACCCCTCGCCGCCGATAATCCAAAGCATCGCGAAACCGCGGAAGGCGTCGAGCGAATCTAGACGCTGGCCGGCTGCCGAGACAGGTATTCGCTCAGTCTCCGGCCCGGTGGCTGGAGAGCTCCTGGCATCTGCAACGGGAAGCGAAACCAGACTTGCCATTTCAATCTTCTTTCAGGGAGCGCAATTGCTGGCGGCGATCTGACTTCCCAATTGCTCGCGAACCGATTCCAACAAGCCTTCGTCTCTCGTCCAGTGGATCCAGTCAGGGCCAACTTTTTGGGCCTCGGCCAATGCAAATGCAGCCTGGCCACAGTTCTTGAGCAGCTGCACATACTCGTAGTCCTCGACCCCGTCGCGCAAGTATTTGAGCCGCATGGACGGAGCCACACCTTTGAGGCCTGCGGGCGCACCCGGGTAGACCAGCACCCCTTCGCCGGGATAACCAAGGTTGTGCCTGCCTTGGGGGTTTTCCCACGGGTGGTCGGTCCAGTCGTCGACGCTCCAATACAAAAGTCCCGTGAGCCCCAGACTCTGGCTGATGAATCCCGGCTGGATCCGATAGTTGATCGGGAGGAAGTCCAGTTCCCATTTCGGCGAGTAGGAATCCTGGACCTGGTCGTTGTAAGACCAAGCCGCGTCCCCCTTTTCCAGAACAAAGGTTACTCCTGGCGGGGTATGGGATTGTGCGTCGACATAGGCCAGTGGAAGCATGGTCCAAATATCAACCGCCGAGCGCCCGGTTCCCAACCCATCGTTGTAGAGTTGAGATACAGGTTCCTGCGTCACCAAATTGTCTATGCCGGCTTCGTGCAAAACCTGAGCCCAGCTGATCATCGAATTGTAGAAATCCTCACTCGTGCAGCTGCTCTCTGGATCAGCACTGTCGTCGTACAAGTAGAGACTTGGCTGCTGCATCGCCTTGGCGGCCTCCACGCTTGCCAAGGAGGGCGGAGCCGACGCATCGCATTGACCGTAGGATACGCTGCTCCAAAATCCGAGATCCGTTGCAACAAGTCCGTACTTATCGATGAACTTGGCCTGATTCACCAGACTCACCGTGTCCGGCATTATCCTGTTTCTCAGAAGCTCTCCGTTTACGCCAGGTGCCGCTGTGCCGGCGCCGTTGAAACTGGACTTGAGGGATGGCTCGAGCGGCAAAGTAAATCCCCACACCTTCAGACAAATCTGGCCCTCGAACGCCCCCTGATCACTGGTTACGGCATATGTACCCCAGTACTCGCCCGCCGCCGTGCCCGGGGGCACAAAGAGGTCGATCCAGAAGACTGCGTTGCGCCCGGCTACGAGGTCGAAATGCACAGCTCTGAATTGGGCTTCTACAGGCGGCTTGCCGGTGGCGGGATCAAGAAACGGAATGAGCGCATCGGGAAAGGTGTTGACGCTCGTAATCGGGAGGTTGGGAGGTCCATTCCATGTAGGGCTATGATGCTTCACCGGTACGTACCATTCCCGATAAAGGACCACGTTTGTCCGAGGAAGCGCCACGCCTCGGGAGCTCACCAACTGGGAAACCGAAAAGCTGACGTTAGTGAGCCCGCCGCCAGGCGCCTGAACCGCGACCTGGAACGATTGGTATTCACCGCGGGCCGCACGGATCACCGCGACGGTTCCGACACCCGGCGCATCGGTCGGGCCTACCCGGTGCAGAGAGCTTGGAACGACCCACACGATGGGTGTCGCACCTGAGGCTCTGCTGTTGAGGGCAATGGGTTCAGCCGCGAAACCGGAGGGCGAGATCGCGTTCCGCTGGGCCAAGCCAAGCTCCGAAAAAAAAATCATCGCAAAACAATTTGCAACTACAAACCAACCTCGAGTTCTTGGGCAGCAAGCACGTTGAATCGATTTCATCGGTGTCTCATTGAGAAGGATGTCGCCCTCGCTCCAGACCCTTGCAGGTGATCTACCCCAGCTTCCTAGCGGAAGCTGGGGTAAGAACTAGTGTTTGTTATTCGGCACTAACCGTCAGGGTCGCCGTGTTCGAGGTCACCGAGCCGCTCTTGGCTGTGATGTTAGCCGTGCCGGCCGCCCACCCGGTGGCCACGCCGGTCGCCGCGATCGTCGCTGCTGAGGTGCTCGAGGATGAGGTCCATGTTACTGTGCCCGTCAAGTTCTGCTTGCTCCCGTTTGAGTAGGTTCCGGTGGCCGTGAACGGCTCCGTCGCGCCTACCGCAATTGACGCGCTCGTCGGCGTCACTGCAATCGACGTCAGTGTCACACCGCCGGTACCGCAATTGCTACTTATCTGGTTCCCCAATGTCACACGAGCTGATTCCAGGTTAGCTTCGTTCATTGTCCAGTCATGCCAGTTCGGATACTCGCTATTGGATGCGGACAGGGAATACATGGCTCCCTGGTTAGGAGTCTGCCCACAATTCTTGAGCAACTGCAGGTATTCGTAGTCTTGCATCCCATCCCGTAAATATTTGAGCCGCATGGATGCAGCTACGCCTTGATAGGTGGAGTTGCTTTCCAAGCCCGCGGGCCCGCCCGGATAGACCAGAATGCCTTCCTCGGGGAAGTAGCCATTGTTGCTGTTTGTATAACCTTTGGACAGGGAACTGGTCCAGGCGGCTGATTCCGAGTTCCAGTTGGAAACAGCCCAGTAATTCATCCCGGTTATCCCTAGGCTTTGGTTGAGGAAACCTGGCCAAATGCGATAGTTGATAGGCAGGAAATCCAGTTCCCACTTGGGGGAGTAGTAATCAAGCACCTCGTCGTTATACGACCAGACCTTGTCCCCTTTTTGCAGGACATACGTCACATTGTGTAACCCATCGAATGTATCAGTCTGGGCGACATCATAGTCCTGCGGGAGCATCGTCCAATCATCCACGGCGGAACGGCCGGTACCTAGGCCGTCGTTAAAAAGTCCGCCTGCGGCTGCTGCGGAGTCGGGTCGTTGTGATACCAGATTGTCGACACCGACTTGGCCTGGGACACCTGTGACAACTGCTTTATGCAAGACCTTAGCCCAGGCGATCACGGAGTTGTAGTACGCAGTATTCGTGCAACTGGACTCCGGATCGGCGGTGTAGTCGTTCAAGTAAAGGCCTGTCGGTTGCGCGTTGACCGCGGTCTGCAAGGCTGCCAACGTAGGAGGCTTAGGTTTGAGGTCGCTGCCGCTGCACGCGCCATAAGAGACGTTTTCATAGTAGCCCATGTCGAAATCATTCAGGCCATATTGACTGATGTCAGTGCTTTCGCTGGCCAACGCGGTGCCCGCGGTGTCGGGCATGAGCTTGTTTTGGAGAAGTGCAGCCTCAATGCCGGCTGCCAGTGCACCTCCGGAACTCACATTGCTGTCGCCTCCACCGAAAAGGGACTTGAGCGACGGTTGCAGCGGCAGCGTGAAATTCCATACCGTCAGCGAAATCGCGCCTTCGAAAGATCCCTGTGTGCTAGACACCGTGTAAGTACCTGTATAGGTTCCAACAGCCGTGCCGCTAGCCACAAACGCGTCCACCCAGAAGACAACGTTGTTGCTGGCAGCGAGTGTGGGGAGTTCGAACTCGTAAGTGGCGCCGGAAATGTGCAGCCCCGTGGCGGGATCAATCGCCGGAATCAGCGCGTCGGGGAGAGTTTCGTTGCTGGTGGTGATAGGCGCATTCTGAACTCCATCGTCACTGGTGTACGGGAGATTGGGGGTTACAAAACCCGGGTAAGAACTATGTTGCGCGGCAGTTATCGTCATATACGATTCTCTGTAAAGAATCAGATTCGCACTGGGAATCGTCGCACCACCCGGGCCGGTCAAACTCGAAGCGGACAGGGTCACGTTAGTAAGTCCGCCCGAGGGAGCCTGGACGGCCACCTGAAAAGCAACGTACTCCCCTTGTCCGCCGTAGAGAGTTGCAGTCGTTCCGCTGCCCGCGGTATCAGTTGGTCCGACTCGCAACAATGTGCTCGGAACGACCCAAACGATCGGTGCCGCGCCAAAAGCTACGCCACAGCCGACCAGCATCCAGACCATCAGGACACTGATTGTCCTTTTCATACATTCTCCAAGTTCTTGCAATTTGGCTCTGACAGCGTTCGACTGTGAAACACAACGGCCAATTTTCGGGACGTTATTTTTTCTCCGTGCCGGTGACGTCCACCTTTTGCAGCTTGTTGGCCACGTTGAGGGTGTTGGTCCTCAACTTTACGACTTCGTTCAGCACCACCGAGGTCTTGCCGTCGAGCGGGGTCACCGGACTGAAGTCGATGATCAGCGCGCAACTGCTGCCGTCTGCCAGCGATGTGGTCGAGTTGCAAGCGTCGTCCAAGGAGCCCTGGGGGAAGTCCACCGGATACGTCAGTGCCGAGAATTCAAGGGAAGCGTTGCCGATGTTCTCGACCTCCACCGTCTTCGGACTGTCCTTACTCGTTGAGCCCACCTTCGTGGCATCAAAGCTCAACGACGGCGCGTCTACACGGTCGACCTTCAGCACCTGCTCGCTGAAGGTATTGGCGATATAGACGTTGCCGGATCCATCGATGGCCACGCCGTCCGGAACATTCAACCCACTGCTTACTGTAGTTTGCACGCCGCCCGGCGTTACCTGGTACACGGCATCGGTGCCTGCATCGGTAACGTAGACGTTGCCCGCCGCATCCACGGCGACGCCTGTGGGAGTCATGAATGTGCCATTCACCGAGGTCTGTGTGCCGCCCGGCGTTATCATGAACACAGATGCCTCGAAGCAATCAGCGACGTACACATTACCGGCTGCGTCCACGGCCACGCCTGCGGGTGTGTTGTATCCGCCGCCCACCGAGGTCTGTGTACCGCTTGGCGTTATCTCGTAAACCACGTCGTACCAGGGATCACTAACGTACACGTCGCCCGCTCCGTCCACGGCGATGCCCATGGGCATAAAGAACAGTCCGCTGCCCACCTGGGTTTCCACACCGCCCGGCGTTACCATGAACACCGCCTGGAGTTGTCTATCGGTGACGTAGACATTGCCCGCCCCGTCCACGGCCACGCCTTCGGGCACTTCAAACCCGCTACCCACCGCGGTCTGTTTGCCACCCGGCGTCACCTTGAACACCTTTTGGAGGTCAATGTCGGTAACGTAGACATTGCCCGCCCCATCCACGGCCACGCCCATGGGACTGACAAACTTGCCGTCCACGTTGGTCTGCGCGCCACCCGGCCCAAAGGCCACCTGTGGCCCGGTACCGATGCCAAAAACGGGCACCGTGGCCAGCGCTGTTTTGGGGGCGCCAGAATAGAACACTACCGCGCCCCGGCGCAGGCCCGTCGCCAGGGGCTTGAAGCTGACGTTGACCACGCAGTTGGTGGCTGTGGCGTAAGTCGTTGCCGTGCAGGTGGTCCCCGTCGCATTGGCGAGGTCCTTGCCCGCGACGCCCGTGGTCAACACGGCGATCCTGGCCACTGTCGTGCCTGCTGCGATCGTGAAGGGCAGGGAAACCGGTGCGCTGGGCGATCCCACTGCCTGAGAGCCGAAGTTCACGCTCGGCTGGGGCCCGGTGAAGGTCACCTGCGCCCACGCCGGAATCGGCAGCAACAGGCAAGCCAGGGCTAGAAGAAACAAGCAAAGCTGCATCCGCCGGAACCGCGCCGGACAGAAAGAAAGAGCAAAAGCAGGTATCATAACGGCCTCCAAAGTTCGTCGAATTGTGGACATCCTCTAACTCCCGGCTGCCAGCACTGCGTAAGGGCGCATCATTTCGTTGTCTTCGTGCTCGAGGTTGTGGCAGTGCCAAGCGTAGCGGCCGGAATAGCCCTCGAACGGAACAATGATCCGAGTTACTGTCTGAGCGTTGACGCGAACCGTGTCCTTCCAGCCCATTTCATTCGGGTCGGGAGGCGTGGCCGGGTCCCTGCTATACCGCAGTTCGCCGTCTTCCATGTACTCGGAGGCGTCGAAGCGGCGACGATCGAGAATTTGAAACCGCACCAGGTGCAGGTGAATGGGCTGCACCTCCTCGGTCAGGTTCGCGAGTTCCCAGATTTCCGTGGTACCCAGCACCGGTTTCTCGGTGATCGGCATGTGCCACGGCGTCTTGTTCAACAACATCCCCGCGGAAGCGGACGATCCTTTTTTGATCTCGTCGCCCACTGTGAGCCAGCGCGTCTTTACGGCGGAGGACTCCGCGATACGGGGCACGGTACGGAGCGTGGCCGGCAACGCGCTCGGGTCGGAGACCGGCGATGCACTGACACGAAACTCCATGAACGTGAAGGCATCGTCGGATAGCAAAATCCGTGTACCGCGATGCGGTGCGAAGTCGATGACCAGATCGGCGCGCTCCGCCGGCGCCAGCACTACGTGCGTTACCTTAACCGGCGTGGGGAGCAGTCCCTGGTCGGTGCCGATCTGGTGGACCTCGACGCCCTGGGGCAATGACAGCCGATACACACGGCCATTCGCGGCGTTCAGAACGCGGAATCGATACTTGCGCGGCTCTACCTCGAGGTAAGGGAATATCTTGCCGTTGACCAATGGCACCTCACCGAACACTTCCGGTATCCACGTGTGCGGATAACTTAGCTGGCCATCGATGTGGAGGTGGCGATCGAAGAGCACGAGCGGGACCTCGTATTTGCCGTTGGGCAACTGCAACATCTGCTCCGCCTGGTTGCGAATCACGTGCAGACCCAGGAGTCCGGCATAGACGTTCAGCCGGGTGATGCCTATCGCGTGGTCGTGGTACCAGAGTAGCGCTGGGTCCTGCTGGTTGGGATAGTAGTAGGTGCGCGATTGACCGGGCACGCTCCAGTCTTCGGGATATCCGTCGCTTTCGGGAGGCGTCTTGCCGCCATGCAGATGCACGACGCTACGCACCTCGGGGGTACCGCGCTCGGCGCCATGCACTGAGTAATCGATGGGGAGAAAGTGATTGGGCGGCAGTTCATTGACCCACTCGACGAGCAGCCCCTGATGGCTCTGCGTATCGAACATGACGCCGGGTACCGTACCGCCGTAGGACCATACGTTAGTTGGCGGCAGATCGCGATGAAGTTTGGTGGTGGTGGCGCGCATGGGCACCCGGTAGAATGGCGCCCGTTCGCCGGGCTTACCCGGTACGTCACGATCGCCCTGCGGCTGCGCGACCACCGGAAGCGGCAGCGGATCGACGAAGCGAACCAGGCTGTCTGGATCGAGGGTCGCGATCACGGGCGTCGGGTCACGCCGCACGGTCTGGGAGAAAGCCCGCGGGACGATTGCGGCTGCGGCAGCAATCACAGATTGACGAAGAAATCTGCGGCGAGTAGTCAAGCTATCAATCTCCACGACTGCGGTCCAATCGAAAGGGGTTCGCCGCATCCGCTGCATTTTCTTGAGAAACGTGGTTCCGCTTTCGGAATTAAGATAATTCTGTTCGGAAAGCGACTCGGGCTTCCGAGGCTGTGGTCATTGAAATCGTCGGTGCGGCCGTCTATGTCACGCCGAACACGAGGCTTGTTGTTGATGGGCATTCTCTTCCGTTTAAGAATGGTTCTGACGGATTGCGTCCAGTGCACGACTATCGTTCGGAGATGATCCGGCGCTCGATGATGATCAAGCGCCGGATACCCAATACTAAACAGCCTTCAGCTTATTCCCGGCATGTCTCACTTAAACAAGTCACTTAGATCAACCGTTTTCGGGTCTGCGGCACCGCCCAGCAGCGGCCCGACCCCGAAGATCTCCTCAATCGTTTTCAGGGTAGAGCTATGGTCGTAGTGGATGGTATTGCTGTAAGCTGTCTTACCCCCACCCTTGGCAAACGGCGAAAGCAAGAAAACGGGAATCGGGCCATCGCTGTACTGGTCGGTGTCTTCGGCCTCATCCCAGATGACGAACAAGGCACCGCCTTCCTTGTACGCTTTCGATTCGAGAATTACGGGCAGATTTTGCTCCAGCCATGCATCCGATCGCGCCGTATTGTCCGCCGGTTCAGCGGGATCACAAGGAGTAACACCCTCATGTCCCTGATGGCACAGGTTTGGGATAATGAGGTTGTATCGCGGACTGGTATGGTCGGCCAGATCCGTCGCTAGGTTGTAATAAGGCACAACGTGTGCGAGACATTCGGCCGAGTTTGGGTTCAACCCGTCGTTGATATCGTTGAAGTAAACGGGAGCGAGGTGGTTCACATCAAGGTAGCTGAAATCAAGCGGACAGACGCTGAACACGGGGCTCCCGTAGTCGGGCTCCGCGTAAGCCTTCCAGGAAATACCCGCATCCTGCAGAAGTCTTACCAAATGCTTGTGTGTGAAATATTGGGGCTGGCCAGGCTGGCTATCCCCGAGCACGCCGAAGTTGGTCCCGGCTTCCAGCCACAAATAATTCGGCTGGCTGGGATGGTTGCCCGGAGGATTGTAATACTGCTGCGGGTGCGCCGATATTTTCGTCAGTTCTCCGTTGACATACGGGGCCAGCGGATTGCCTTTGATATCGGGGTCGCCAAAGGAGGCACCGGCGTCGTCACCCGTCCAATTGTGATTTTCCAGCATGACCACAAAGACGGTCTTCACTTTGCTCATTTGGGAATGCGCAAGCCCTGCCGTCACGACAAGCCCAAACAGCAAAGTCAAAGCCCCTCGCACATATTTCATAAAAACCTCATTTCTGCCTATGAGCAGGCGATCACGGCAAGTGTAGTTCTACGGAGTTGTTGAATCGGCTCATCACTCCGTATTCCACATTTTCTACTATCGTACATAAGAGGCAGGATATGCTCTTCTGTCAACGGCTTTCTGCGATCAACACGAATTGGTGTCCATTGTATTGCACGGCTGGCGCCACTATGTTGCACATCTGGCACCCCTATGTTGCACAGTTGGCACCACCACAAGCAGCGACATCGTGTACGGCGGGATCATGCGAGTTCCCGCGAGGCAATGGATGTTCGATGTCCCGCCTCAATCACCAGAAGAACTTCAGCGCGAACGTCAAGTTCCGCGGATCGGTCTGGACACCGGTAATTTTGCCGAACGTGCAACCGGCTTGCTCAACCAAGTCGGTCGATCCGTCCGCGGCGGGTGGTAAGCAAAATGTTGTATTGGGAAGCGCCAAGTTCTGATGGTTAAGAGTATTGAAGACTTCCCACCGGAATTCGAAGTACCTGGCCTCCGTGAGGTGGAAATCTTTCATCAACGACGAATCAAGGTTCCAAAAACCGGGACCACGAATGGCATCCGTCCGCGGCTTCATATTTCCGAACGTCCACGCCCGAGGATCTAGGACAGTGTAGTTCGCCCAGAAGTTCGGATCATTGCCAAAAGCGGGCTCAAAGGCAGCCGGATTAATCCAATCCGCTATTTGCTCGGCTTTGGAGCGATGCCCGCTGAAACGAGGATCGCTGACCATGTTGCATCTGCCTCCCGACTCCTGGAAAGCGGTACCCGGGGTGCTGAGTTGTTGGAGCGTGCTGGAGGGACAGGAAATGGGCAGTGGCAGGCCCTTTTGGGCATTGAAGTTGCCACTTAGATGCCAGCCCCCGAGAATGCTACCTACTATACCTTTTCGGTTCAGAAGAGCTTTGCCGGTGCCTACGGGGAGTTCGTAAGTTGCGCCAACGTTGAACATCTGGGGTATGTCATCGACCGCTATCGCACGATCAGCCGCCCTGTTGTCGGGGTCCTGAAATGTCCACGGGCCCCCGTAAGCGCTTTCCAATTGGCCTCCCCGTCCGCCGATAATTCCTGTCCGGGTGAAATGAATCGGATCTACCGCTTCCACCCCCGCTCCACCTACCGACCAATTATCCATCTGCTTGGAAACTGTATACGCGACGATGAAGTCCAAGCCATGGGAAGCCTTTTTTTGGACCCTCAAGTTCATCCCATTATAAGTAGTCATACCTTCGAACGTTCCGTTCGTCGGAATCGTGGGGAAGAAAGGGTAAGGCTCCAACAAAGTCGAGAGGGATAGCTGGTTCACAGGTCCAGTAACTGGATTTCCGTAGAGCAGGCCTAACTGGGTTGCCGTTTGACCCGAATAATACTGCGAAATAGGGTAATTACTGAAAAGTTGGGCTTGGTACTTGAGCTTGTTCTGGGTTGAGACATTGTTGTATAAGTAGGCGCTGGGTCCGCTTCCCGCCAGGTGAGTTCCGTGAGTGCCCACGTAACCCAGGGAGACCGTCAGTTTGCCAGGGAGCTCCTGTTGAATTTCGAAGGTGTAGCTTTGCACCATGGGATCACGTCTCGGCTTGACGAAGGCGTAAGTGCCGCCAAGGAGGTTTTCACGAGTCTGGGCCGGGAACGGGCCGGTTATGGATGGGAACAAGAGATTCGTCTTATTGGTACTAGTGTCACTCAAAGGAAACGCTACACAGGGCCCCGCAAATGCAACACACTGCGGATAGAAGCTTTGTTCCCAGCTTCCACCTAGCCCCCAGCCGGCTCCGTTGACGACTGACTGACCGGGTGCGTTAAAACTTTCAATTGCGTCGGTATAGAAAATATCATAACCGCCTCGGATGACGGTGTTGCGCAGGACAGCGGGCGACCAAGCGAAGTTAAAGCGAGGGGCGAAGTCGGTGTGGTTGGCCGGAAAGATATCACCATTAGGGAATCCAGGGCTCCCTTCATAAATGTTTTCCCCCGGCAGCCCGCTCACGGGATTCATGCAGGTAAAGCAGAAGTTACCCATGGGGTAATAACGAGCTCTGAAATAACCGTTGAGGTCGTAGCGCAGGCCCAGATTCAAGGTGAAATTGGGCTTGACGTGAAAGTCATCTTGTACAAAGAAGCCCCAGGAGCGCCAGCGTAGATAGGGCGGCTGAATACGGCCGGCGAACGTGCTGCCATCAGCGGGAACGGCTCCCAACATGAATTGCGCGAAACTATTGCCCCCGAGACCAGAAAGCGGATTCTGTGTCAATGAACCGGAAAAGTCTAAGGTGGTGGGATCGTCGCTGTTATAGCTGGCATGGTCCAAGCGATAAATAATGCCCGTCTTCAGCGTGTGCTTGCCAATGATCTTGGTTACGTTGTCGAGAAATGTGTAAGCTTCCGCTCCAGTCGCAATGTTGACCCACGGGGTAGGACCAAAAGTAAGATACCCGCCGCCGGGCGTACTAGTCAGAGCGAAATTAGGCGTTGGGAAAAAAGAGTTGGTAGGTAAAAGGCTCGGCGCCAAGGCCTGCTCCACCGCTGACTGAGAGGTAATGCTGTCTGGGTAAGGATGAGCCAGGGTCGAGAGGAATTGGCGGCTGAAGCTGGCGCGAAACTCGTTGATGAAACTGGGGCTGAAAGCGTAGGTGTGGCCGAGTGCGACCACTTGGCTGCGAATACCAAAGTTATTCGGCGATCCAAAGCCGATGCTGGACTGAGGTAACGTGGGGCCAGTCCAAGGCACGGCGAAATTGCGGTACTGGCTGGGGCTGAACAGCCACTCAGCAAAATACTTACCCTTGCCGGTTTGATGATCAACCTTGATCGAGAGATTAATGGGGTCCTGACTACTTCCAGTCCGACCCTCGTAGTTATTGCAGATACTGTAGGTACCGCTCAACGCCAAGGGACAACCACCTAAGGTATCAATGTGGTTCGGAAGGGGAAATGAATTAATGAAAAACATCGCGGTGGGGTCGAGGCGATTGGTCGGGATGGAGGTTGCCATACTGCCGTCGGGATTGGTGAATTGCGTCCGTAAGAACGTGCCGTCCGACTGTGGACCGTTAGTCGTGTTCGGGTCGAAGATTCCGCTACTAACAACGTTGGGATCTTCGCTGAAGTTTCCCTGGCGCATTAGAGGGGTAGGAACTGTGTAAGCGTTGCTGCCGCTTTGGTGAAGAATTGTCGCGTCAATGGAGAAAAAGAAAAATGTTTTGTTCCTGCCGTCGTAAACGTGAGGAATCCTGACTGGGCCGCCTAAGGTCCCACCAAAATTGTTAAACTGCACAAGAGTCTGGCTGAAGCCGCCCTTCTCGTCAAAGGGGTTCGTGGCGTTGGTCGCACTGTTTCGAAGGTACTCGTAGACGTCTCCGTGGAGAGCATTCGTACCTGACTTCAGAACGGTGCTAAAGACCCCGCCCCCAGTGTGTGAGTACTCGGCCGAAAACGCAGTCGTGATGACCTGAAAATCCGAGACCGAGTCTGGAGATGGATTGACCACTATGTTCTCCCCGAAGCTGGACATATTGAGATTGCCATCGAGGTACCACGCGTTCGCCCCACTCTGCCCGCCGTTCACGGCAATCGCCGAACCCAAAAGGTGAGTTGGATCGGGGAAGGTTCCGAAACTGCTGTCAAAACCGAAATTACTTCCTGGAGGACCACCCACGTTGTTAACTCCCGGAAGCAAGAAGGTTAACTGCTGTAAGTCCCGGCCCGCCAATGGCACATTCTGGATGATGTCGGTTTGCAAAGTAGTACTGAAGTTGCTGGCATCGGTCTCCAGCATCGGCAACTCGGCCTTGACTTCTACTTTTTCGTTGGCCGACCCGACCGTCAACTTGGTGTTAACCCGGATCACTTGGGCAGCAGGCACCTCGATGGCTGTGATGTCCAGCGAAGTAAATCCTTTGGCTGCGAAGTGTGCACTGTAGGTGCCGGGGACTAAAGCCTCCGCTCGATAGTAGCCGGCGTCGTTGGTCTTGGTGCTTGTCACCACATTTGTAGCAACGCTGGTGATAGTGATCTCCACTCCCGACATTGCCAAACCTTGTGGATCAGACACGTTGCCTTCGATGGCGCCTCGATTCAGTTGGGCGACAAGAGCGGTTGTGCACCAGAGGAGCAGGATCGGCCCTAGAAGCGTAAATAGCACTCGCCGCAAATACATATCACCCTCCCGCGTGCCAGGTAAAGTCGTTCACGCCCATTTTCGGACGCATCGGCTGAGGCGGAGATTGGCACTCCTCTGCCCTCGTGAAAGAAGCCGATTAAATCTTTTTGTATCTACAGGTGTTGCTTGTCAAGCGATTTCTGGCGTTTTCCCGGTTCTGTCCAATTAGCTGCACATTTTGAAGTTCTTGCCGTGGATTCTGACTCGGGTCTCCCATGTTAGTCTGGTCTGATTTTCGGTGGCACCGCTCGCGCTACGCAGCGAATAAGGTAGAGTCGGAGTCATGCTGATCTCTCGAGACCGTCTGTTCCCTCCTGCACCCGGTGTACGAAAGATTGCCAAGAGGCTCTATGAACACGTGCGATCGCTACCTATCGTCAGCCCCCATGGGCATACGCAGGCGGCGTGGTTCGCAAAGAACGAGCCTTTCCCCGATCCGGCAAAGCTCTTCGTGCAGCCCGACCACTACATCTATCGCATGCTCTACAGTCAGGGAGTCTCGCTCGAAGAGCTGGAGATTGGGCAACCGGAACTGAAGGATGCACGGAGCGTCTGGCGCATCTTCGCACGACATTACTATCTGTTCCGCGGAACGCCGACGCGCATGTGGCTGGACTTTGCCTTCCAGGAACTTTTCGGGCTGGAGCAGCGACTGTCGGAAACAACCGCCGATCTGTACTTCGACACGATCTCCGAAAAGCTTCGCGCTCCGGAGTTTCTGCCACGCGCTCTTTACGAGCGTTTCAATCTGGAAGTGCTGGCCACGACCGATTCCCCGCTCGATTCGCTGGCCGGTCACAAGGCCATTCGCGAATCCAACTGGAAGGCGCGGATTCTGCCGACCTTCCGGCCCGACCCGGTTGTCGATCCTGATTTTGCGGGATTTGCTGAAAACATCGCGAAGTTCGGCGAGAACACCGGCGAAGACACATCAACTTGGGCGGGCTATCTGAACGGGCTGCGAAGGACGCGCATTCGCTTCAAGGAACTCGGCTGCACCGCAACCGACCACGGGCATCCCACTGCACGAACCGCCAATCTTTCGTCAACCGACGCGGAGCAACTCTTTCGCCAAGTGCTCGCGGGCAATGCCGATGCCCGGCAGCAGGAACTCTTCCGTGCCCAGATGCTGACAGAAATGGCGCGCATGAGCCTTGAAGACGGCCTGGTCATGCAGATTCACCCGGGCAGCGCGCGCAACCACAATCGCGAGCTCTATGAGCGCTACGGCCGCGACGTGGGTGCGGACATCCCGATGCCGACGAACTATGTGGACGCGCTTCGCCCGCTGCTCGATCAGTTCGGCAATGAGCGCGACCTGACGATCATTCTTTTCACGCTGGATGAGTCGACTTACAGCCGGGAACTGGCCCCGCTGGCCGGGCACTATCCGTGCCTGAGGCTGGGTCCGCCGTGGTGGTTTCATGACAGTCCGGAGGGAATGATGCGTTTCCGCGAACGAGTCACGGAGACGGCGGGCTTCTACAACACGGTGGGGTTCAATGACGATACCCGGGCGTTTCTTTCCATTCCGGCGCGGCACGACGTGGCGCGGCGCATGGATTGCGTTTTTCTAGCGAAGCTTGTCTCCGAGCACCGACTGGAGGAAGAAGAGGCATCGGAAGTAGCACACGACCTCGCATATGGGTTGGTGAAGCAGGCGTATAAGTTGGAACGAGACTCGACATGACGGATAGAGCAGATTCCGACAGCCCAATAGAAAGTGCTGCATCTCCAAGCTCATCTCCAGGCAGGCGGCTCGGACGCGTGCGCTGGACGATCTGCGCCATGCTGTTCGCCGCCACCTCGATCAACTACATGGACCGCCAAGTGATCGCGATCCTCAAGCCCACCCTGCAGCAGAGCATCGGCCTGACGGAGGTGAGTTACGGCTACATTGTCGACGCATTTCAGATCGCCTACGCGCTGGGCCTGCTGGCCACCGGACGGCTGATCGACAAGCTCGGCACACGCATCGGCTACATGTTGGTGATGGCGGTCTGGAGCCTTTCCGCAATGGGCCACGCGCTGGCCAACACCGCGCTCGAGTTCGGGTTTGCGCGCTTCTTCCTCGGACTGGGCGAATCCGGCAACTTCCCGGCCGCGATCAAAACGGTGGCCGAGTGGTTCCCGCAGAACGAACGCTCACTGGCCACCGGCATCTTCAATTCCGGAGCAAATGTCGGCGCGATACTGGCTCCGCTGATTGTGCCTTGGGTGACGCTGCGCTACGGCTGGCACGCGGCCTTTCTCACCACCGGGCTCTTCAGCGCGCTCTGGATTGTGTGGTGGTTTCACAATTACCGCAAGCCCACCGACCACCCCACTCTTACGAGCGCCGAGTTACGGCACATCTACCAGGAGTCGGCGATGGAGATGGGCCCCACCTTGCCGTGGCGCCGGTTCCTGGGCTACCGCCAAACCTGGGCCTTTTCGATCGCGAAGTTCCTTACGGATCCGATCTGGTGGTTCTATTTGTTCTGGCTGCCGTCTTATTTCAGTTCGAAATTCAATCTGAATCTTTCGCATCTTGGGCTGCCGCTGATTATTGTCTATAACGTCTCGGCCATCGGCAGCATCGGAGGAGGTTGGCTGCCCGCGCCTTTCCGGCGGCTGGGACTGTCGCCCAACTACGCGCGGCTTGCGGCCATGCTCTTCTGCGCCTGCCTGGTCGTTCCCATCTTTACCGCCGCCAGGCTCAAGTCGGAGTGGGCCGCCATCGCGTTGCTCAGCCTGGCGGCGGGCGCACACCAGGGGTGGTCGGCCAATCTCTTCACTACATCATCGGACATGTTTCCGCGCAGTGCGGTGGGCGCGGTGGTCGGCATTGGCGGCATGGCAGGATCAGTCGGCGGTGCAATTTTCGCTTTCTTCGCAGGCCACATTTTGCAACTGACGCAAAGCTATTCCATCCTCTTCGGCATCGCGGCGAGCGCATATCTTCTGGCGCTACTCTTGTTGTGCCTGCTCGCTCCCGGACTGAAGAAAGTGGAATTCCCCGCATGAGCCTCTACTGCGCCACGGGCGGTGTCGAAGCCGATCTGTTTCCGCAGTTGAAAGATCTGCTCGCGGAAAGCCTGGCGAAACTCGGCCGACGGAACCGCGTGCTCGCCGTTCCGCCTGACCAAAGCCGCCTGCATTCCCGCGCCGGCGAGTTGACACGTTATGCATGGGAATACTACGGCGATCGTCTCCGGGCGGTTCTTCCGGCGCTCGGCACACACACCGCCATGCAGCCCGAGCAGATCGCGCGCATGTTTGGAACCATGCCGCAAGAACTCTTCCTCGTCCACAACTGGAGAACGGATGTCGAGACCCTCGGCGAAGTTCCGGCGGAGTTCATCCACGAGCAATCGGAGCACAAGCTGAACTTTGCATGGCCGGCGCAGGTGAACCGGATTATTGCGCGCGGTGGCTTTGACCTTATCCTCTCCATCGGACAAGTGGTGCCCCATGAAGTAATTGGCATGGCCAACTACAACAAGAACATTCTCGTTGGCACCGGAGGCCGCGACGGGATTAATCGCAGCCACTATCTGGGCGCGGTGTATGGGATGGAGCGCATCATGGGCCGCGCTGAAAACCCCGTGCGCAATGTTCTCAATTACGCGTCCGATCATTTTCTGCGGCATCTGCCCATCGTCTACGTGCTTACCGTTGTGGGGCGGATGTCGGACGGGCGGCTGGCTCTGCGCGGCCTTTTTGTCGGCGATGATGTCGAGTGTTTTTACCGCGCCGCCGAACTGAGCGTACGAGTGAACTTAGAAACGCTGGACACGCCCATCCAGAAGGCCGTCGTTTATCTCGATCCGCATGAGTTTCATAGCACATGGTTGGGCAACAAGGCTGTTTACCGTACACGCATGGCACTGGCCGACGGTGCGGAGCTGGTCATCCTTGCGCCGGGCGTAAAGGAATTTGGCGAAGACAAGACTATCGACACGCTGATCCGCAAGTACGGCTATCGTGGAACTCCGGCGACGCTTGAAGCGGTGAGTGCCAATGCGGATCTCGCCAGCGATCTGAGCGCGGCTGCGCACCTCATCCACGGATCTTCGGAACAG
>Ga0181532_10000721_pt1 | contig 33036 bp, 32 predicted proteins | sample PEATcosm2014_Bin_33_FD_119768 | JGI IMG/M metagenome (GOLD analysis project Ga0181532, IMG submission 119768) | Peatland microbial communities from MTU Mesocosm Facility, Houghton, MI, USA - PEATcosm2014_Bin11_30_metaG | ecosystem: Environmental > Terrestrial > Soil > Wetlands > Peat | place...
AACTTCTCCCCTGCCTGCATGCTGATCAGCAATCCCCAGCATGACGGATCGCCCCCTCCAGGCTCATCTTGTATGAGAAACGACCTCCCGCTCCAGGCTCATCTTGCATGAGATAAGACTCCGGCGACAACGCTCGCCCAAAAGGCGTATAATTCGGAAACGCGTACATCGCAACATTCTACGAGGGTATGATCCATGTGGATTCGAAAAGGACAGCGTGACCGTCTGAAGGGTGTTGATTCGCCCGTGCCAACCCAACTGGTTTCCAACGAGGAGTACATTCCGCGCCCTCAGTCGCAGAAGCAGAAAGAGGTCGAGTATTGGACCGGCCAGATCGCCGACGAGAAGTCCAAGAAACTCGGCATGGACCGTCGCAAATTCATGGCCACCCCTATGGGTCTGGCCGCCTGCTTCCTCGCCTCCAACAAGGTCTGGGGCAAGGTGTGGGACGTCGACGAGGAGGAAGCCACCGACCAGGGCGCTTACGAAGAGAAGTTGCCCAAGGGCGAGTACTTCGTCATGGACGTGCAATCACACTTCACCAACGGCGTTCCGATCGGCCTTCGCGGCCAGATCGGCCAGATGGAATTCTTCAAAAACATGGGCTTCAAGCTCAAGGAAGACAAAGACGCCTACAGCTTCCACAACTTTATCAAGGAGATGTTCTTCGACAGCGAGACCGACATGATCGTCATCTCCGGCGTGCCGGGCAAGGAACTGCAGCGCGACAAGGATGGCAAGGTCCTCGAAGGCGCCGCGCGCACGCCCGGCCTCAACATCCTGCCGAGTTGGCTCATGGCACAGTCGCGCGACGAGATCAACGCGCTGGCGCAATCCAAGCGCGCGCTCAGCCAGGGCAACCTCGCGCCGAATCACTACTGGGATCGCGTCGCCAACAAACCGGACAAAGCCGCCACCATCGAACAGATGGAGCGCGAGTTGAACCTGTACAAGATCTCTTCCTGGAAATGGTATTGTCACACCGATCCGGGCCGCTCCGGCGGAGGCTTCCAGTGCGACGATGAAAACGCGCAGTGGTTCATCGAGGAGTCTCGCAAGCGCGGCATGAAGACCTTCAGCGTGCACAAGGGCTACTCCTATCAGTCCCGTCTTCTCGGCCATCTGGCGAATCCCAAGGACATCGAAAAGGCGGCCTTGAACAATCCCGATATCACTTGGGTGATCTATCACTCGGCCATTCAGCACGGCTCTAACGAGCCTAACTGGGAGGATGCCAATAAGTACGACCCGACTACCGGCGACTTCGCCTGGCACAACATCCTCATCGATATCAAGCGCCGCAATCCGAAGATCGACAACGTGTATCCCGAGCTCGGTAGCTTCTTCGGACCGCTCGCTATCTCGAACCCCACGATGGCCATGCATGGAGTAGGCAAGAACATCAAGTACTACGGCGTGGATCACGTGATCTGGGGGACTGACTGCCTATGGTGGGGCTCGCCACAATGGGTCATCGACGCCTTCAAGCGATTTCAGATCAGCGACGAAATCTGCGAGAAATTCGGCTACAGCAAGATCAGCAAGGAAGACAAAGCCAAGATCTTCGGGCTCAATGCGGCGAAGATCTACAAGGTCGACATGGATGCCAAACGCAATCCGCTGCCGGCCGACGCGCTCTCGCGGCTGAAGACCGCATATGTGGGTCACGGCGGCGCGCGGTCGAACGAGGCCTTCGGGTGGGTGCGCGCCGACGATTAGTCACTCCCCCTACCCATGCTCTCCAGAGACGTGTGCGTAAGGAGGCCGTGGCGCAGGCACTTCTGCCTGCCCGCCGGCACTCTTGCCGGCGTGGTGTTGGCGACTAACTTACTCGCCCAGTCCCACGCCGGCCAGCCCATCCCAAAATACATCACCGGCGACGAATGCCTCTTCTGTCATCGCGTAAAAGTAGCGGACACTTGGCAGCAGAATCCGCACGCCCAAACCGTGCATCCGCGGGAAACGGCCGATGCGTTTCCCCCAGATGTCACAGATATCCTAGGCGCCCACCCGCCCCAGCGTGGACTGAAACCAGACGGCTACGGAAAGTTCGACATGCTGTCGCGCGATAGCAAAACCTGGGACAAACAGACTTTTGCCCAACGCTGCGCGGGCTGCCACACCACGGCTGTCGACCCACAAACCCACACTTTTTCCACCTCCTCGCTCGATTGCTACACGTGCCACGGCGTTGCCCCGGAAAATCATGGCACCGATACTTCACTAGTCTGGTTCTCAAAGAAACACTCCCGCGATCCGAAGCAGGTTGTGTCCATCTGCGGCCAATGTCATCTGCGGGAAGGTAAGTCGAAAACCAGTGGCCTGCCGTACCCCGATAACTTTGTCGCTGGTGACAACCTGTTTGAAGATTTTCAAGTTGATTTTGCAAAGGCCGATGATCCAAACCTCAACCCCGGCGACCGCCATATCGTACGCAACGCTCGCGATGTGTTCTCGGGAGGGAGCGAAGTGAGCTGCATTAGTTGCCACAAAATCCATGACCGTTCGTCATCCAAACACCGGCTGGTGCTGAGCGGCCCAATCTGCCTCGATTGCCACAACGCGGAAGGACCCAAGAAAGCCGTCAAGGCTTACACAGTGCACAGTGACTTATGCGAATACTAATACCGCTCGCGATCGTCGCGGCAGCAGCCGCCCAAGAGCTCCCCAAGGCCCATTTCCACCACATACATCTGAACGCGACCGATCCCGCCGCGGCCATCGAGTTCTACACTCACAAATTCGATTGCGAAAAGGCCAAATTCGCCGGCCAAACCGACGCGGTGTGGGCGCAAAGGTCGTGGATTCTGTTCAACAAGGTTAAGGAAGCGCCGCCGTCCGATATCGTCTCCGCCATCTGGCACTTCGGCTGGGGCGCGGAAGACATGCCCGCCGCATATCAGAAGCAACTCGATTCCGGCACGAAGTTCCAGACGCCTATTACGGACATCAGCGACCTGGTGGGCAAGCCGCCGGGCAACTTCTACTTTGCCTATGTCGATGGCCCCGATCACGCACTGATCGAACTGAACACCGCCGCGCACCACCACTTCGGACACGTACACTTGCTGAGTGAAGACCCCATCGCAGCCGGTCAGTGGTACAAAACATACTTCGGCGTCACCGGATACATAGGGCAGCGCACGGGGCGCGTGTACCGCGGCGTCCACGTCGATCCTGTCGCATCGCTCACCATGGATAACGTCAACATCATCATTTTTCCGGTCGAGTATGCGCGGGATGCGATGCCGGATCTGTGGAAGGACCGTGCCGCCTTCGCATCCACGAAGGGACGCGTGGTCGACCATCTGGCCTTCAGCGTCGATAACTTAAAGGAGACGCTGGCCCGTCTGAGGGCTGACGGTGTCAAAGTAATGGATGACGGATTCATCGAGGGACCGGACCGTATTAGTATAGAGTTAGTGGAAGGCCAGGCCCACAAGGAATAAGATGGAACAGCCAATTTGGAATTTTGAGCAGGAGCCGTGGATTGACGAAAATCCGGATGAGACCAGCATCAATTTGCGCGCCTACTTCGACCGCATGCCGGATGAGAAGATGCAACAGTACTCGCCGGATTGGACTGGCGAGCAAGTGATCGAGTGGGACGGGAACTTTAGGGATGACGGAGCCCTGATGATCGCCTGCTGCGAGCGCGACGTGGACATCCAGGAGTATCGGCGCGTGCTCGAACTAGCGCGTCGCTACCGGAATCGGGTGCGCGGGCAGTTGCTTCAGTCGAGCGCCGCCGCAAACCGTTCCACGAACCGGTAAACGTCCGAGAACGAGTTGTACAGGGGCGCCGGCGCGACTCTTAGGATATCCGGCTCTCGCCAATCGCAAACGACGCCTTCTGTGGCGAGCCGGTCACACATCGCGTGCACGTTGGGACCCACTCGAATCGAAAGCTGTGCCCCGCGGCGCTCGGGATCGCTCGGCGTGATGATGGAAAACCCGCGATCGGCATGCCGCCCCAGCAGGAGTTCCAAGTAGCCGGTCAACAGCATGCTCTTGGCCCGCAGCCGTTCCATGCCGGCTTCATCCATCACGTCCATGGCCGCCCGCAGCGCCGCCAACGACACGATAGACGGGTTGCTCACTTGCCACCCTTCGGCGTCGGGCGTGGCGTGAAACTCGGGTCCCATACGAAAGCGAGTCTCCGGATCATGGCCCCACCATCCGGCAAACCGCGGCAGATCCTCGCGCGCGTGGCGCTCATGCACGAAGCAGCCCGCGATGCTTCCCGGACCGCCATTGAGATACTTGTAAGTGCACCAGACCGCGAAGTCGGCGTCCCAATCGTGGAGCTTCAAAATCACGTTGCCAGCCGCATGCGCTAGGTCGAAACCTACCACGCAGCCTTTGGCGTGGCCCGCCCGCGCGACCCCGGCGAGATCGAATGCGCGGCCGGAAGAGTAATTCACCCCGCCCAACAGAATGAGCGCGACAGCATCGCCTTGCTGATCGAGCAGAGCCTGTAGCTCTTCTTCTCCCGCCACGGCTATGAGTGATTCCTCCGGATCGAATCCATGAAACTGGATCTGTGACTTGACGGCATATTGATCCGAGGGGAAGGCGTTCTCCTCGATCACGATCTTGTGGCGTTCGAGTGTCGGCCGGTAGAAAGAAACCATCATCAGATGGAGATTCACCGTGAGCGAGTTCATAACCACAACTTCCGAAGGCAGCGCACCCACCAGCCGGGCAGTTTGTTCGGTCAGTAGCTTGGAGTAAGTCACCCAGGGATGGCACGCGCGGAAATGCCCCGCCACGCCCAGTAGTTCCCAGTCCTTCATCTCCCGCTCGATGTACGCGCGTGCAGTCTTTGGTTGCAGCCCCAGAGAGTGCCCGCAGAGATAAGTGCATTCGGCGCCATCGGTCGACTTAGGGAAATAGAAGCGTTCCCGAAGGGCGGCCAGAGGATCCGCCGCAGTCATAGACTGCGCAAACTCGGGTGTCGGTTGGAAAGTCATCACCCGCGTCCAATAAACGGCATATTGGTGGCCATCACGGTCATAAACTGGACGTTGGCATCCAACGGCAGATTCGCCATATAGAGGACGGCATCGGCCACGTGCCGCACGTCCATCGAAGGCTCCGCCATCTTAGTGCCGTTCGCCTGCGGCACGCCGGCCGCCATGCGCCGGGTCATCTCCGTGGCGGCATTGCCGATGTCGATCTGGCCGCAGGCGATGTCGTGCTTGCGGCCGTCTAGCGAAATGCACTTGGTGAGTCCGGTGATCGCGTGTTTTGTCGCCGTATAAGGGGCTGAGTTGGGCCGCGGCACATGCGCCGAGATCGAGCCATTGTTGATGATGCGCCCGCCGCGCGGAACCTGTGCCTTCATGATTTTGATGGCTTCCTGCGCGCACAGGAACGCTCCCGTCAGATTAACGGCCACGACCGCGCTCCACTGCTCATAGCTGAGGTCTTCCATCGGAATGCCGGGTGCGCCGATGCCAGCGTTGTTGAAGAGCACGTCCAACCGGCCGAAAACTTCCTTGGTACGCGCGAACAGTGCGCGCACCGAATCCGGTTGGCCGACGTCGGTGGGCACGGCGAGCATCTTACCACCGGAGGGTTGTGCCAATGCGGCAGTCTTCTCCAACTCCGCGGCGCGGCGCCCGGCCAGCACTACGGAATATCCCGCGGCCTGTAGGCCAAGGCTGACCGCGCGGCCAATGCCGCTGCCGGCGCCGGTCACCAGCGCGATCTTGTGGATGGTGGGCATGCTCATCGTCCGTGCGACGCACCCTGCTGCACGGCCAGCAGCACAAAGAACACGAAATTGTAAGCCGCGTGCATTAGGACGGCTGCCTTGGTCGATCCGGTGCGGAGGCGCATCCAGCCGAAGGACGCGCCTGCCAGCGTGATCATGAGGCCGTGGCGCCACGAGTAGCCGTACTCCGGCAAATGCATCAGGCCGAACGCCGCTGCCGCCAGCAGAACTCCCGGCGCGGCGCCCAGCGAACGCACCAACAACGGCTGCAGAAATCCGCGAAACAGGAGTTCCTCGCATAGCGGAGCGAGCGTGGTCCCAAACACCGCGAGCAGCATCATGGACGCCTTGTCGGATAGCAAATCCTTCATGGGACTGTTGATATCCGGGGTCCTCAGCAGCACGCTGGCCAACATCACTCCAAATGCGACCACCACTCCGCTGGCCGCGAGAAACGAGGTGCTCACGCCTGTGGGCACCCAGCGCAGCGATTGCCAGAACGGCCGGCCGTAGTACCGGCGAAAAATCACGGAGAGCATCAAGAGCAGGAAGCCGTACAGCAGAAATTGCGCCGGCAGCGCCACGTAGAGGGGCTTAACGTGCACGACCGAAAGGAATGCACTCACCAACAACTGGTCGACCATCAACGCGAAAAGCGCGATCGCGAGGAACGCGGCCAAATCCAAATAACCCCAGAACGGGTAGCGCTCCGGTGGAGGAATCTCTGAGTGAAGTTCCGGCAGAGAAGGCTCCGTCGGCGAAGGCTCTGGCGGCGCCGTGAGATCGGGTGGCGGCGGTTCCGGGCTCATGGCTCCTTTTCGATGAGGCACGCGGCCAGCAGCGGCACCAGCAACTCATGGTGCCCGGTCAGCGCGTATCCCGCGCCGCCCGATTTGGTGTGCGGCCGCTCCACCACGTTGACCTTGGGGCGATAGTGTTGCAAGAAGTCCAGGTTTACCGTCGCGAAGCCGGCGAGCGGATGGCCCAGATTGCGCACCGCCGAAACGGCCTTCAGAAAAACCTCCGGCAATATCACTGCGGAGCCTACGTTCAGATAGACGCCGCCCTCATGGAGTCCGGTCGCGAGCGAGCACAGCAAGCGGAAATCGCGATGCGTGGCGCTGCCGATTGCCGCCGCGTCCACAGCCGGATGCGTGTGCGGCGTGTCGGTTCCGACCGCCACGTGCACGGTGATGGGCGTGGCGGCGCGCCAAGCCTGGAGCAGAAGGCTCGCCGGTGCGAAGGCCGGATCGGCAATCTGGTCGAGGCGCCGTCCCAGCGCTTCTCCCATGCCGAGGGAGTCACGATCGCCGGCCGCGATCGCCTGGTTCATCTCGCGCCCGGTCTCCTCGGCGGCGCCGAAGCGGCCGTCGGGCAGGACGGCTTCCACATCCTCGCTGGTCTGCCCCGCCAGCGCAATCTCGAAATCGTGTATGGCAGTCGCCCCGTTCATGGCGAAAGCGGTGGCGTAACCGCGGCGCATCAAGTCCACTAGGACCGGCGCCAGTCCGCACTTGATCACGTGCCCGCCCAATCCCCAAATGATGGCGCGCTTGTGTGCGCGCGCGGCGACAAGGGCCGCGACCACTGAGCGAAGCGAGTCGCCCGCCAGGATGTGTGGCAGCGAATCCAGCCATCCTGCCAATCCCGCGCCCTTCTGGTATGGCGCTGCAAAATCCGCCACCCGAACCTTGCCGCCGCGAGACTGCAAAGGAACAGTTTTCAATCCGGAGAAATCCATCGGCCGCGCAGAGTATTTGCTCATAACCTAAATCGCACCGCGCCGCGCCGTGGGGTTGCATCGCCGTGTCGCCCGCTCGCCCGCTCGCCCACTCCGCTCCCCGCGTCTCCCGGTCGCCGCGTCGCCGTGTCGCCGTGTCGCCGTGTCTCCGTGTCGCCCGCTCGCCCGCACGCCCGCTCGGCTCCCCGTGTCTCGCAGTTGCCCTGTCGCCGTGTCGCCGTGTCTCCGTGTCGCCCGCTCGCCCGCTCGCCCGCTCGCCCACTCCGCTCCCCGCGTCTCCCGGTCGCCGTGTCGGCGTGTCGCCGCGTCCCCGCCTCTCATATCACCCTGCGCAGCGCCTCCGCCGTGTAACTTTTTTTCGACTTCGCCACTTGCTCGGGCGTGCCCGCCGCCACCAGCCGCCCGCCGTATTCGCCGCCATCCGGCCCCAGATCGATAATCCAGTCGGCGGTCTTGATCACATCGAGGTTGTGCTCGATTACCACCACGGTATTCCCCAGATCCACCAGCCTCTGCAGCACGTCGAGCAGCTTGCGCACGTCGTCGAAGTGCAATCCCGTGGTGGGCTCGTCCAGTACATAAAACGTGCGCCCGGTCTGCCGCCGGCTCAACTCCTTGGCCAGCTTGATGCGCTGCGCTTCGCCGCCCGAAAGCGTGGTGGACGACTGGCCCAAGTGGATGTACCCCAGCCCCACGTCGTTCAACGTCTGCAGCTTCGGCCGGATCTGCGGGATGTTCTCCATCAGGCCGAGCGCCTCCTCCACGGTTTTGTCCAGCAGGTCGGCGATCGACTGTCCCTTGTACTTCACCTGTAGCGTCTCGTGATTGTACCGCCGCCCGCGGCACACGTCGCATGTGACGTACACGTCGGGCAGAAAGCTCATCTCGATTCGCTTCAGCCCGTCGCCCTGGCAGGCCTCGCAACGGCCGCCCTTTACGTTGAAGCTGAACCGTCCCGGACGGTAACCCCGCTCGCGGGATTCCGGCAGCATCGCGTAGAGATCGCGAATCGGCGTGAACAGGCCCGTGTAAGTGGCGGGGTTGGAGCGCGGCGTGCGCCCTATGGGCGATTGGTCGATGCGAATCACCTTATCCAGAAGATTCATACCTTTGATCGCCGCAAACTTGCCGGGGTTTTCACGCGATCCGTAAATCTGCTGGGCCAGCGCGCGATACAAAATCTCGTTCACGAGTGTCGATTTTCCGCTGCCCGAAACGCCCGTCACCACCGTCAGCAGGCCCAGCGGAATCTCCACATCGATGTTCTTCAGGTTGTGCTCGGCCGCGCCGATAATCGCCAGTTTCTTCCCGTTCGAGGGGCGTCGCACGGCCGGCAACGGAATCGTCAAGGCTCCTGAAAGGTATTGCCCGGTCAGCGAGCCGGCATTCCCCGCGATGCCCTTCGGCGTACCGGCTGCCACCAGATCGCCGCCCAGCCGCCCCGCTCCCGGCCCGAGGTCGATTACGTAATCCGCCCGGTGAATCGTCTCGGCATCGTGCTCCACCACCAGCACCGTGTTCCCCATATCGCGAAGCTGCGCAAGGGTCTCCAGCAGCCGGCCATTATCGCGCGGATGCAGTCCGATGGAAGGCTCGTCCAACACATAGAGCACCCCGCGCAGCTTGGAGCCGATCTGCGTGGCCAGCCGTATGCGTTGCGCCTCGCCGCCGGAAAGCGTCGCCGCGGAGCGTTCCAGGCTCAGGTAATCCAGACCCACGGCCGAGAGAAACTCCAGCCGCCGGCGGATTTCGTCCAGGATGCGCGCAGCAATCTGCATCTCGCGGTCGTTGAATTCCCAGTTGCGCACGGTCATCAGCGCCCGCGCAATCGGCATCGTGGTGAACTCGGCGATCGAGAAGTTCTTCACGCGCACGGCCAGGCTCGAAGGGCGCAGCCGCTTGCCTTGGCACGCCGGGCACACCACCGGCGACATGTACTCGGTGAGCCACTCGCGATAGTCTTCCGACGCTTCTTCGTAGGTGTGCTGCAGGAGTTTGAGAATGCCCGGAAATCCGTTGCTGCCTTCGAGCAGCGTGGTCTGCGCCTTTTTCGAGAATTGGTCGAATGGCTTGGCCAGGTCGATCCGCAGCTCTTTGGCCGCCTCGGCCAGGCGGTGCCGCATGTAAGCCGATCCCGCGCCCGGCCCCAGGCCGCCCTCCAACAACGGGCGCGAAAAATCCACAATTACCTTGCCGGGATCGAACGCCCACTTGTTGCCTAGCCCGGTGCATTCCTCGCAAGCGCCGTAAGGGCTGTTGAAGGAAAACGAGCGCGGCTCAAGCTGCGGGACGCTGGTGCCGCACTCCGTGCAAGCCAGTTTCTCCGAATAAAGCCGCTCTTCCCCGTTCACCACCGCGATCAGCACCACGCCGCCGGCCAGCTTGGTGGCCGTTTCGATGGAGGCCGCCAGGCGCTTCTCGATGCCCGGCTTCACCAGCAGCCGGTCGACGACCACCTCGATGGTGTGGTTCCGCCGGCGATCGAGCGTGATCTCTTCATCCAGCGAGCGCAAGATGCCGTCGATCCTCGCCCGCACGAATCCCTGCCGCGCGAGTTTCTCCAGGTCCTTTTTATACTCGCCCTTGCGCCCGCGCACCACCGGGGCCAGCACCATGATGCGGTCGTCCGGGCGCAGCGCCAGCACGTGCTGCAGGATCTGCTCGGTGGTCTGCCGCGAGATCGGGTTGCCGCACAGCGGACAGTGCGGCGTGCCGATCGAGGAATACAGCAGGCGCAGGTAGTCGTAGATCTCGGTGATGGTGCCCACCGTGGATCGCGGGCTCCGGCTGGTGGTTTTCTGCTCGATGGAAATGGCCGGGCTCAGTCCCTCGATGGAATCCACGTCTGGCCGCTCCATCTGATCCAGGAACTGCCGAGCATACGTGGAGAGCGTCTCCACGTAGCGCCGCTGGCCTTCGGCGTATATCGTGTCAAATGCCAGTGACGATTTCCCGGAGCCGCTCAGGCCTGTGATAACCGTTAAGGTGTTGCGTGGAATCTCCACGTCGATGTTTTTCAAATTGTGCTGGCGCGCACCGTGCACAGAGATTCGGTCGAGCATAATAATACTGTTCGGGAGATCGGAAGGCTAACTTCTATTGTCACGCGGGTTGAGTTGTCCGCGCAATTGGTGTATAACACAAATAACGTGTTCCATTGCCCAACTTGTCGCGGAAAGTTGCGGCGCGTGCACCGGACCTTCGCGGAAAAGTTCCTGTACGTGGCAATGTACGAGTGTGGCCAGTGCCATACGCGAAAGCCCGAGCCGCGCTGGTACGCGCTGTACTTGGGCGATTACCCGCGGTGCCCGATCTGTGGTACCTATCGCCTCACGCGCCTGGCCACGCCAGACCGCATCGATCCGATGTATAAGGGCGCCCTCAACCTGGTGCAACGAATCTTCGGCGCGGACTTGTACCATTGCCGCTACTGCCGCATCCAATTCTACGATGTGCGCGACCCGATTGCGCCGGAAGTGAAAGACGCGGCGAACTCTGCCGCGGCCGTCGGCGGCGAGGCCAAGCCGGCATAGCGGGCAGCACGCGCTAAACCAAACCCACGCTAGAATAGAAGCTTCCGCTCGATGCTCGAAAAACAATTATCGGATCTTGAATCCGGCGCGCTGGCCCGCATTCGCGCTGCCTGTTCGCCGCCGGACCTGGAGGCGGTGCGCATCGAAGTGCTCGGCCGCAAAGGCTCGCTCGCGCATATCAGCAAAGAGATGGGCAAGATCGCGTCAGAAGAGCGCGCCGGCATCGGCAAGCTGCTCAATACCGCAAAGCAGAACATCGAAGCCGCCCTCGAATCCACGCAGCGCCAATTCGCCGAGGCCGCACTGGCAACTCGCCTGGATGCCGAATGGGTGGACCTGACGCTGCCTGCTCCCGGCCCGCCAATGGGCCATCTGCACCCTATCACTCAGATCCAAACCGAAATCGAAGATCTCTTCACATCCCTCGGCTTCGCGGTCCTCGATGGACCGGAAGTCGAAACCGAATATCACAATTTCGACGCGTTGAACATCCCGGCCGACCATCCGGCGCGCGACATGCAAGATACGTTTTGGCTCACCGACGGCAACCTGCTGCGCACGCATACTTCGCCGGTACAGGTGCGCGGCATGGAGCGCCTGGGGCCGCCGCTGCGCATGATCGCGCCCGGACGCGCCTTCCGCAACGAAAACGTGGACGCCTCGCACGAACATACGTTTTATCAGCTCGAAGGCATGATGGTGGACCGCGATGTCTCGGTGGCCCACCTCATCTACTTCATGAAAACGCTGCTCACCGCCATTTTCAAGCGCGAAGTGACGGTGCGGCTGCGGCCGGGCTACTTTCCCTTCGTCGAACCCGGCTTTGAGTTGGACATACAATGCCTGATCTGCGGCGGTCCCGGCTGTGCCGTCTGCAAGCAGAGCGGGTGGGTGGAGCTGCTGCCGTGCGGCCTGGTGAATCCGAACGTGCTGCGCATGAGCGGCATCGATCCGGAGGAGTGGAACGGCTTCGCCTTCGGCCTGGGACTGACGCGTCTGGCGATGATGAGATATGCGATCGACGATATACGGCTGCTGCAAGGCGGCGATCTCCGTTTTCTAAATCAGTTTTGACGTGGCGCAGGCACTCCTGCCTGCCGCGTCGACACTCTTGTCGGCGCAAAGGATTTTTTGCTTGAAGTTCTCATACAACTGGATTCGCGAACACGTCCCAGCGCTCGACACTCCGGCGCACGAACTCGAACGGCTGATCACGATGCGCACCGCCGAGTGCGAAGGGATTGAGCCCGTCGGCGAGTTGCTAGCAGGGGCTTGCGCTGCGCGCGTCAGATCCGTCGATCCCATCCCCGACAGTCACAACGTGAAGGCCGCAGTCCAAACCGGCCGCTATGGAGACAAGGTGGTGGTGTGCGGCGCTCCCAACTGCCGGCCCGGCATCGTAAGCGTCTACGTGCCCATCGGAAAAAAGGTCATCAATGGTGTCGAAAGCGACGGAATGCTGGCCAGCGGCGCCGAGTTGGGCCTGAACCGCGACGCTGCCGGCATCGTTGAACTCGCCGGTGAGTTCGACGCCGGCGCGCCCCTGCCAGGCTGCGCGCCGGACAAGATCATCGAGATCGACAACAAGTCCATCACCCATCGCCCCGACCTGTGGGGCCACTTCGGGATGGCGCGCGAAGTGGCCGCGATCCTGCGGCAGCCGTTGCGCGATCCGGTCAAACCGAGCCTGGTTCCATCGGCGCCCGCGCCCATAGGGGTGGCGATCGAAGACCTCGATCTATGTCCGCGGTACAGCGCGCTGGTGTTCGAGAACGTCACCATCCGGCCGTCGCCGCTGTGGCTGCAATACCGGCTCACGGCGATCGGCCTGAATCCGATTAACAACATCGTGGACATGACCAACTTCGTCATGTCCGAACTGGCGCAGCCCATGCACGCCTTCGATCGCGACCTGCTCCACGGCGATACCATCTTCGTGCGGCCCGCTCGCGAAGGCGAATACTTCCTGGCATTGAACGAGCAGGATTTCACGCTCAACCCTGCGAACCTGGTGATCGCCGATGCCAAAAGTGCGGTGGCCTTGGCCGGTGTGATTGGCGGAATGGATAGCGCGATCGTCGAAGGAACCACGCGCATTGTGCTCGAAAGCGCGTGCTTCAATGCCTCAAGCGTGCGTCGCACCTCCGCTGCGCTGAAGTTGCGCACCGACGCTTCCATGCGCTTCGAAAAATCGCAGGACCCCGCCAATACAGTGCGGGGCCTCGCGCGCGCCGTCGAGTTGCTACACGAGTTGTCACCCGGCATCCGCTTGGTGGGCGGCCTGGCGGACCAGCGCAAGCAGATCGCGCCGCCGCCGCCGATCCTGCTGCCGATGGATTGGCTGGTGCGCAAGCTCGGCAAAGACGTCAGTCCCGAAGATGTGCGCGATATCCTGGAGCGCCTGGCGTTCGAAGTCTCCAGTCACGCTCCCCGCCTGTTTTCCGTCGCGGTGCCGTCGTGGCGCGCCACCAAGGATATCGCGCTGAAGGACGACCTAGTGGAAGAGGTCGGCCGCATGATCGGGTACGATTCCATCGAGCCGCGGCCGCCCGCCGTCTTAACCACCGTGCCGCCCGCCAATGAAGAGCGCGCGTTCCATCGCCGGGTCCGCGCGGTGCTCGTGGACCAGGGTTTCACCGAAGTCTACAATTATTCGTTCGTGACCGAGGCGGACGCGCGCATCTTCGGCATGGATCCGGCCGAGCACGTCACTGTCGCTAATCCCATCGCGCCCAACCAGTCGCTGCTGCGCATGTCGCTGCTGCCGGAGTTGCGCGGCAACGTGCTGGAGAACAGCAAGCACATGGACGCATTCCGCCTGTTCGAAATAGGCCGCGAGATCCACCGCCAGCCGCAAGGTCTGCCGCGCGAGATTCCGCACCTGGCTGCCGCGATCTACAGCAAGGATGGCGACGGCATCGCGGGCCTGTTCGAGATGAAACGCACGGCACAGTGCCTGATGCCCGGGGCAGAGGCGCGTCCCGCTGAAGCGAAGCCGTACGAACACCCGGCGCGCGCGGCGGAAATCCACTGGCGCGGTGCTGTGCTGGGCCGGCTCTTCGAGTTGCACCCGTCGCTGGGCGAGGGCCGCACGGCCATGCTGGATCTGGATCTCCCGCGCATGCTACAGGTCGCGCCCAAAGAGACGCGCTACGCGCCGATCCGCCGGTATCCTTCGAGTGCCTTCGATCTTTCCGTGGTGGCCGGCGAACGGGAACTCGTGGGTGACCTGCGCGATAAGCTTGTGCCGCTCGCCGGAGAGTTGCTGCAATCCATCGAATATCAACGCCAGTACGCCGGTCCCCCGCTGGCCGGGGGAACCAAGAGCGTGTCGTTCCGCTTGACGGTCAGCTCGGCGGAGCGCACGCTTTCGTCCGAAGAAGTGGGCGAGATCCGCGTTCGCCTGATCGATGGGATGCGCGCGCAGGGGTACGATCTGCGCTTGTGAGCACGCAGCGCGCCAAGCCGGGTGGGTGGGTCGATCGCCGGGTGCTTCGCGGGCCGCAGCCCTGCCGCTGGTGCCGCGGTGAGGTTCCCAAGGGCCGCTTCACGTTCTGCTCCCCGCAATGCGTGCACGAGTGGAAGCTGCGCACCGATCCTGGCTACTTGCGCGAGCAGGTCTTCGCCCGCGACCGCGGCGTCTGCGCACGGTGCGGCGTGGACACCGAAGCTCTGCGCAAGGAGAAGCGCAAGCTCGACTACGCGGCCCGCCGACAATTCGAGAAGGACTGGGGCCATCGCCGCCATCTTTGGGACGCCGACCATATTGTCCCGGTGGCCGAAGGCGGAGGCGAGTGCGATCTGGCCAACATGCGGACGTTGTGCCTGAAGTGCCACCGCGAGGCAACCGCGGCGCTGAGGAAGCGGTTGAGGACGCGGTTGCGGCAGCGGCCGGGGAAGCTGTAGCCGCCGTGCTAGGATGCTTCAAAAGGAAGCCTTATGCCCTTTGTCGACACCAGCAGCCTCAAAGTGATCGAGCGCTTGCCGGGCTGGCGCGGACGCTATTTCCACTCGCCGAGCATGACGTTTGCGCACTACGACTTTACCCGCGGCGCGTCCATTCACGAGCACTTCCATCCTCAGGAGGAAGTCTACGAGGTGCTCGAAGGGGAGCTCGAAGTGACCATCGACGGCGTCACTCAGATCGCCCGTGCGGGCCTGGTTGCGATCGTGCCCGGTAATGCCCGCCATTCGGTCAAGGCCCTCACCGACGGCCGGGCCATCATCGTCGACTATCCGGTGAGGCGCGATTTCGATTAGTTTAGGTGCGCGAGCGCTTGCAGACGTCCGCCGGAAGCCCGGCCTGACCACACGATCGTTCTCAATTTCCAGCCGGATAGCCGGTTAAATCATCTGGATTATCCAGCCTGGAAAAAGGATGCAGACTGTGCCGCGCGTGGCGGAGGCCAGCGTGCCGCCTAAGCCGCTGGCGCCGCGACTGCCTCCGCTCCGTACTTCTCGAAGAAATGCGCCACGGTCATGATGCCCTGGTAGTAATTCTCCAGTTTGTACTTCTCATTGGGCGAATGCAGGCCGTCGTCCGGCAAGCCTAAACCCATCAGCACCGTGGGAATTCCCAAGTGATTGGCGAAGTCGCCGACGATTGGAATCGATCCGCCTGAGCGGATAAAAACGGTCTTCTTGCCGAGGATGTCGCTGAAGGCCTTGGCGGCCACCTTGATGGCGGGATGATCCGGATTCACCGACAGCCCGGGCCCGGAGCTCAACACCCGCACCTCGAACTGGATGCCTTTGGGAGTGTGCTGTGTTACGAATTCGCGGAAGGCCGCCAGAACCTTGTCGGGGTCCTGATTGGGCACCAGCCGGAAGCTCACCTTCGCTGTGGCCTTCGCGGGAATCACGGTTTTCGCGCCGGCCGCGGTGAATCCGCCCGCGATGCCGTGCACTTCGAAAGTCGGACGCGCCCAGACGCGCTCCAGCACCGAAGGCTTCCTCTCGCCGGTGAGTACGCTCGATCCAACCTCTTTCTCCCGGAATTCCTCTTCGCTGAAAGGCAGCCGCTTCCAGCTTCGCTTCTCGGCGGGCGCGGGCGCCTGCACATCGTCGTAGATGCCCGGCACCTGAATCACGCCGTTGGCATTCTTCACTTTGGAAAGCAACTCCACCAGCCCGAAGATGGGATTCGGGGCCGCGCCCCCGTACAAGCCGGAGTGCAGATCGCGCGCCGGCCCTCTGGATTCCACCTCCAGGTAAACCAATCCGCGCAGGCCGATGCACAGCGTGGGTATCCCCTCGGCGAAAAGCTCGGTGTCGGAAACCAGCGCGACATCGGCCTTCAACTTCTCGGGATTCTCGGCCACGTACTTGGCAATGGATTCGCCACCCACCTCTTCCTCGCCTTCCACCAGGAACTTGACATTGATGGGCAGCGTTCCGGTCGTGGCGCGTAGCGCTTCGATGGCCTTCACGTGCATGTACATCTGCCCTTTATCATCCGCCGTGCCGCGCCCGTAAATGTTGCCGTCGCGCACTTCCGGCTCGAACGGCGGGCTCTTCCATTCTTCCAGCGGATCGGCGGGCTGCACATCGTAGTGGCCGTAGCACAGCACTGTGGGCTTTCCCGGCGCGTGCATCCAATCCGCGTAGACCAGCGGATGCCCGGCCGTCGGGATGATCTCGACATTCTCCATGCCGACGTGGCGCAGGCTGTTGGCGACGAATTCAGCCGCGCGATCGATATCGCCGCGGTGCTCGGGCAGCGTGCTGATGCTGGGAATACGCAGAAACTCCTTCAACTCGTCGAGAAGACGCTCGCGATTTTGTTCGACAAATGTGTCTGTATTTTTGGACATAAGTTTTTCCGGTATGAATGACCATTATAAGACCGCGCGCGCTGGCCGCCGGCGTCACGTGTTCTTGTCCGGCTTCATCACCGCCACATAGCTCAGGTTGCGGTAAAGCTGGTTGTGATCCAGCCCGAAGCCGATGACGAAATGATCGGGGATCTCGAAACAGCGGAACTCCACGGGAATCTGCACCAGCCTGCGGGAATTGCGGTCCAGAAACGTACACACGCCCAGCGAGTTGGGTCCGCGGCTGGAGAGCGTTTGCAGCAGGTAGCGCAACGTCAAGCCAGTGTCCACGATATCCTCCACCAGCAGCACGTCTTCGTTTTCGATTCCCTCGTCCAGATCCTTGGCGATACGCACCACGCCGGGCGCGCTGGATCGGTTCGAAAAAGTCGAGATCGCCAGAAAGTCGATTTTTACCGGGATCTGAATCTGCCGGGCCAGCGCCGTCAGAAAAAAGACGGAGCCTTTGAGCACACCGATCAGTTTGAGCGGCTTGCCGCGGTATCGCTCCGTGATCTCCGCGGCAACCTCATGAATGCGCTGGGCAATCTGTTCCTCGGTGAACAGAATCCGCTCGATGGCCGGAAGAGGATCTTTGCTCATGCCTTCGCGGGCCGTTCCGCCAAGCCGTACTTGAAGATCAGATTTTCGAAATCCTTCTGGTAGAAGATCTGAATGTTCATGTGCGGATACAGCTCCCGCAGCAGCCGGATCTTGCGGTTCTTGCGGGTCACCAGGGATTGCTTCATGGTCGTGAGCTCCACGTAAAGATCGAACTCCGGCAGGTAGAAATCCGGAGTGAACGATTCGGATACGCGCCCCTCCGCATCCCACTGTACCGGAAAACTGCGTGGCTCGTACTCCCATGCGATGCGGTAGAAATCCAGCAGGTTTGCGAAGATCTGCTCGCTCTGATGCGCGAAAGCCTTATCCGGCAGACGCACCGCGCCCGGTGGCACGATGCCATGCCGCGAGAGGCGCAGGCGGATCTGAAACTGGATTTGCGCTTCGGCCGCGGCTGACAGAAAGCCGCGCTCCTTCAGGCCCAGCGTGCGCACCGAGCTTTGAATCAGCTCCACCATCTGCTCGGAATCCATGGATTCGGCATTCAGCAGCAAGTCGAACCAATAGGGAGGCGCGGTGGCCCTGCCGAACATGCTCTTATACTGTGCGCTTTGGGCGGCATCCAGTTCACGGAGCAGTTGCCGGGCTGCCGCGCGCTCCAGCCGGCGGTCCAGCATCAGATTGCCGATTCTGACCGAATCCCCCGCCACCAGGTGCACGCGCAGGGTGCCGGGGAACTGGCGCGAAAGCATCTCAGCGCCTGGCGCGCAGTACACCAGGTGATGCTCGGTGGCCAGCCGCGCCAGGATGGATGCCACCAGATCGGCGCGGGCCTTCTGGGGCACGTCCGCGTCCGGACCGAAGTCGTGCTCGATGAGTCCGTGAATCCGCGACTCATTGACCAGCTCGAACCCGAGGCGGTGCACGCTGATGCGCGCCACTTCTTCAAACCGGCAACCGGGCTGTCCGGAAACGGCGATCAACGCCATGTCATCAGGCCCATGATATCAAGGCGCGCGTGGCGCGCCGGAAGTTCGATATCCTCCGATATCCTCGTCGCCACGCACGAAACTACGGTACTCTGTAGATCTGCCGGCCGTTTGCCGGGAGACGCGAAAGAAATGGCGTTACGAATCAGCGTGTTGTCTTCGGGCGCCATCCTGCTGGAGGGCCAGCCAGTAGGCCTCGCAGATCTGGACGCAGCTCTCAAAACCGCCAAGGAAACCAGCGGCTCTGTCTGGTATTACCGGGAAGGCGTTCATGCCGAACCGCCGCCCCTCGCAAGGACTGTTCTGGAGTTGGTCGTCAAGTGGAAGCTGCCGATCAGCCTTTCGAGCAAGCCGGATTTCTCCGACTACGTAGATCCCCGTACCGGGCAGAGCCATCCCCGCGCGCAAACCGGGCCTGCGGCGGCCACCGCTCCGAATCGTCTCGAACCGCGCATGCCGGATGTGGACCAGCAGCGGAATGTGGAAGCGATCCTGGCCACGGCCTGGACCACAGCCGCGGATGAAAACGGACGCGGCGGGATCGCGATCCTGCGGCCGGACCGCTCCTTACTGCTGATGCCGCGGCTGCCCCAGTCTGCCGAGCTCGACGCGCTGGCGAAGAATATGGAGCGGGTGATTTCATCCGCAGTGAAGCGCAACATCGCAGTCATCGCAGATACCAGCTTCGCGGAAACTGGTCAAAGCGCCGTGCCAAGCCTGGCCCATGTGAACCAGACCGTCCCGTTCTTTGGGATGCTGGTCGGCCTGTCGTCCATCGGCCACTGCGTCTGGATGTTTGAGGGACACCCCTCCGCGCTCGCCGCCGGTTGCCGGGATGCGGATGTCCTGATCGTCGACAGCGCCATGGCACGGTTCCTTCCGGCGGGCTGGCAGGATACAGCCGCCGGGACGATGCGCAACCCCAATATCCTGCTGCACGATCGCCAGACATTCAAACTCCGCGCCGTCCGTAAGGTGGGCGCCGGCGCCAATCTCGAGTTCCAGCTTTAACCGCGCCCGCGCCACGATGCGTGTTATGATCCCTCGCATGTTCTGCCATAACTGCGGGACCCAAGTGAGTCCCGAGGCTGCGTTTTGCCCCAACTGTGGGACGTCGTTCGCCGCGGCGGCGTCCGATCTGGCCGGCGTGCCTGCCACCCCCTGGACTCCACCGGCTACTGTCCAGGTCCAGGCAGGACGCTGGATCAGCGAAGGCTGGGAGTTGGTGAAAGCGGATATGGGTACGTTCGTGCTCTTAACTCTTGTCTTCTGTGTACTGAGTTCGGCGGTACCCATCATTCTGCAAGGGCCGATGATCGCTGGCATGCACATCTTCATCATGAAAAAGTTGCTCGGCCGCCGTGCGGAATTCGCCGACCTCTTCCTGGGTTTCAATTACTTCGTGCCCACACTGGTCGCCTCCGTGCTGATCGCGATCTTCGTTTCCGTCGGGATGGTCCTGTGCATCATCCCGGGTCTGGTAGTGGCCGCCATGTACAAGTTCACCTACCTGTTCATCGTGGATAAGCGCATGGATTTCTGGCCGGCCATGCAGGCCAGCCACGCGGTGGTGAAACACGACTACGTCGGCTTTACGTTGTTTTTGTTGTTGATGGTGCTGGTGGACGTGCTCGGCGTGCTCTGTTGCGTGGTGGGGATCTTCGTCGCGATGCCGGTGACGATCGCCGCTATCACGGTAGCCTACAAGGAAATCGTCGGCTTCGAGCCCCATGCCGTGGATGCGTTGTGAGCGCTTCGGTGGCGCGCCGCGCGGCGGCGGCGATCCTGTTGTTCGCCGCGCTATGGTGTTTCAACGTGCCGGCCGAACCCTCCGTGCGGCTGTGCGGATTCCACTGGCTCACCGGACGGCCATGCCCGCTTTGCGGCCTTACGAGGGCCCTGTTCGCCCTGGCGAAAGGACATTGGGGAGAGGCGGTGCACTTCAACGCGCTCAGCCCGCTTGGCTTTCTAATGCTCTTCGCGCTGTTCTGGAACGGCCGCATGCGCGGATGGTTGTGGACCGGCGGCGTGGCCGCGTTCGTGGTCTACGGCGCCTGCCGCATCATTCAAGGCGGTTAGCCGGCAACCAGGCTGTCCGGAAACGGCGACCAACGCCAAGGCTTGCCCCTCTAGCTCTACATTTTTCCGAAGAGGCCTTGGGGGCACAGTTGAACAGCGAGGTGGGGCAGGCGTTTTCGCCTGCCAAGTGGGTCGGGCCGCAGGAGAGTGCGGCAAATGACCGAGCCCCAGGTATCGGGAAACGCGCAGGCTTCTGCTGTCTATCCTAAAGACGTTCTATAGAAAAACCTCCACAGATATGTTAATATTTGGCAATCAGCTATGGATATCCTACAGGGAACCCTGGATCTCCTCGTCCTGCGGGCCCTGGAGCTCGCGCCCATGCACGGCGTCGGCATCGCCGATCGCATTCAACAGGTAACCCGCGGTGCGTTCGTGGTCAAACCCGGCTCGTTATTTCCCGCGCTCCGCCGTTTGGAACAGCAAGGATGGGTCCAGGGTGAATGGGCGCCCTCAGAAAATAACCGCCGTGCGCGCTACTACAAGCTCACCCGCGCGGGCCGCGCGCAGCTAGCCGAAGAGAAGCGCAACTGGCGCCGCATGACTTCGGCCATGAACTGGATGCTGGAATCGGAAGGATAGGCGACCATATCATGTTCCGCCGCCTCACTCATCTGTTCGACTATCTCTTCAGGCGCCGCCGCCTGGAAGACGATTTGGACGAAGAACTTCGATCGAGCTTTGAGACTATCGTCGATCGGTTCGCCGCACGCGGCATGCCCCCGGCCGAAGCGCGCCGCGCGGCACGGCTGGAGTTCGACGGTTTTGAACAGGTCAAGGAAAACGTGCGGGACGGCCTGGTGGGGTCCTCGCTGCAGGCGTTCCTCCAGGACACGCGCTACGCCGTGCGCGGGCTACGCCGGCGTCCGTCGTTTACCCTGATAGCGCTGGTCACCCTCGCCCTGGGAATCGGCGTCAACACCGCGGTCTTCAGCGTGTTCTACGGGGTCCTGCTGCACCCGCTGCCCTATGATCACCCCGAACGGCTCGCGATCGTCTGGAGCAGTTTCCGGACCGCCGGCCACGCGCGCGCTCCCGTATCCGGCGCAATCCTGGGCGAGATCCAGCGCCGCAACCGCTCGCTGGCGGGTGTGGCGGGAATTTGGACCATCACGCGCACCTTCACCGGCGACAACCCCGAGCAGGTAAAATGCGCCCGTGTGACGGCCAATTTCTTCGACGTGCTGGGTGTGCACGCGGCCCATGGACGCACCTTCACAAACGAGGACAGTGGCGGACCCGCGATCATGCTCACGGACGGCATCTTCCGGCGTCGATTCGCAGCCGACGGCAGATTGCTTGGCAAGGGACTGCCCATGGATTGGGAGGATACCCTCGTAGGCGTCCTGCCGCCCGATTTCCAACTTCACTTCGCGCCCGACTCCAACGTCCCGGCCGACGCCCAGGTATTCGATACATTCGACAACGCCATCTATACGGACCGCGTACAGTATTACATCCGCCTCGTCGCCCGCCTCAAGCCCGGCGTTTCGATGGCGGAAGCGCAGCGCGACGTCGACCGCGTCGCGACGGAAATCAGCGGCGCGTATACCGAATACGCCACCGAAAATCTCCAGTTCACGCTCGCCGGGATGCAGGCCGATGCCGTCCGCGACGTGCAGCCTGCGCTGGCGGCCCTGTTTGCCGGTTCGGCCTTCGTTCTGGCGATTTGCTGTGTGAACGTCGCGAGCCTGTTATTGGCGCGCGCCAGCGACCGCCGCAAAGAGATGGCCCTGCGCCTCAGCATGGGCGCTTCGCGCGGCCGGATCGTGCGCCAGTTGTTCGCCGAAGGCGGTGTGCTCTGTTTGCTCGGCGGCGCGGCCGGCATCGCCGTGGGCTGGGCGTTTTTTCGCGGACTACTCGCGATCCGCCCCGAGCGCCTGGCGCGCATCGCAGACGCGGGACTGAACTGGCCGGCGCTGGCGTTTGCCGCCGCCTGCTCGCTGGCCGCCGCTCTGCTCTTCGGATTCGTGCCCGCCATCGACAGCTTTCGGCTGGATTTCATGGCGACTCTGCGCACTGGGGGACGCGGCGCGCTGGGCCGCCTTCACCGGCGTACCGGAGCAGCCCTCATCGTCGGCGAGATCACGTTGGGTTTCGTGCTCGTGACTGGCGCCGCCCTCACTGTGCGCACGCTCTCCAGGATTGAGCAGGTACGTCCGGGTTTCGAACCGCGCCATCTGCTCGCATTTCAGATCTCCAGCGGAATTCCCGGCAATGCAATACCCGACTGGGAAGCGCAACTCGCCGCCTTGCCTGGCGTGGAACGCGTTGGCGCCACCTCTCATTTGCCGCTGGACACCGATATTCCCAATTGGTACAGTTCCTACCAGCCGGAAGGGATCGATGAGCGCCAGGCCGCAACTCTGGTCGCCGACCTTCGGTGCATTACCCCCGGTTATCTCGCCGCCATGGGAGCGCGCCTCCTCGAAGGCCGCTATTTCGACCAGCAGGATCGCGCTGCCAGCCGCCCCGTGGCGATTGTCGATGAGTTACTCGCGCGAACCACCTGGCCTGGCCAATCCGCCATCGGGAAAAAGATCGTCGCCGAGCACGCCACCAGCGATGGATTCAAACCCATCGTTAGCGCGGTGGTGGGCGTGGTGGAGCACCTGCACAATCATTCACTCACCAGACAAGTTCGCGGGCAGATTTACATGCCGTTCGAGCAGAGCAGGCGCGGTCCGCTGACCTTCGTGCTGCGCACACGCGTCGATCCGCTCTCGCTCGTGCCCACCATTCGCCGGATGCTTCACGACCGCAGTCGGACCGCCGCCATGGCTAAAGTCCGGCCTATGACCGAATACGTCTCGCGCGAGATTTCCCCAGTGAGCTTCACCGCCGTGCTGGCTGCCATCTTCGCGGCCCTGGCGCTGCTGCTCGCCGCCACGGGAGTCTATGGCGTGCTTAACTATCAGATTTCGCAGCGCCGGCCGGAAATGGGTATTCGCATGGCCCTCGGAGCGCACGCGCGCGACGTGCTTCGAATGGTCCTGCGGGAGGTGACCGCGCTGGCAGCCGCCGGCGTACTGATGGGAGCGGTCGCGGCGCTCATTGCTGCGCGCTGGCTGGGGACGTTGCTCTATGGCGTCGGACCGTTCGACCCGCTCAGTTACGGTTCAGCGCTGCTGTTTCTTCCGGCGGCCGCGCTACTTGGCGGCTGGCGTCCGGCGGGGCGCGCCGCCGCGGCCAATCCCGCCGAACTCATTCGCGAGGAGTAAATCCATGAAGCCTACACAAATGATGATTCGTCTGACCAGTTTCCTGATGGCCGCCGCGTTGCTCGCCAGCGCGGCGGACGATGACAGGGCCGCAGACCGTGAAGCTATACGGGCTCACATCGATCGCATCTTTCAGGCGTTCATCCACAAGGATGTCGCCGAACTTCGCGCCACGCACGCCGCAAATTGGCTCGGGTATCTGCAAGGCTCGCGCAAGATGATTCGGGGAGTGGACGAGTACATGAACGAGAACGCCGCATATTTCGACCCCAACAATCCCTACCGGATGACGGGCTATAAAATGCGCGAGTTCGACATGATTTTCAAGGGCGACGCCGCGTTCGTGGCGTTTGTCGCCGACGCTGAATACAAGACGCCCGATGGAGCGGCCCACCGCACGCTTCGGATCACGGATTTCTACACCAAGCAGAACGGCGCGTGGATTCAGACGGGCTCCGACACGGACCTACACCCTGAATCGGCCGCCGGGCAGTATCAGACGTCGCGCGAGTTGGCTGAGCCCGAGAAGAAGAGCCTGCTGGAAGCCCGCGAGGCCGTGTGGCGCGCCTTTTTCGCGGGCGACCGCGCCGCGCTCGAAAAGCTGCTGCCGGAGGAGCTGTTAACCATCGAGGCTTGGGGCGGCGAATGGGGCAATCGCCAAGCCGTCTTGGACGGTTCGGCGCGTTTTGCCGCGGGCGGCGGCAAGCTGATACGACTCGAATTTCCAAAGACAGAGATTCAAGCGTACGGATCCGCGGCAATTGTTTATTCCAATTACGTCTACGAAATCGAACAGGGTGGCAAGCGGTCCGAAAACTCGGGCCGGGTCACGGAAGTGTTCGTCAACCGTAACGGAGCATGGGTGAACGCGAGTTGGCACATGGATAGCGTGAAGTAACTCGGGCATCGAGGCAACAGTCCTCCACGCGACGCCACTGCATTGGGCCGTTCGGTCCGGCGATTGGTTGCGATGAGGTTGCCCCGTCACCGCCCTCCGGGGCGGCAAGTGCACCTGCAGAAATCTCGCCGGACGCGGCCAGGCATTCTCCCCGCACGAGATCACGTCCTGCGTCCACCACTACTCCGAGCGCCGGATCGCGATTCGCTTGGCCGCGGGGCGCGCGACGGCGGGCATGGTAGCCATCAAGGCTCGCAGAACGGCATTCACGGATTCCGGGCTTTTGAAGACTTGCGCCACGTCCGGGTCTAACAACACCGCGACGGATCCCGGCCGCGTGCCTTCGGCGAACCGATTCGGTTTGGCTTTCGCGTAGTCGAAACGGTACTCGGATTGATGCCCATCGTCCCGCCTAGCATTGGCCTTAGTCATTGACATTTTCCTCATAGTCATGCAACTCCTTGCTCGTGGCGCGGCGAGCGCTGATGATACGAACGCGGTCCCTCTCCGGTTCCGTGAAGCATACCAACAGCAAACGACCTGCCCTCGAATGGCCGACGATGATCTCCCGAGGCTCGTCGGCCGAGTGCATTTCATCCGCAAAAATCCGCGCCAGGGGGCCGCTGGACACGGATGTGGCTTCGACGAGGTTCACGCTGTGCTTCCGAAGATTGGCTTGCTCTTTGCGGGGGTCCCATGCAAATACAAGAGACGTGCGTCTCTCTACAGGATAGCGAGATTGCTGCCTTGCCACATCCCTGGCGATCCGTCGCTCAGCTCGCCCGTCGAGAGGGCGGCAAATGGCCGAGATTCGCGCAGGCGCGCGGGGTTCGAGTCCAGGCCCGGCAAGAGCCCACAATCCGTCCTTGCGTGAACGGGAGGTGCCCGATGGCATGTTACAATTTGGACGAAACACTCTTCTTTAAGGACTCCGCATGGCACAAGACTCCGATGTCACCCGTCGCGATTTCGTGAAGGCGGCTGGCGCTGCTACGGCCGTCGCCGCCGCGTTGCCCGCCCTCGAAGGCGCACCCTTCATCCAGAAAGTGCACGCCGCCAACGACCAGGTGCAGTACGGCTTTATCGGAACCGGAAGCCGCGGCACCTACCTGCTTAAGCATCTCCACGAAACCGATGCTGGCCGATGCATAGCCGTGTGCGACAACTACGATCCGAACCTGCAGAAAGGCGTGGCGACCGCCGGTAACAATCCTGTGGCCTATAAGGATTACCGCGAGCTGCTGGCGCGCAAGGATATCGACGCGGTCCTCATCGCCGTGCCGCTGTATGAGCACTTCACGATCACCAAGGACAGTCTGCAAGCCGGCAAGCATGTCTTCTGCGAGAAGAGCCTGGTGCACAAGCCGGAAGAGGTGCACGCGCTCCGCGCCCTGGTGGCCGAGCATCCCAAGCAGGTGCTCCAGGTGGGTTTGCAGCGCCGCTATAGCCAGTTCTATCAGACCGCCAAGCAGATGGTCGACCAGGGCGTACTGGGCAACGTCACGCATATCCGCGGCCAGTGGCATCGCAACTCCAGCCAGCGTCGCCCGGTGCCCGACCCCTCCCTCGAGCGGAAGATCAACTGGCGCATGTATCGCGAGTACGCCGGCGGCAACACGGCCGAGCTGGCCTCGCACCAGATCGATGTGGCCGACTGGATGTTCGGCTCGCCGCCCGAGTATGTGATCGGAGTCGGCGGCATCGATACCTTCAAGGACGGCCGCGACGTCTACGACAATATTCAGTTGATCTATGTTTATCCCAACGGCCGCAAACTGCTGTACAGCTCCATCAGCACTAACTCGCATCTGGATCTGCTGCAGGCCGAGCGGCAGGAGTTCGGCGAAGTGATTATGGGCACCCAAGGCACCATCGAGATCACTATCGGCGACGATAATCATCCTGCCACCGCGCTCTGGTATCGCGAGCCGGCTCCGGTGGGCGCCGCAACCGTCAAGAAGGCGACCGAAAAAACGGAGCCGGTCAAGGCCGGCGCGACCATGACCACGGCTGCGGCCACCCGGGGCGTGCCGCTATTGTTGCCGAAAGATTCGCAAGGCGCGGACGATTCCTTCCTGACCCGCGAAGCCAAGTTCGCGCGGCGCTGGCTTTACAGCAAGGGCATTATGGCGCCGGAGGAGGACCGTAATCCGGTGACTGTGTCGCTCGAGGACTTCTTCCTGTGCTGCAAAGATCCGATGAACCGCCATCCGAAAGCGAACCTGGCAGTCGGGCTGAACGATTCCACCGCGGTGATTCTTTCCAACTTGGCGATGGACGAGCAGCGGCGCGTGAATTTCAGCGAAATGCAGACGCTGGGCCGCTCCGCTTAAACTCTAGCCGCCGATGCACGCCAATGCACGCTGATAAAAGCGTGCTCAGTGCAGCATTCCGGCCACATGATCTCGGCCGGGCAAGCAGAGCCGCGCGCGTCAGCAAGCGGTGTCCTGGAGCGTGGCCGAAACTTTCGGAGCCGTGCATCTAACGACGCTCGCAAGACTATATTTCTTTCTTTTCATCTGCGTCCATCGGCGCGCATCTGCGGCTCATAATTAGGCGCACCTCAGCAGCTAATGGTTTTCTCCAACCTGCCGATGCGTAGACTGTGGGCCAGAGTTCCGGCGAGCTGAGGCAAACAGACCGGATAGGACTGCTGGCCAGGATTCCCGCCTTTCCGCCAATCGTGCTGCGCTTGCTCGATCTGCTCGCGCGCGAGGATGTCGAGATTCGGGAACTGGTTGCGCTCATTTCCGCCGATCCCGCATTTTCCGCCCAGATTCTGCGGGTCGCCAACTCCCCACTCTTCGGATTCCGGTCGCAAATCGATAGCCTGCAGTCGGCCCTGGTCGTTCTGGGACTGCGGCGCATCCGCTCGCTTTGCATGACCGTCGCGACCTCCAATCATATGAAGGCGGTGCTGCACATCGAGGAGCTGTCGCGCTGCTGGCGGCACATGCTGGCTTGCGCCCTGCTTACCGAAGAGTTGGCGCGCGCCTGCTCCGCATTCGAAGACCGCGCTTATACGGCCGGGCTCCTGCATGACGTCGGCCGGCTGGGGCTGTTGCTGGCTTACCCCACCGAATATGCGCAACTGCTCCGCAATGCCGATTTGAACGCGCTCGAGTTGCTGGATTGGGAACGCGGGTCGCTGGGCATGGATCACTGCGAAGCCGGACGCGCCCTGGCCGCGCATTGGAACCTGCCGCCGGATTTCCAGATCATCGCCGCCCGCCATCATGATCCCCAGAACAGCTCCACGCTGGACCTCCTCTCACTGGTGCACTTTGGATGCAAGCTGGCCGACTGCCTGGGCTTCTGGGTGGTGAGACCACTCCAGCCAGGTTCGGTCGAGGAGATTCAGGCATCCCTTCCGCGGCCGCTCGCAAGCCGCATCAAGATCGATGCCGCCCGTTGGAGCGGGATCGTCGAGCGGCGCCTCCGCTGCTACGGAGATCCGGATGGCAGTACCTTCGAACCGCTTTCGCTCGCGCCAGAGCCCGCGCCGGAGGAGCCCGTACTGCCGGTGGACGCACTGGCGAAGCTGCGCTTCCCGGACCCGAATGCCCAGAAGCCCCTCGGACGCGAGTTGCTGACCCTGGTGGGGATCGGCCTGCTGTTCACGGTCGTCATCGTGGCGGTTGTGTACTTCGCGGTCCGGTAAGGCGACCCGCCTAGCTCGCTCCGATCATTTGGCAGTAATATGGCGACAAATCGCGATCCTGGCTTGAGACGACCCAAAAACGCAGGACGCGCCTTCCGTTCCAGGGGCCGCGATCGTGTTATCTTTGTTCAGGCAAAAGGCAGTCAAACTTGAATACGGGGCAGAAAAGCGAGCGTGTATTGACGGCAGACTTGAATATGGAGCTAATCAAAACCTCGACCCGTGCCGGCCGCTACATCAAGCAACCCACTGGGTATCACGCCTTTGTCCCGTCCCCGCTCCCGCCGAACCCGCGCATCAAATTCGACGATGCCTTTCTGGATGTGCTGTCTCGGGCGGTTGGCCGCTTGCACTCAATTTGTTAGAGAGTCTATATCGTCAGCCGGTAGTCTCTACGTCGATCATCGGCAAGGTCTGCGGGGTTACATTTCAAGGAGCGAGCGATATGGCCAAGCGTTTTTCCTCCATTGGCATCCTCGAAGAAACGACTGGCCAAAAGCGCCACCGCTTGTTCGCCTACGCTCCGTATCTGACGCTGCTTGGAGAACCCGTTCGCCCGCGAGGTGAGCCGCCCCTAGAGCGGGGCGCACACTGAAGGGCGCTAGAGCACACCACAAAACAATCACGCACAGTCCGGCTGCGTCGCGGATGTCCCGGACGATCATGGGGCCGGAATGAAACGCTGATCGGCCGTCCCGGGGCGAGCGGTTCGGGCTTCTACTTGGCATCCGGTGCTGGTAGCCGAATGCTTTCGTAGAACGCGCGCAGGCGCTCCCGGTAGTGCGGGCCCGCCACTTCGACGATGTTCAGGTGCCGGGCCCCCTCCACCGTCCAGAATGACTTCGGCCCGTTGGCCGCCTCGAACAGCGCGCGTCCCATGGCATAAGGGACCATGCGATCGGCGTCGCCGTGGATGATCAGCACCGGTGCACGCACCCGGACGATCTTACGGCGCGCGTTGAAACCGTGCACGAACAGCGGGCCGAGCACCGGCACGAATTTATGCGCCATGTCGGAAGCCGAGGTAATCGGGCACTCCAAGATCAGTCCGGCGCAGCGCCGCCGCGTCGCCAGATCCACGGCCACCGCCGCGCCGAGCGATTCCCCATGCAGCACGATCTGCTCGGGCCGAATGCCCTGGCTGATGAGGTAGTCGTAGCCTGCCTCCGCGTCGCGGTAAAGGCCCCGCTCGGTGGGCCAGCCGGCGCTCTTCCCATAACCGCGGTAGTCCAGGATCAGGACCGAAGATCCTGCCCCGATCATCTCGCGCAGATGGCCGGGCCGTATGGACAGGTTATCGCCGTTGCCGTGCAGGTATAAGGTGATCCAGGGGCTGTCCGGCGCGTCCAGCCACCAGGCATGCAGGCGTGCCCCATCCCGCGCGCGCAGCCACACGTCCCGCGCGCCCAACTCCGCTTGCATGTGCCACCAGCCTGTGGGGTAGCGCGTGGGCTGATAAGCGAAGCGGTTCGCCACCAGATAGATGGCGCCGTAAAGCAGCGCCGCGATAAGCAGTATTACGAGAGCCACCCTTACTTGCCATATACCACATCCCGGCCAGGAGCCGCCTGGAAGCGCCCGCGCGGCCGATAAGGTAAGTACGCACGTTCGGCTTGCCGACACGCGCGGCTCCAAATCGGAGCCACGACCGTGAGGGAGTGGCCAGCCCCGCACAGGAGCGAGGAACAGAGGTGGAGGTAATGTACACAGCCCTGGGAGGGCTGCAACAAGCCGACGACCAATTGGATCGCACAGCTTCGCGCCTCGCGCATCTGCCGCTGCTGATAGGCGCTCCTCAGGACGAAGTTTCACTGAGCGACGAAGCGGTCGCCTTCTTACAGGTGAAGACGGACTTTCAGGCGAACATGGGCGCGGTCAAAGTGGGCGAAGAAATGGACCAGGCCGCGCTGGAGATTCTGGGGACGGACTACAACCCAAGCCGCTCGCGAGCGTAGCCCAGACTCTTCTTGACGTTGTCCTCTTCCAGTCGCAACTGCGCCTCGCGCGGCAGTCCGCTCACCACCGGCAATGGCTCCCGGCCCTTCTGCTCCGCCACCATGCGCATCGCGCGCGCCAGATAACGCTCGCGGCGCTCCGGGAACGTCGCCCAATACTTGTCCGTCCGGCAGGGCACCTTGAGCGGATCGCGCGTGATCATCTCCAGCGTGAAGCGCGTCTCCGGCCGTGCCCTGTGGATCGTATCCACAATCCGCCGCATGTCGAGCATGCCCTCGCCCAGCGGCATTTCCGAGAGCAGGAAGCCGTCAGGATAAGCCTCGACGCCCATATCCTTGACATGCGTCGAGAGAGCATAGGGCGCCAGAGCCTCCACAGCCTCCATGGGATCGTCCAGCAGCGCGATGTTGTTCCCGGTATCCAGGCAGACGCCCAGCCAGCGGCTCGCTTTTTCCTTCATGAGCGCGACCATCTCGCCGGCGGTGAAGTCCTTGTGGTTTTCGATGGCCAGGGGCACCTGCAGCCGCTCCACGATGCGCAACGCCGCGTCGAGAGCCGCGCGGCTCCGGGCCACCGCCTGCCGCCAGTCCGCCAGGTTGGTGAAGTTCTCATAGCGCCGGCCGGGCAGGCAGTTGACGCGAATACACCGCGCGCCGGATTCCTTGGCGGCCACCGCGGTTTGCTCGAACGCGGCGGGATCGTCCTTCTCGGGAAGTCCGGCCATCGCTTCAAAGTACATGTCGAGTTGCTCGGCGCGTGCGCGCAGCTTGTGCGCGTATCCGGCTTCGTGGTACGCCAGGTGCATCTGGATGCCGCCGGCCCCCAGCGCATTCGCGTGTTCCAGAAATTCGAGCGTGTCGATCGGCTTGGCGAAGCTCAAATAAGAGGTGACGGCAATCCCCATCTTCGAGCGCGGCGTGGCGGCCAGCGCGGGAGCCGCGGCGGCAGCGCAAAGGAACGCTCCACGATTCAGGAACGTTCTGCGATTCATAGCCGGAAGCTTCTCAGCACGTCGTCCCATGGCTCGCGATACGGCCGCTCAAGCTGCGCGGATGCCTCGCGATCGCCGATGATCTCTTCCTTGTCGGGGTCCCAGCGGATCTTGCGGCCGAGCCGCAACGAGATGTTTGCCAGGTGGCAAGGCACCGCTGCTTGATGGCCCTGCTCCACATCGGCGATGGGCTGCCGGCGCGTCTTGATGCAATCCAGGAAATTCCGCGCGTGCAGATCGAATTGCTGCGGCGAAGATCCCGGCGCTTTGATCGACTCGACCCAGGGCTCCGGCTTGGCCGTCGAGTGCTGCGGTCCCCCGGCCGGCTGGCCTTCGAAAGTCGGAATTGCATTGGTGGGGTCGATTTTCATATCGGGGATCACTTCAAATCCCGCGCGCGAAACCACCATGCTGCCCTTGCTGCCGAAGAACTCCAGCCCGAAGCCCGCGCGGCGTCCGGCGCTGGCCTCGCGCAGCGAGTGCACGGCGGTGAAGCCCGGATATTCGAACACGGAGTCTTGTGTATCCGGAGTTTCGCCGTCGTCCTGGAGGGCGAAGCGTCCGCCGCTCGAGGAGACGGCCAGCGGCCCCTTGGTCCCCATGAACCACTGCACGATGTCGATGTCGTGCGCGCCCAAATTGGTCATCTGGCCGCCCGAGTAGTCCCAGAACCACCGGAAATGATACAGCGCGCGATGCGGGTTATAGGGCCGCATGGGCGCGGGTCCGAGCCAGAGGTCGTAATCCAGATCGCGCGGCGGAGGCTCGTCGGGCGGATTGCCGAAGCCCGGCATCACGTTGCGAAATGTGCCCATGCGCGCGCTGACGACCTCGCCGAAATAGCCGGCGCGAACCAGTTCGCGGGCCTTCTGGTAGTGCGGCCCCGACCGCTGCTGCGTGCCCACTTGGACGATGCGCTGGTAGCGCCGCGCCGCCGTAACCATCCAGCGGCCTTCCTGGACGAAGAGTGTGAGCGGCTTTTCTACGTACACGTCTTTGCCCGCGGCGCAAGCCATGATGGTGGCGAGCGCGTGCCAGTGATCCGGCGTCGAGATCACCACCGCCTGAATGTCTTTGTCGTCGAACAGTTTCCGAAAATCGCGGTAGCCCCTGGCGCCCGGCCCGCACGCCGCCAGCCCCTCTTCCAGGCGCGGCTGATACACCTCGCACAACGCCGCCAGATCCGCGTCTTTCTGGTTTTGGAAATCGTGGACATGCTGGCGGCCGATCAGCCCGTAGCCCATGAAGCCCACCTGCACCCGGTCGTTCGCGCCCAGCAGCCGCTTGTAGGATGCGGCCGTAGCCGCTCCCAGGAACCCGCGGCGAGAGGAGGACATGGGGGGATTCTATCATTGCGGATGTACTACCATCTATCAATTTCTTCGCTCGCCGCGCGACTTTTCGTGGGGCAGCCAATCTTGGCTGCAGGCCACCTTTTAGGTGGCCTCTGCCGGTTTGCAGCAATGTGGGGCAGGTTGCCAACCTGCAGGCCGATTGTCAATGGGCCCAAGGGCGAGCCTTGCTCGCCCTGTTCAGTTCTTCTGCACCGGCTTGCCGCTTCCGTTCGAAACCTCGCGCGTAACGTCTGCAATAATCTCATCGGCTTGCCCGGATCGTAGCTCCTCTTGCATCCGCCGCAGCGCCACGCCCACCACGTCCCGATGATGCAGTTTCGCGCCAGGGCCTTTAGCCGCGAGTTCCAGCCAGAGCTTGTGCAGCAAATCGAGATCCTCCGGCCAGAGCCTGGGCGGGTGCGGGCCGAGATTAATGAACAGGGATTCTTCCTCCCCAGGCGTCACGATTTCGAGCGACAGAGACGGCCGCGGCTCGGGCAGATTCTCCCACTCGCGCCCGACCGCGGCCCCCTGCTC
>Ga0181532_10000723_pt1 | contig 33005 bp, 21 predicted proteins | sample PEATcosm2014_Bin_33_FD_119768 | JGI IMG/M metagenome (GOLD analysis project Ga0181532, IMG submission 119768) | Peatland microbial communities from MTU Mesocosm Facility, Houghton, MI, USA - PEATcosm2014_Bin11_30_metaG | ecosystem: Environmental > Terrestrial > Soil > Wetlands > Peat | place...
GGCGGCTTGGCTGAGGGAGGCGAGCTTGGCTTCCGCCAGGCTGGCCAGTTGGTGCTTGCTTTGCTCCACGGCCTGGCTTGAGGACTGCAGTTCCTCCCGGAGTGTCGCCACCGCCGCTTCGACCTGCTCCTCAAGCTTGTCGCTTAGCTGCCCGATGGCTTCCGCGGCGGCGTGTTTGATGGAGTTCACTTCGCCGTCCGCTACGGTGCGCATCTCGCGAGTCTGGTCGCGCAAGGCTTGGGCTAAGCGCTGGACGTATTCGTCTTGGGTAGACTGGCTGAGGGAAGCGAGCTTGGCTTCCGCCAGGCTGGCCAGTTGTTGCTTGCTCTGCTCGACGGCCTGGCTCGAGGACTGCAGTTCCTCGCGCAGCGTCGTGACAACGGCCTGGGCTTGTTGCTCGAGCTTGCCTTGCAGTTGCGCGATGGCCTCTGCGGCGGCTTGCCGGATCGAAGCGACTTCGCCGTCAGCTGCTGCGTGCATCTCCTGCGTCTGCTCGTGCAAAGCTTGCGCCAAGCGCTGGGCGTATTCGTCTTGGGTAGCTTGGCTGAGGGAAGCGAGTTTGGCTTCCGCCAAGCTAGCCAGTTGTTGCTTGCTTTGCTCAACGGCCTGGCTTGACGACTGCAGTTCCTCACGCAGTTTCGCCAGCGCCACCTCGGCCTGCTTTTGAAACTCGGAGGCCCACTGCCCTCCTAGTTCCCGGGCGACTCTCTCCAATTCCTCTGCGTGGTTCGCTCCTCTTCCCTGGACGGCCTGAAGTCTGCTCTCGATTTGTCCCTGGAAATTCTCTACCAGAGCACCGACGCGTCGCTCCAAGGACTCCATGGCCATCGTGAGTTTCGCCAGACGCCCTTCGACATCCGACGCAGCGGCCTCGCGCATCTGGTCCGACGGCGAGAAGGTCCGTTCCTCACCGCGTCCAAAAGCCGGGACCGCAGGCGCTGCCGGCCTGGCTGGCTCACCCATAACAAATTCGAGCATTTTTCCCGGCTGCAGCCTAAACTCGGCGCTAGGAGCGGCAGTCGGGGCGAACGGCGTGGGTGACTCGCGGGAAGGTTCGACCTCACTAGCAACTTCGGACGGCAGGGCCGGAGCTTTGGAGAGCGACTCGAATTTTGTTACCCAATCACGCGCATAGATGTGCTCGAGCCGCTTCGCGGCGGAGGGCTGCTCGGGGCCTTTCTTCCAGTCATCCGGCGCGGACTCGATTTTCCAAATGCGCTCCGCTTCATCGATCTCCGGCAAGGTGACACAGATCTCAAAAATGCCATCTTGTTGCTCGCCGTGGCGGACGACTCTCGCGACGGCCGGTTGTTCCATGTGGGGGCTTTCGAGCCAGAGGTACGAGCCGACAGCCAGAAGAGTCGCTGAGGCGATTTTCGCTCCGCGCTTACTAACGTCCAGGGTGCGGGTCTGTTCGCTGAATATATGGCCGTCCTCGTCGATTCCGCTGATGGTAACTGGGACTTCTACGTCAACGCGAGTGCTCTCGCGGCTGAAGATCCACTTCTTTGAGTGAATCTGACCCGGGATGCGGCGGGCCCTGGCAAAGAGACCCCCTCCTTGCCCCTTGTTTTTTCCGCCCTTTCGCGCCTGCTTGTCGGCTCCATCGCTCTCTTGCGATGAGTCCTTGGGCCAAGTCCTGTCGGATAAGCTTAACGTGTCCATGCGTTCAAACCAGGAGTAAGACTTCCTTCAGCCGGAATTCCCTCATAGGGTTGCGAGGGGACGAATCTAGTGAAAAACGACCCAGAATGGATTGGGATCAGGCAGTCTGGCAATTGTTACATCGGTATTGATTAACAAAATAACTACTGCTGGCGACCCCATAGGTCCATACATATCCCCCTTTAATTGTTCAGGTTATCTCCCGGGACAGATCAGGGAAGCGCGAGGCTATGCACATTAAGGTCTCCTTCGCGGCCAGCCGTGGCCTCTCGAAGGGCCACTTCCAACTCTTTCTTATGCCTCAGGATAGCGTTTTGACCAATAGTACGGTGGTACTGTCGTACGTCTCTTGTCCATCGGGTGACTTCCTGTGATGCTCGCGCGAATCACGACGAACCCTCCGGCGGGCATGGCTTTGCGCTGGAGGAAATACGGAGTTGCCTTTGCCCGCATGGTTTAGTAAAGTTTGGCGCCGCGTGTCGGCACGATTTCTGCTGTGTGTTCGGCAGTGGCGGCAAGCGATCCTCCGAACGTATAGTCGGTTACGATTGGCGAAACTTAAGTCCGTTTGAAAGCCGCAGGGCGTGGGGAGCGCCTGCGGCTGCTGGCGAGGGGCCGCAAAGGCAGCCCTCACAATCGGAGCAGGAGGGAACAATGAAGGGACAAGATGTACAAACCTTACGATCGACGCGGCGGGAATTCGTGAGCCTTGTGGCTGCGGCGGCACTCACCGGGCTGCCCCGACCGGCCATCGGCGCCGGGCGTGCTCGCGGGAGCGTGGGTCCGAGTGAAAAGATCGCGCTAGGGTGCATTGGGGTTGGCGCACAAGGCACGCGCGTGATGATGGACTTTTTGAAAATGAAGGACGTTGAAGTTGTAGCGGTGTGTGATGTCAACCGGGAAAGCAGTGATTATTCCGAGTGGGGTCACGGAGAATTGGTGGGGAAGGAGCGCAGGCTGTTGAATGACTCAGGATGGGGTGTGGAATGGAAAGGCCCCACCTGCGGCCGCGAGCCGGCCCGGCGCCTGGTTGAGGCGTACTACCGCAAGGAGCGGAGTTCCCCCGGCTACGCGGGATGCGGGGCGTACAACGACTTCCGGGAAATGCTCGACAAGGAGAAGAAGTTGGACGCTGTGGTGGTCTGCACACCCGATCACTGGCATGCCCAGGTTTCCGTTACCGCCATGCGGCTCGGCAAGCATGTATTCTGCCAGAAGCCAATGACCCACAGCATTCGCGAGGCCCGTCTTATGGCGCAGGTGGCGCGGGAAACGAAAGTGGCCACGCAGGTGGCCATTATGAACGAGGCCTCCAAGGCGACGAGACTGCTTACGGAATGGGTTGCGGCGGGGGTGATCGGTCAGGTGCGCGAGGTGCACAACTGGTCGCAGCGCCCGTACTGGCCCCAAGGCATCGAGCGGCCAAAAGATCCCGAGCCCGTGCCGGACGGCCTGGATTGGGATCTGTGGTTGGGTCCTGCACCCACGCGTCCTTACAACCATGTCTATCTGCCGTTCGTGTGGCGCGGATGGTTTGATTTTGGCGTGGGTGCGATTGGGGACATGGGCAACTATAGCTTCGATACGATGTTCCGCGCGCTGAAGCTGGCCTCGCCGGTCAGGGTGGACGCCAGCTCTACGCCACGCTTTCCGGAAACCTATCCTGTGGGTTCGCTCATCCATTGGGAGTTCCCGGCGCGCGAGGACCGGGCGCCGGTGACCCTCCACTGGTATGACGGCGATCTGCGCCCGCCCCGCCCGGCGGAGTTGGAACCGGATGAGCATATGAGCGATGTCGACGACGGCGAAGGCATGCTGCTGGTAGGCGAACGGGGCAAAATCCTGTGCGGTTTCGAGGGCCAGAACGCGCGGTTGATCCCCGCCGGCCGGATGAAAGCCTTCGAGCCGCCTCCAGACGATCTGCCGAAATCAGCCGGGGCCTACGAGGAGTGGATAGGCGCCATCCGGGGCGGCGAGCCACCTCGTGCAAACTTCGAGTTCGAGCAGAAGGTCGTGGAAGCCGTGTTGTTGGGCAGTATCGCGGTGCGTATGGGAACTACGCTGGAATGGGATGCCGAGCATGAGCGCATCAAGCGCGTGGCAGAGGGCCGTGCCGGCGACCTGGATATTGCCAACGCGCAAATCAATCCACCGCGCCGCTCGCCTTGGGAGTTGTCGTGACAGGTTTGGGGACCAACTCGTTATCGGATGTCGCCCCCGCGAAAGCGGGGGTCCATTGTCAATCCAAGGACCAATGGATTCCCGCTCTCGCGGGAATGACGTGACTGCCGCGGGGCGAGTGCTTCACACCTTCTGGCGCTCGGGAGACGCAGCGTAGGACTGGACACAGTCGAGGAAGTCCATCACGATTTTGGGGTCGAACTGCATGCCGGAGCAGCGGCGCAATTCGGCCAGGGCGTCTTCGAAGGAGCTAGCGGTCTTGTAAGGCAGGTCGGATAGCATGCAGTGGAAGGTCTCCGCGACGGCGATGATACGGGCGCCCAAGGGGATCTTGTCCGCCGCCAGTCCGTCCGGGTAACCCTTGCCGTCAAATCGCTCGTGGTGGTGGAGCACGATGCTCTCGATGCTTTTCAAATTCAGCGGTTCCAGCATCTTCGCGCCCCACGCCGAATGTCCGCTCATCATTTCGAACTCTTCCGGCGTGAGCTGATCGGGCTTGTTGCAAACTGATTCCGGCACGTGGATCTTGCCGATATCGTGAACAAGGCCTGCCAGGCGGGTTTCTTCGACTTCTGCGACGGATAATCCCGCCTGAATGGCGATGCGGGCAGCCAGCCTGGAAACCACTTGAGAATGGCCCGTGGCATAAGGACCCCTGGCGTCAACGGCGAACGCCAGGGCAGTGATGGTGTCCAAAAGGGAACTTTCCTGCGGCGCCGCCGTCGGCGCATTTGTTGAATCGACAGGCTCCGGATCATGCTCCGTTTGAGGCGTCGCCCTCGCCTCCAAGTAGAAGTACTTTTCCAATAGCCGCTCATTACGCTCGGCATTTCCGGGTTTGGGGACGGGCGGAAGTACCTTTACACAGTTCCCCTTAGATTTCTTTGCGAGCTGCACTGCGGAATCCGCATGCTTGAGAATCTCCTCAGAGACATCTCCGTGGTCCAGGAAGGTCGCGATGCCTATGCTTGCGGTGACCGCGCGCGCCCGCAGCACGGCGTGAGTTTCCACGGAAGTGCGCAATCTCTCCGCCAGTATATCTGCCTGGTGCGTGTTCGTCTCAGGCAAGAGGATGGCGAACTTGCCTCTCTCGTAACTCGCTACCCGATTAGGCTGCCTTGAGCGCACTTCGAGCAACTTGGCGGCGACGGTGAGGATCCGCTTACTTTCTGGTTGGCTGTCTCCGTCACTGATCGGCGTGAGGCCGTCGAGGTCCACCAGGACCACGGAAAACGTGCGGCCCAGGCGCGCTGAAACCCGGCACTCCTCGCCCAGCGCCTCCATGAAGTCGCCACACGCCTTGATTCCCGCCAGACGGTCGGTGGTGTCGTCCTCGTCAGAATCGCCCACAGCGGACGACTCGTGCGGCTCGGCAATTGCCACGACTCCCTGCCTCGAGCCGGCCGCTTTGCCGCTTGGGGATTGAAGCCCAAGGTTGAAGGATCTCGACCGGCGGCGCCGCTTGGCGGCAAGAATGGTTCCGCCCGCCGCCAGAATTGACCCAACGACTACCCAGTAAATCCAGGTCCTCTGGTGCTCCTGCGCTTCTCCGGGCGCCGGCTGGCCGGAGAGGGCTGCCTGCAATTGGTCCGGCACGGCGGGGGGCTCGCATTCCACACTGATATCGAATTGCTGGCTTTGCCCCGTCGCGTCCCACACCATGAGCGAGACGCGGCCCCGCTGTTTGCCAATCACCAAGATCTCGTTGTTGTTTAAAACCACGAGGTCAACGATGTTGGGATCGGCAACGGAGAACCGCCTGATGGTTGCAGGGGAAGTGATCACCAGAGGCCGTCCCAATAACACGTGGAGACTCTCCGTCTCGACCGGTGCAAGCGGCGGCGACGCCTTTGCACGCGGCTCGCGATCGTCAAGTTCGTCCAACGGCGACTTCTGTTTCGGCGCTTGGGGCGGGGCTTCAGGCTGCTGCCCGGAGCCGGATTGCGCCGCCACCGGGGGCGCTTGAGACGGCGTTGCAGGCGATCGCTCAGCTTGTAGCTGGACGCGCCACGGCGTCTCTGGCTGAACTTGCTGGCCCCATAGCGCCGCACCTCCAAACGCCAGCATCGCCGCGACGCTGCTCACCAACGTGCGCGACGCCTTGATTTTCTGGACGACCCGGATAGGCTGCATAAGATTGCACCTGTCGACAACCGAATCTCTGGCGTGGAGTGTAGTATCCCTGCGGGCAGAGCGGGCAAAACTCGTACCGTTGTCCTGACGATCGCCGGGGTAACCGCTCGCCCATCGTTCACCGGCAGCTAAGCCGATTCTATTGTTGAGGATCGCAGGAATCAACGGTACACAAGTACTGCCTCGCACAATCCCCGCCTCAGCATCGCCTCAGCGGCCTTGAGCCGATTCTGTGCGTCGGCTGCCGGGTGCTCACGGGTGGGCTTGAGCGAAACAGGTCGATCGCGTCCGTAGCCGACTTCCTGTCGCTGTTCCGGTTCCGTGTGTTTGCTCAAAGTCGACTGGATTTGGTCTCTTTATGCCCTGATTCGTGCCAAATAACGCGCAAGAACGCGCCTAATTTGCAGCATCAAAAAGAGTGACTTTCTTTGTTTTCAGGCACTTCTTACCTTCGTCCTCACGATTTTCCATTTTTCGTAGCGTGCTGCTCCTCTTCCTGCCGGGGCACTCCGCGATTGGCCCGGGCATCAGCGCGGCAGGGCGCAAGGCTACGACTGAATGTCTTGCAAGTGACAACAATTATAGGCTATCACGACCCCGTGGGGTTGTCAAGCGAAAAATGCCAAAAATGCGAGAGAAGCGCCGGACTGGCGCGGGGCGGACTGTGATAGGCGGAATTACCATGCCGAGCGAGCGCCAATCCTCGCTCTCCGCGGCTGGCGCGGAGCGAAGCTCTGCGTTTCGCTGAGGTACGACGCCTAAAGCCCGCAGAGCTTTGCTCTGCGCCAGCCGCGCTTACGTACATTAAAAGGAGCGTTTTTTCGTCGGGACTGGAAGGGCGGGGCTTTGCAGTCGATGTGATAACTTGGCTGTCACGAGTAATGCCCGCTTGCCGGGTTTCAGCCCTGCTTTGGAGTGCGGCAGCTTGCTGCCGCTTTTCCCGCGCGCGAGCTTGCTCGCGCCGCTTCCTGAGCGTTCCCCATTCCGGCCAGCAGGCTGGCGTGAGGCAAAGCGGCAGCAAGCTGCCGCACTCCAAAGCGCCTATGGCGCCCTTCCTTGCCAACTACGCATTAGCGCAGGCTGGCGCGTTGCTTCACCACGTATTCGCCGATGTTCTTGACGGTATCGACCCAGACGCCGTTGGCGGGATCGTGCAGATAGCGGCACAGCGCGGCGAGGGCGATGGTATCGGTGACCTGAAAGGCCTTCTGGCCGATATCGTGGCCGACGAAGATGACCCAACCGCCCTGCTCTGCGGCCTTGTTGACGTGTTTGACCATGTCGATGTAGTCCGTGTCGTCGAAAGCTGTGCCGCTGGCCTGGGCCAAGTCGCAAAACACCGGGTCGTTGTAGTACTCATCCAGATACCCGCGCCCCACCAGGAACTTCTGGCCGATCAGCGGCACGTAGCTTTTCAGCTCGGGACCTCTGCCCACAAACTTCTGGCCGCAAGGATAGGCGTAGGTCACGGCGCGCACGCCCAGTTGCTGCTGAATCACGGCGTTCGAATCGTCAAGCTGCTGCGACATCTTTTCCAGCGTGTAATTCTCCAGAGCGTTGTGAAATGACCACGGGAAATTGCCCGTGCACGGGTGATTCACGGTATGGTTTCCAATCTCATGGCCGCTCGAGAGCGCGCGCTTCCAGCTGTCAAGCTTTGTGCGGAATGCGTCGCTGCTGGTGGTGACGAAGAAGGTTACCTTGACGCCGGTGGGGTTGATGACGTCCAGCCCGACATCGACCTGGCTGGCGCGGGCGTCGTCAAAAGAAAGGCTGACGGCCACGCGCTTGCCGTCCGGCCAGTGAAAGCCCTTGGTGCTGGCTTGCGGGGCGGCGTAGGAAATCGATGGGCTGGGAACAGTAGTTGCCAGGAACAGCGACACAGCAATTGCGAAAACGACGTAAGCAGCGATACGCGACATAGTTTGTGCCTCCGCGGTTATGGCGCGAGGGTGTCCGGATGCGATCTTCGCGGCCCCTCGTGGGGGAGCGTTAGTATATACTCGGAGGCGGCTGGATGTATAATCCATGCGGGCAACAAGCCAAACCGGAAATCCTAGTTCAAATCAGGGGGCGTCATGAAGCTCTCAGTTTTCTGCGGAGTGAGCGTGGATGGCTTTCTGGCTCGCCCGGACGACACGTTCGACTTTTTGGACGCTGGTGGGCAGGAGCCTCACGGGTTCTCAGAGTTCCTGGCTAGCGTCGATGTCATCGTGATCGGTCGCAGGACCTTCGAAGTCGTGGTGAAACTCGGACACCTGTCAGCTTACGGCAAGAAGCTCGTAGTCGTGTTGACCAGTCGTCCACTCGATTTCTCATCGGTTAAAGGCGCCGAGGTTGAGCAGATGTCGGGGGAGCCGGTCGAAGTCGTAAAGCAACTCGAGTCTCGCGGCTTAAGACATGCATACATCGATGGCGGGATTACCATTCAACGTTTTCTCGCTGCCGGACTGATTGACCGATTAGTGATCACACGCGTGCCGGTGCTGATCGGAGCAGGCATCCCGTTATTTGGCCCACTGCCGCGGGATATCAGTCTTCGCCACATTGCAACGCGCAGCTGTAGCGGCGGTTTGGTGCAGAGTGAGTACGAGATTGGCGCTCCAGGATCATCGTCATGACTGGCCCGGGCGACCAGCGAAGCAGCGGAAGGAGTTACTGCCGTGGGTATTTTACTTAGTTTTCTGGGCGGTCTTTCCTTTGGCCTGTTGGGCACGGCACTGAAGGCTGCCGAGAGAAGGAAAGCCGATGCTGCGGGATTGGTCGTCTCGGCTTATGCCTGGCCTGCCCTGTTCATGCTATTCAAAACCGTGCTGCAAAAGTCCGGGGGGCACATCCCTGCAAAAGTGTTTGTGATCGCGGTGATATTCGGAATCTGCGCGGCCGTGGCATCGTTGGCTTTTCAAGTGTCGATCGGCTTTGGCAAAGTCACGGTAGGCTGGCTGATGATGAATCTCTCCGCGGGCGTTCCGGCGGCCGTCTCCGTTTGGATGTACCACGAGGGGCTGACCGTTATGAAGGTTGTGGCGCTGGGGTTGGTGGTTGTCTCCATCGTTTTCCTGTCGTGGGGGCAGGTGATCGAAAAGCGCGCCGACGGGCGCAATCCTTCAGGAGGAGCGTGAGTTCGCCATGTGGTTCTTGCTGATGCTCGTGATACTTCTCACCAACGGGATGAGTGCTTTTGGGCTCAAGATGATTGCGGCTTGGGGGCTTCCCGAGACTGTCAAATACCCCTATCTCACGGTTTGGTACGCCGGCGGCTTAGCGGTTATAGCCCTGCCGATGTTGTGGAAAGGGATGCGGTTGGGGAAGACCGAAGTCGCTTGGGGCGCGCTGGCGGGAGCCCTGAGCATCGGCGGGCAAGTGGCCATGGCCATGGCACTGAATCGGGGCGTTCCGGGACACGTGGTGTTTCCCATCTCTATCGGTGGCTCGATTTTCGTGGTCGCTTTGGCTGGCCGGTTGATGTTCGGCGAGCGGCTGAGTGCGCCGACCGCCATCGGCCTGGCCTTGGGATTCATCGCGGTCATACTGGTGGGTGTAAGCTGAAGGGCCGGTTTCACGCAAAGGCGCGAAGCACGCAAAGGTCGCAAAGAAAAACGGGCACCCGAGTCTATACCCTCAGGAAGCCGGGGACCATTCTGCTTTGACTTCCTCAATCACCTCCCGTGCTGCCTGCTCAACCTGCTGTTCTCCCCAGCCGGGATCGAAGTGGGTGCGCGGGTCCTGCGCCTCACGCAGAGTGTGATCGGGCGTGGGCGCGCAGTCAAAGGTCTCTCCATCGACGATGGCGTAATCCACATTTTGCAGCTTGCCCGTGGAGGGAAGGCGGGAAAGATCGACCGAGCCCGGCCAGGTTGCCTCGAGCATGGAAGTCTCCTCCGCCGCCGCGTGGCCGATGGCGCCGGCGATGAGTGAGCGCGGAAAGCCCGGATAAACCCACCTTACTCGCCGTGGGACGCGGCCCGCGTTGAATTCGGTGCAAAGCCGGTCAAGCACCGCGCGCTGGTTGTCCGCGCCATGCCCGTTCACAATCAACACGCGGCTGAAACGCATGCGTCCGAAAAGAATCTGGAGAGCGTCGCGCACTACCGCCGCGAACACTTCCTCGCGGAAGTAAGCGCTGGCCACCGAATTCTTGGGGAAATCCATCCCCTCGATGAAAGCGTCGCGGGCGAATCCCAACGACTCGAGCATGTTTGGATTGCGCTCCCGCTCCGTGCCGACGAACAGCGGCGGGAAATACGGACATTGGAATTCGCGAGCCAGGCGGCGGGCAAAAGCGTGCGCCAGCAGGTTGTCGCAGCCCATTGCCAGGTGCGGTCCGTGCCACTCTAAAGGAGCTAGTGGAAGCAACACCAAACCATTGCGTTCCCGGGCCGCGGCCACTTCTCCGGGAAATAAGAAGGCCATGTTCCAGTCGCCCCGATCGATGGGACGTTTATGAAGTGGCTCTTGAGCGTTAGACATTGAGTTTCTCTCCTGTGTTCTATTTCGGAAGCTCGCCAAGAAATCACTATTCGCAGGCGCCTGATTTTGGAAACCCCGTGAGGGGCGGCATAATGTAGCCCAGGGCGTGAGAAGCTCTGAAAGAATCGTAGCGGCGGGTTTATCCCGCCATGGCGGCTCTGAAAACGCTGGAGATATGGCGGGGTAAACCCGCCGCTACCTCTCGGCCGGCGATTCTTTCAGAGTTTCTTGCGCCGTGGGCTACACGCTGCCGCCCGCTGCGCGGGCTGAACACACAGTCTGTCATTCTACGCTGGAAGATTCAAGCTCGATGAACGACAGACGCGCGTGGATTCGAACTGAAAATTGACCCTCGCGACAGGCGCAAGGTATATTCAAATTCAGAGGCTTTGGGCAAATAACGTTATGTCCTGTCATTCTGAGCGAAGCGAAGTCCGATTTCCGGACCCCGATGGGGTCCATCGTACCCCAGAAATCGGGGAATCGCGGCAGTTGTATTTTCATACAACACCAGACATCCTTCGTCGTCCGTCGGCTGACGGACTCCTCAGGATGACAGGTCGACGGGTTCGACAGCGCCGTGCTGGACCAAGCCTATGGGCGATGGCCGCGTTGCTCATTACGATGCCCGGCTGGGCGCAGGTGACCGGTACGGTTTCCGGCGTTGTCGTGGACGCGTCGGGCGCCGCCGTCTCCGGCGCAACGGTCACGGTGAAAAGTCTCGAGACCGGAGTTGCGCGGGTTGTAACCACAAATCCGGCGGGCGCCTACACGGTTCTTTCGCTTCCGGTGGGGCCCTTCGAGGTGAAGGCCGGGAAGCAGGGCTTCAAGACAACGGTTCGCACGGGAATCCGGCTCGAGGTGGGGCAGCGGGCCGTGGTGAACTTGCGGCTGGAGGTTGGCGAGGTCAAACAAGAAGTGACCGTTTCCGGTAGCAGCCTTCTGGTCAACACCAGCGTGACCTCGGTCTCCGGTCTCGTGGGGGAGAGCGAGATCAAAGAACTGCCGCTGAACGGCCGCAGCTTTGACAATCTGATCACACTTAATCCGGGCACCCTCAACTTCAGCGCCTTGAAAAGCGCTCAAACGATCACCAGCAACGGGAACACCTTCTCCGTGGAAGGACGGCGGACGTACGAGAATTTATTCCTGCTGAACGGAATCGAGTACACGGGCACGAGCCAACTCGGCATCACCCCCGGCGGCGTCAGCGGGCAACTGCTTGGAATCGACGCCGTCAGGGAGTTCAACGTGCTCACCGGCGCCTACCCGGCGGAGTACGGCAAGCGCGCCGGAGCGCAGGTGGCCATCGTGACGCAGTCCGGCAGCAATACCCCGCATGGGTCCCTTTTCGAGTTCCTCCGAACCAGCGCGCTCGATGCGCGCAACTTCTTCGACCAGGGATTTGTTCCGCCCTTCCGGCGAAATCAGTTCGGCGGATCTCTGGGAGGGCCACTCGAGCCGGGAAAGTTGTTCTTGTTTGGCAACTATGAAGGCTTCCGGCAAAGACTGGCAGTCAGCGATGTGAGTGTGGTCCCTGACCAACTGGCCCGGCAGGGCTCGGTGCCGAACGCCTCCGGCCTCGACGCGGCGATGCTGCCCTACATGGCTTTCTGGCCTCAGCCGAATGGCCCGGAGTTGCTCGTCAACGGTCAGAGGAGTGGAACGGCGCTTGCCTACTACAATCCACGGGAATCTATTCGAGAGGATTTCGGCACGCTGCGGGCTGACGCTCCCATCCGCAGCCGGGATTCTGTTTCGGCATCCTACACGCTCGACGACGGACACAGCTTGACGCCCCTGGCCGATCCTTTGTTCGGGTCCGCCTTGGCGCTGCGGAGCCAGGTGGCGAGTTTCCAGGAGACGCACGTTTTCTCACCGCAACTGCTTAACGTATTCCTGGCCGGCTTCTCCCGCGCCGGCTTCAACTTCGAGCCGTTCTCTTTCGTCGATTTTCCGTCCAGCCTTTCGTTCGTCGCCGGGCGCGGGCCGGGAGGGATTGTCATCGGGGGCGGCGTGACCACAACCGGGGCTTCCGCGATCACATCCGCCGGGCCGAATAACGCCGCGAGAGCCTGGAATGGCCGAAACCTGTTTACCTATTCCGATGACCTGCACATCATCAAGGGCGTGCACCAGCTCAGCCTGGGGGTTTGGTTCCAGCGGCTTCAGGACAACGAAGACACCGCTTCACGTCAAGTGGGTCAAGCCAGCTTTACGAGCTTGCAGACATTCGTTCAAGGAACCGTGAGCACCTTCCAAGCGGTACCCACGCCCACCGAGTTGGGTTGGAGAAGCCTGTTCGGCGCCTGGTACTTCGAGGATACCATCAAGTTACGGCCTACTCTGAGCTTTGAGGTGGGACTGCGGGACGAATTCACCAGCGGTTGGAACGAAGTAAATGGAAGGGCTGCGAACTATCTTGTAGACGCAAATGGAGAACTCGAGACCAATCCACGCGTGGCCGATTCGGCATTCACGCGGAACAACGCGAAGTCACTGCTCGGCCCTCGCCTCGGCGTGGCCTGGGACCCCTGGGGAAGGGGACGGACGGCCCTACGCGGCCGGTTCGGCATCCACTACTCCTTGCTCGACGATCTCAGCTACCTGCTCAACTCGCTGCCGCCTTATAACGGCTCAGTCTCGTTCTCGCACGTTCCGCTCTCCTCGATCGTGCCGATCCTGCCCAACCTGCCGCAAGCACCGTCTTGCGGGCCGGGCGTTGCTGCGCCTTGCACTATTTATGCGCCTCAAGGAGTGCAAGCCAATGCGAAGACTCCCACCGTCGAGGAGTGGAGCATCTCCGTCGAACGGCAGGCCAGCTCGAACACGCTGGTTCGCGCGCTCTACGACGGATCGTTTGGCGTTCACGGGCTCTTAAGCGTCGATCCCAATACCATCCCGGCCGAGATCTGCTCCGATGCAAGCGGCTGCCAGGCCGGCGGCGTGGGCACGGCCCGAAGTGTTGCGGCGAACGGCGCCCAGTACATTCCGGTTGGGTCGCGGCCCAATCGGTACCTGTCCGCCGGATTCTTCTGGAATACGGAGGGAAACAGCAGTTACAACGCCCTCGAGCTTGAGATTGTCCGGCGCCTTGCTCAAGGCTTGCAATTCCGGGCTGGTTATACCTGGGCGAAAAACCTCGACATGAACTCCGCTCTGACGGGAGCCCAAGCTAACAACCAGGCGCAGATGGTGCTCGACCGGAATGATCCGCGCCGCGACTGGGGACGATCGGCATTGAACGTCACCAACCAGGGGAGCATTTCCGCGCACTACGAGTTTCCTTTTGGCCGCAATCAGCAGGGGGCGAGAAGCGCGAGAGGTCTGGCTAACCGGCTGATCGGTGGTTGGCAAGCCAATGGCATCGCCACCTTGCTGAGCGGCTTCCCCTTCACCCCTCAGGACGGTTCGAACGTCTCCGGAGATGGGGACACAAGAAACCCGGATCGGCCGGACTTGAATCCGTCGTTTAGCGGCCCAGTTCTGCTTCGGAAGCCTGCTCAATGGTTTAGTCCCAATGCCTTCAGTCTGCCCGCGGCAGGCACTTACGGAAACCTGGGGAGGGGAACGCTTGACGGGCCGGGATTGGCAGACGTGGATGTATCGCTCGCCAAAGACTCTGCCGTGACGGAGAAGATCAAAGTGCAATTCAGGGCGGAATTCTTCAACGTGCTTAATCGCGCCAACTTTGATACTCCCAATCCGATCGTGTTCTCGGGCGGCGCGATCAACTCCACGGCGGGACTCATCACCGCCACTGCCACGACGTCCAGACAAATCCAGTTCGGGTTGAAGCTGCTGTTTTAGTGCGAGGGGTCGACGAGTTCATTGTCAGCTCACAGACGGGCAGAGCCATCCGCACAACCTGTCATCCTGAGCGGAGCGAAGGATCCCCGCAGTTTCCTAGGCTTCGAATGTCTTAGAACAACTACAGAGATCCTTCGCTCCGCTCAGGATGACAGGTTGTGGGCTGTGTCGGGTAAGGGTTCGGCAGCAATGCATCCGGCTCTCCTGCGCTCAAATAGCCGTACTTGAGGAGGCCGCCAGTCCTTCGCGGGCGCGCATCAACTGGCCGGCGAGCAGCCCGAAGCGCCATCGCGTGCCATCGGCGGCGATCAGGACGAGTTGGTCCAGCAGCAGCCCTTCGCTAGTCTCGACGGCATGCAGCGGACTGATGTGGCGAACCACCGGCCGCCCCCACCTGCGGGCGAAAAACACGGCTTCGCTCTCTCTGAGGCAAAGCGTGCCGAGCGCGTTGCGCAGACCTTTCGTGTCCGCCGTGCCGATCACGTGTAGAAGCCGGGAAGGCGAGGGTCCGGGGAAACGTTCGGTGAGCCACTGTTGCTGAATCGGTGTGAGTTGCGGTACACGGCCTTTCCCGAACCAATCGCGCAGCACGGCTGCGATCGCCGCCCACTCTGCTCTTAAAGCGCGGTAGATTCTCGGGCCGAGCCAGGCCGACAGCGCCAGGAAGGCCAACGCGATACCGGCCAATACCCACGGGTGCTTCACAAGCAGGTAGAGACCGCCGGCCACCGATGCGTCCTCCGCCAGGCTCAGGCCGATATTGCTGAACGGCTCCGGGCTGTGGTTCACGGCCAGCCGCAGCGTGGCTTTGGCCGAGTGCCCGGTCAAGGCGACGCCGCCAGCCAGGAGGAACAGCAGGACTTGATAAACGGGATCCAAGTTTGAGAACAGCGAGGACGCCAGCAGCACGGCTCCGACGGGGCGAATAACGGTGTGAATGGAATCCCAGGCGCTGTCCACCCAGGGAATCTTGTCCGCAATGAATTCGATCGCGCAGGCGATACCTGCAACCACCAGCACGCGCGTGTCAGCCAGCGCGGACGCGTGGCGCCAGGCGAGGGGCAAAGGGAAGCGGCCGAAGCGGAGAAGCAGGCCAACCACCAGCACGGTGGCATAAAGCCGGATGCCGGCCAGCATGCCCAGCCCCAGCGCCGAGGCGATCGGACTCAAGGTGTCCATGAGCCGATTATAACCGCACGCAGGCGGCTTAGATACGCACGAATGTCTTCTTGCGGAACATGTAGTAAAGCCCCAGCCAGATAATCCCCGCGCTCCGCTCTCGCAGCAGCGGCGAAGCGGCGAGCAGCCGGGCAGCGAATGGCAGGCCCTATGCGGCCTTTTTGCGGTGCGCCGCAAGCATAGATTGACGGGTCCCTGGATACGCCGCGGTCCACTTCAGGGCGGGAGCGGCCGCGTAATCCGTGAGCCATCCCAGGATGCGCATGCGCTCCATGATACCCGAGGTGACCGGCTTGCCACTCCGCAAGCGTTGCTGTAAGTACGAGCGGAGATCGTGGGCGCCGTCCACTAAGCCCTTGCGAATCGGCTCCAGCATGGTCATCGGAATTTTTTCGGTCTCTCGCAAAGACAGGCCGTTTTGGAATTTTGCGTTAAGGCCGTCCAACATTTTAGATGCAAAGAGTCCCAGTTCCGCGTCGCTGCCGAGTTGCTTCCCGGGCCAGTCGTTGGATGGCGCCGTACGGAGGTCACTATTGTTGCTGTTAGCCTCATAAAAATCTAACCCTACCACCGCCCCGGAACCCGCCACCAGAAGGTTACCCTGGGTTTGGACGTCACCAGTGAGACCGTCGATGCGATCGTTGTTGCCGTTGAATAAGTCCCCGGCAACAACTTTGCCCAAGGAGTAGAGAATGTTCCCGTCATTGGTTGTGAACCTCGCCCAAGCTGCCAGGATCTTCTTCCACTTTTCCGACTTATGGTCGTCCACGACCTCGAAACCCAAGTCGGTTAGCCCATCGACGAAGGGCATCTTGTAGGCAAAGTAATCCTTGTTAGTGAGGAAAACGTGCAGGTAGTCGTAGGCCCCCTTCTGCGTCCCGTCGGGCAAGAATTTCTCCTCAGGGACCTTGCCCAGCGCCTGAATCTCCGCCACCGTCAACCCGTTCACTTTCGTCGACTTGTTGCCGGTCGCCTTTGACATTAATTTACCCGCCCATTGGGCAGTTGCATCCGGCGCCACCCGCCCCGGTGCCAGCACCTCGTACTTAAGAATGATCACTTCGGAACGCTCCTTGAGTTTCACCGAGAAAACAGGGCGACGCTGGAACATGGTCGCGCCAAACGCTAAGGCGCGGATCTTCTCGATGCTATCGAAGGTCAATATTGGTAACGTTGATGATGGCAAATTTGTCTCCTTTGTAGAAAGCACTTCCTCAGTCTTCTGCGTTAGTGCCCGCAGTATATGCCTATCTTCGGCGGTCAGTGCAATGACATTTCTCAGTTTTGCGAGACAAAATTAGGAGGCGGGCGGCTTAGATACGCACGAAAGTCTTCTTGCGGAACATGTAGTAAAGCCCCAGCCAGAGAATCCCTACCGCTCCGCCGGTAAGCAGGAATTCACTGAACATTCCCAGGTGCCTCGCCAGGCCCGCGAAATTGGCATTGCTGATTCGCGCGAAACTGATGAGGTCCGGCGCGATGTAGGCCACAATGGCGTTCATGCCGTAAACGACGAAGAAGAAGGCCCAGCGACGGTACCCCAGCACGTCGATGAGGCCGTAGAAAGCGGCCAGCAACAGCAAGCACCATCCGCCTGACCACAGGACCATCGAACTGGTCCAGATGTGCTTGATGATCGGGAATTCGAAGCTCCAGAGCCAGCCGGCGACGAGACAACCCACGCCCGAGGCCGCCAGCACGAGCACCCTGCGTCCGCCGGGGAGACGCGAGCGCAGCAAGTGCCCGGAGAGGACTCCCATCAGGGTGGTTGCGCCGAAGCCCAGGCTGCTCAGAATCCAGGTGTAGGTTGTGCCGTCGCGGAAGCGCCCCAGCAGGGCGTTGTCAATCCACATCGCCAGGTTGCCGTCTGGGGTGAGGACTCCTGCGCCGTATCCGGGTACCGGGACAAACTTCATGAGAGCCCAGAAGACTACCAACAGCACACCCGCAAGCACACCCTGCCAGCGTACGGGCAACTCGACGAGGGCAATCGCGGAAATCAAGTATCCCGCCGCAATCGCTTGCAGCGTGTTGCTGTAAAGCTGCAGGTTGTGAAGGTCGAACGCCAGCAGGTGCCCTTGCGCGATCATGCCCAGAATCCAGAGCACCACCACGCGATAGGCAACTTTGCCGTAGATGCTGCCGCGGCGGTCGCCCCGCTCGAGCCGCTTGCCGATCGAGAAGGGCATGGCCACGCCCACAATGAACAGAAACAGCGGCATGATGAGATCCCAGCCCACAAAGCCGATCCAGGGGACGTGCTCGAACTGGCGATCGAGCCACGCCGGGAGGGGATTCGCGAAGAGCTTGCAGAAGGCCATCACGAACGGCCCGCCCCCCGCGATCCAGAACATATCGAAGCCGCGCAACGCGTCGACCGAAATCAGGCGATCGGAGGGCTGAACGGCGTGCCGCGGTGAAGTTCCAGACGCGCTTTGGTCCATCGCTGTGCCTCCCAAAGTCTTTGGAGTATGCTGTTCAGATTACCGCTTGGGAACAGTCAGCGCAAGTTTTGACGAACACGTTGTTGAGGCAGTGGCGTCTATGATACTCTGATGTCAGCAAAACGACGGAGAGGTGGCCGAGTGGCTTAAGGCGGCGGTTTGCTAAACCGTTGTACGGTCAAAAGCTGTACCCAGGGTTCAAATCCCTGCCTCTCCGCCAGATCACATAAAACACTTCCGGCAGATTATCCCTCATCGAATCGTGTTGGAGCCCCTGTAGCGAAACGAGCCTACCGCTTAATGACCGTGGGATCTCGGAAGCCGGTTCGGAAGTTTGGCCGCACCTCTCGCGACATGTCCATTCTCTTGGACGCCTTATCCCAGTTTCGGATTGACGCAACGCCGCCCCTTGGAAGGTCGGGGTTTCAGTCCCGCCGCGGGTCGCTCGGGGAGCCGCCCACGAACGCCAGAAGGAGCGGCTGCGGTCCCGGTCGGATAAACTTGATAAGTGGGTAAGCCGCGATTGGATTTTTGGGTTTCGGCGCTCCGGCATCGGCCGTCTCAGCCCATCGCTCCGCGCCTCTAGCTTCAAGCGGCGGGGACCCTGGCATTGTTTCCGCGTTCATAACGTCGTCGAGCACGTCTTCTGCGGATGCATCGGAATCGGTCGGGGCGGATTGGGCAGCGGACTGTTTGATTGCCGTGTTCACAGCTTTGAGCCTCGCCAGGAGCGCCAATGCGCCACCACTTGCCTCATCGAACTCTTCACAAAGGATGTGAAGTTTTAGCGTCTCAAGGAACAGAATCGCCAAGAAAATGTGTGTGGCGTGCTCAAACGTTATCATGAACTGTTGCACGAGGAGCGTGATGGCCTGCAATGCCTTGCCCTTCTCTCTTGCCGAAAGAGCACTACTCAAGATTTTCAGCGTGTGGATCAAGTTGTCGATGGATTCCACGATAAGCCCCTTACACTCTGTTTTCAAGCGACCCTTGTAAGCCCGCCAAGCGAGAGACGCTGACTTCCCGGAGGCCTGACTCATCCAACCTGCATCGCCTTCTGCTGACGCACATCATGTCCCTTCTGACTACGGCGTCTCTCGCGGCGTTCTTTATGCCGTCACCTCTGTCTATCGGCAATCGAGCCTTCGTACCCACATGCTCAGGCAATCGGTAGTCCCTGCGAATTTGGCTAGTTATCCAATATGGATGTCATTCCTCGCTCCTCTCTGTCGAAAGCCTGTCATTCTGAGCGAAGCGAAGAATCTGCATTAGTTCGCCTCGGACTGAAACTGCAGATCCTTCGCGAAGTTTACCCTGAGCGAACAAACTGCAGATTCTTCCCTTCGCTCAGAATGACAAGCGAAGGGCTCAGGATGACAGCCACTTTCATCTCCATAGGTGGGCCGCAGGTCCATGTACACACGGAATGACTTCCCGCTGCAGGACCCATCAAATCAGGACACTACGCATTTTTCACTTGACAAAACGATGGGGATATGCTAGCCTATAATTGTGGTCAGTTTATGGACACATTGTCGTGAGCGGTCCCCAGACTGCGATGAAAAACGCAATAGTCACGGTACTGGGGAAAACCGGGGTTTGCAAAAAACAAAAAATAGTACGATCGAAGCCAGTAGGTTATTGAAAACACAGAAAGGCATGTCAGAAACGAACTAAAACGAACTCAAAACGAACCCCAATTGCGTGCTTAAATGCGTGAAATGGACCCAAAACTCGAGCCTTCTGGTATCGCCCAAGCTCGTGCTGGGGGACGGACCGTGAGCGATGCGGCAGGGACTGGGGTTGCCCGACTGGGGGAAACTCGGGGAACCGCGAGAGAATTCAAAAATACCGGGAACAAAGCCAGAATGTTGATGAAAACAAACCACATCACTTTTGAAGGGTGCAAATCAGGGGCCTTGGGCGCGCCAATCGGCACAAATCAGGCCGTGAAGCGTGCGAGGGCAATTTGGGAAACTGAGGTAAGGCTCCTGGTGTCGGAAGGCGGGGCAGAACATAGGACAAAATGTCGGCTAGACAAAATGGAGGCTTTCCAGCGACGACTCTCGCTTACTCGAGCCACAAGACCTGAAACGGGTCAAGCTTGGCGGTTCCGTTCAGGGCTTTTGCGGTGAGCCGGTCCTTCGCCCCACGCGAAAGCTGCACAGGTATCTCCCGCCGCGTGGTATTCACAATGAACAGGCTGTTATCCAAGTGGGGCACTGCCAACCCGCCTGCCGGCAGTGGCGCCTCGAGCAAGCTCTGGCTGTGCGGGACGAGTTGTCGAACCAGGCGCAAGAAGCCGTCGTCACCCGGCCAGAAGCCCAATTTGACCACGGTCCCGCGCCCCAGTTTCCGCAGGGTGACGGCGGGCTTGCCATTCAGAATCGGCTGGCGGCTCTTGAATGTCCCGATGATCTCCACCCCGGGATCGACTTCCATGAACTCGCAGTAGCCTTCCAGTCCCACTGGAGATCTGCCCGTCATTCCTCCACCATTCCACTCGACCTCCGGGTCTTTCCTCTGGCTCACTTCTTCCAGGCCCACCCACCGAATGGTCCGCACCAAACCGCCGGTCAGCTCTCGAAGGTTCGCGGCGAACCCGTCACCGCGGAATACGCCATTCTCGTCCATGTAAGCGGTGAAAGGGGTAATCACCACAACTCCTCCGCCCTGGGCGAAGGACTGGAGGGCGGTGGCGACCTGGGCATTATCCAAAGCCGTTGCAGCGGGCAACAAGACCAGCAAGTACTTCGCCAGATTGGAGGCGCTGGCCGCATTGGCCAAATTCATGCTGTCGACGCCGATACCCAGCCGGTGCAACGCGTCGAAGCTTTGCGGCAATACCGCGGGGCTAGGCTTGATGTGGGGATAGATCTCCAGGGAGGCGCGCTGCTCGAAGTCGGTGAGAGCTACGGCGGTGGCCTTCACCGGGTTGTCGATGAGGTGCTTCCCCCACTTCTGGAAGATCTGCCCCAATTCCAGCGCCCAATCGAAATCCGGCTCGGGTCGGCCAGACCAATCGAGCAGGCCGCCCCAGTGCGGCCAGTGGCCTCCTCGCCAACGGTTGCCGGACCAGTAGAACAGCCCGCAGGTTCCGAATGCGGCGGCCTGGAGGCCATACATTCGAAACTGGTCGTGCGAGGGGGACGGATCCCAGATGGCCGTCCCGCCCATCACTCCGAACCGGTTTTCCGTAGTGATGAAATGCTGGCGTCCATAGGCGGAGCGGTGCATGTCCTGGTGCCAGGTCAAGTCCGACCAGAATTCCGCATTGTCAGCCCATGGCTGGTAGTAGTTCAAACCCGCGATATCCATGATCTCGCCGGCCTGCGGATCATCCGCCACGGCGTCCCATTCTGTGTTCCAGTCGGTAATGATCCATTGCTTCACGCCGGCTTCGCGTAGCGCCTCGGCTTGCATCGCGAAGAATCCCAACAGGACGTCGCGGCGAAAATGGCGGTGCGCGAGGCTGAGCGAGGCAATCTCCCTGCCGCTCTCCTCCACTCCTTCGCCCGGCTGAGGCACTTCATCGAGCGAGCGGACCTTCATGCCCCAACTCACCAGATTGAGGCGGCGATTGAACTCCTCCGGCGTGCCATAAGTCTTCTTCAGCCATTCCCTCCAGGCTTTTTCGCAAGCAGGGTTGTAGCAGAGGCGGATGACGGCGCCTTCCTGCTCATTCCCCAGTTGCCACGCAACGACCGTCGGGTGCTCGTGAAATGCTTTACCCATGGCCAGAACGTATTCGCGCAGGGCGCTTCGATAGAGGGCATGGTTAAGGCAGGGAGCATGCCGCGCCATGGGATGCGCCTTCACTCCGGGGTGAAGTTGCACCAGGATGTCGGGGTTGCCGGCGGCGAGCCATTGTGGGGGGACGTACGACCCCGTCCCCAGAATGGCCTTCATCTTCCGCCGCTCCAGATCGTCCAGAAAGTTGCGCAGCCAATCGAAATCGAATTCCCCCGAGGCAGTTTCTAAATTGCCCCAGGACGACTCAGAAACGCGCACCGCATTCATCTGCGCTCGCTGGAAGTGGTCCAGCATCTGATTCCACTCCTCGCGGGTTTGCAATTCAGGATAAACGTCGGCGCCAAAGAGGAACTCACCAACCGCAAGCTGGGATTTCGCCAGAGCAATCGGCAGGCCAGGCGCGGGTTGCGCCGGCAGCCCATCGGCTGGCGTCGTTGCCAACGTAAGAAGAGCCTCGCCCATGACCAGCTTTCCGCTGTTGCTCAGGAATTCTCTACGCGAAGTACCAGGGGTTTTCGGCATGGGATGGCGTCTCCATTTCTTCGAGAGGCATTCGCTCTCAATTTACACCAAGGTCGCCTAGGCTCGCGCGAGGATTTTGACACTCCCCTTTTGCCAGTCAGCCTGGAATTCGCCTATCGCGTGAGGCTGCGCAAGTGGTCGGCGCTGTAGAGCTTTGCCGCCAAATCCCAATCTTGAACTGGCCGGCCCGTGGCAGGAGGGACATAGAGGGTGAAACCCGCGTGAAGTTCTTCGGCGTGCGACGCCATATCCTTGAGGGCAAATCGCAGGATGGCCGACGGCAGAAGGGCGTGGGGCGAGCAGTAGACGGCCACCACTTGGTGCTCTGCCGGGTAGTATTGTCGCAGCTGGGCAAGGAAGCGAGCGAATCGCTCCGGCCTTGACACCCGCTGGCTGTGCAGCCCGGTTTCGAGCGTCCCGACTTGCCAAATGATGGCGGGAACATCATTCTGCAAAGGCCGTCGCCGCAGCAAGAGATCGGTGGCCTCGTACATCTGGACGCCGTTCACCACAGGGTCGATCCGCAGGGCGGCGAGAAGCGTGTCGATGGCGGAGATGCCGGGGAGCACCTCAACCCGCAGACCGAGCGCGTTCGCCATTTCCAGCACTAGAAACGGCGGGTGTACGGCGATCAAAGGATGCCCGTGGATCGCGAAGGCAACGGGTGGATGATCCAAAGCGGCTTCCACGACGCGGACGGCCATGTGCTCGTAAGCGCTGAGGCGCGGCTGATCTTCGCGGTAACTCTGCTCAAAAAGCGAGCAGACCCGCGGGCACAGACCCTCCAGGTAGCTCTTCGTGGCAACACCTGTATCCAGGTAAAGGATCTCCCGCGAGGCGCGGAGCGCTTGCTCCACTTCGCGCGTGACCTGGTTAACCGTCTGAATGCCCAGCCCGGCGATCCACAGATCGGTCATCGCACGTCTCCACTGCGCAAGACACGCATCAAGTCAATGAGGCGGTTGCGTCTCTCGTCGCTGGAGGCTTCACGCACCGCAGCGACTGCGGCTTGCACCTGCGGCGCATCGAGACGGCTCCCGAACGGGGAAGCCTCGGGATCTCCAGCAGTTTCCGGCGGGGGCGGCGCGGCGACGTTGGAGGATTGTCCGAGCGACGCCCACAATCCCACCTGGGGATTGCCCGCAGCATCTTGAGTCTGCACCGCGGAAAGTTGAATCACCGCATACAAGGGAGCCAGAGGCTGGCCGGGGAATACAACACCCGCCGGCGGAGGCAAAGTGGCGGGGTCACCTCCCTCGGGAATCGAACTCGTCCAGACAACATAGGAGATTCCATCGAGGCGCCCCTCCTCGCGGTGCGCACAGGGGACTACGGTCAGCGCCAACCAGGTGTCGGGCAACGGGTGGGCCTCGACGAGGGCGGGAGGGGCAGGCGAAATTGAAGGCGCTTCTCCCAAAGGGCCTGTGGATTCCATTTGGCGCGCGAGGGCTGCTCCAAGCAACGGAAGCAGACGATGGTCCGGCCGCCGCAGGATTTCCTTCTCCTCATCGCTGAGATCAAAATCCCTGAAGACTTCGTCCGGAGATTCCAGCAGACGCCGGCGCAGCTCCGGCTGAAGGGCCGACTCGATGAGCAACTGGTCTATTCCTGGTTTGGGCAAGTTGGTTGCACCCTCAGGCAGACGGCGTTCCCCGTCAAGGGCATTCGCGCCGGGATTCTCAATTTACACCAAGGTCCCATAGCCTCGCGCAAGGATCGCTCTTAACCAAGGCTAGTCCGGTGGTGCGTCACGCGCGACCAACGAGATGCGCTTCACCTGATTCCGGCTCAGGTGCTGAATCGTCCCGCCGATATGCATAAGAACTTCGGTGGCTGACATCGATTCGACATCTCCGCTTAGGATGGAGCCGTCTCGAAGTTCAACGGTATCGTGTGCGGAGGTTCCCAGCTCATAGCTTACACTACCTCCGGAGGCATCGTCGGCACTGACCTCGAACGGAAAATGGCCCGGGCTGAAGCCCTCTTTAGTGAACTCGAACATGTGTTTGCCGGGTGTAAGGCGTACGATCTTCGGTGTAATTCCTGCCTCAGCGCCATCCACCTTCAACAGGGCTCCTTGAGGGACAGAGTTCACCGTCACCGAGACGGTTTTTGGCGGGAGGTATGATTGTAGTTCCGGGGGAAGCAACTGCGGGGCAACTGCCATCGAGGCTGGGATTCCGGAAGCGCTAGCACCCATCTGGAATTTGACGACCTCTCCAGGCCCCACGTCTTTGATAGAAATCCACCCTTCTCCGATGCGGGTTTTGTCTTTGTCGAAAAGGTAAAGCGAAAACTCCGCGTTTTCAATCCTCTTGCCCCATAGGTTCTCAGCAGTGACGTCGATCCTATAGTTGTGCTGCTTGCCCGAGGAACCGGCGTCTTTGAGCTTACTTAGGCTAAAACGCACGACGGGTTGGCCGGTGGGAGGCCAGACAAGCACTTGGGGCGCAGGCTCCTTCCCACGGGCAGGACCAACAAGCGCCAGGGCCAGTAGTATGAACCAACTGTGTCGGAGCATTGTCTCACCTCGTTGCGGCTAGCATATATCGCATTCCGTTCGCGATTGCAAGCGACGACGTAGCTCACGCCACGCCTGCATCTCTCGACCGGATGGCCGTTGACAATGCCACGTCCAATCATCGATTTCAAGTCGGTAGCGCGGCGACGTTGGAGGATTTTCGCTGGGACGCCCACAATCCCGCCTGCGGATTGCCCGCAGCATCTTGAGTATGCACCGCGGAGAGTTGAATCACTGCCTGGCCGTGGCCATCAGCTCAGGCGGAGATTCTTCAAGTAATTGAAGCTGGTCGCCATCGCTTCGACCGGACTGCCGTCGCAGCGGTCCTGCTCGACGAAGATGTGCTCGGCGCCGGCTTGGCGCGCATGAGCAAAGATCTTCACCCAATCGATACGCCCCTTGCCGACAGGCGCGAACGGGTTAGGCCCACTATCATAGGGGAAACTGCTGGTACTGGTTGGGAAGCCCGGCTTTAAGTCTTTGACGTGGAGCAAAGGAAAGCGGCCCGGGAACTTTTGGAAGTAGTCGAGCGGGTTCTGACCGGCGTAGGTGGCCCAGAAAACGTCCATCTCCATCTTCAACAGTTTCGGATCGCAGCGCGCAAGCATGATGTCATACCCGCAAGTGTCGCCCAGGCGCGCGAACTCGTGGAAGTGGGCGTGGTAGCAAAACTGCATTCCAGCTTGCTGCGCCAGCCTTCCGCATTCGTTGAACAATTCAGCCCGTCGCGTCCATGCCTCGGCGTCGATCTGGGGGTTATCGCCCACCACGAGATAGCGAAAGCCGTAGGGATGAACGTGGTCTAACGTCTTCTTCCAGCTTTCGAGGTCCTTGGGCACTTCATCGTAGGTGCTAGGCGCGGTCAGGTTGGCAGCGCTCAGGTAGCCCTTAAGCGTTGCGGCGGGAATGTTAGTCGAAATTTCCATTTCGCGGTAGCCGGTGGCGCCCACTTTTTTTAGTGTGCCGGCCGGGTCCTTGGCGTACTCCTCGCGCACGGTGTAGATTTCCAGGCCGATCGGCTTGGACCAGGCCAGTTGGCCAGCGCCCCAAGCCTCCGACGCCGTGATGGCCACGCCAGCAGAAACACCCTGGACTGTTTTCTCAAGAAGTTGTCGACGAGTCAGCATAGTTTTCCCCCCAACCGTAGTGCAGCAGCCATTTAAACCTAACACTCGACCCAGGGTCAAGCAGCAACCTCGAAACCGCAGGCATGACAACCTGCCCACTCGTTGCCGCCGCGCCATCAAGTACGAACCCCGCGCCTGAAGAGCCATTGTGGCTGCATGGGCCGTGCAGAGCATGTTGCGAAGTGCCCCGCCGCCGGTCTGTCCCTCACTTGAGGGCGCGGTCCGCGCACTAGAATTCGACAGGACCTTGACATTAGAGGCGGACGGCTGTAGATTTCGGACAGCGGGAAAACCTCAAACGGAAATTCCGGTTATAAGAGGCAGGGGAAAGGCTACCTTAAATTGGTAGCGCGCTCCGGCTAGTTGCGCGTCGCGGAAACGCGGCGAGGGCGTTGCTGCTGGCGCGAGAGGAGGAAGGTATGCCCAATCCTGGGGATCAGGAACGAGCCAGAAAGAACAACTCAGAGCGGTTCACGGGGTTGTGGACTCGCGCCCACAGCGACGCCAACCCTCAGAGTTGGAGCCAATGGTGGTCGGCGGGAATCTCGCGCCTGAGTTCCGCCGGCTCAACGGCCAAGTCCGTGGCAGTTTCCGGCGTTAAGCACGCGGTCCTTCACACCACGGCTAAGTTCATTGTGTTTGGCGTGGGATTGTTAGCCGGAGGGCCTACTTGGATCGCCGCCATTGTGGCCTATGGAGTCGGCGAAAGTCTGTCCTCGCGTCTGGGGGAGAAGGCCATGGACCAGTTGGCCGACTATGGCGGCGGCGTAGCCGAGGACTGGATCAAGTTCTTCGCGGAAGAAGGCACAGGCATGGCCGTGTCGGCGCTGAGCGGCAAAACACCAAAGACAGAGACCGAGAAGCAGGAAAAGAACCTCCGGAAAAAAACCGACAAGATGTTCGCCACCATCGGCGCGTTGGATGTCCTGATGCGCCAAATGAACGACCTGAAAGACAAGCAATTGGTGTACTGCGATGACGGCAACATCGTAGCACGGCTACAGGCCCGTATCGACGCGGAGATAGTGACCGCGAAGAAGCGAGTGTCCAAGCTTAAGCAGCAGTTAGGATTCCTCGAGAGTTCCATCCAGCGCCGCGAGGACATCAATAACCTGAATCGCCCAATTGTGGAAGCGGCGGTCAAACAAGTGGTGAAGGCCGGCGCAGCCCCGCATTGGAGCAACTCCATTTCCGACAGTTTGGCTGCAATGTACCGCTGCAGCAAGCAGCACTGTTTCGGTCCGGGCACCGGAAGTCCGGATAACGACTTGACCTAGCCGGGCCCTCCTGAGGGCTAGTTTCGTAATACGGATGCCATTCCTCGCTCCGCTCACCTGAAAACCACCCCCGACGGTCATTTACCGGTAGTTCTCCATCAGCTTCCAGCCCGCCTCGACGAACTGGCCAAGCGTCCGTTGCGTCGCGCCAAAAGCCAGGAACTCCGCAGCCGACATTCCGTGAGGTTCATAGGCGCGCACGAATTCCGGCATCTGGCAGAGCCGCTCGATGACGTCGGCGGGTATCGGCTTATCGATGCGCTCCTCACGCGGCAGGTCCTTGGTAACGAAACTCTGCTGAAATGCCGGCGCAATGGACATCAGGAGGTCGGCCCCGGCCAGTTCGGTAAGGTGGTAATCGCCGCGCAATGCCGCGACGAGCAACACGGCTTGGTAGCCTCGCGCCTTATAGATTCCATAAGCGCGTTTAGCAACGGCCAGGCCGGCTTGCCGAATATCCGACTCACTCGCCGCGGCCTGCGTGTCGTGGGCAACTTCACGCAGGAAATCGTCCAGACGGCCGATCATGACGACGGCGAAACACTTTCCCGGCTCGATCCCGTTGGCTTGGGCTCGCTGGACGCCGGCCATGTGCCGCTCTCCGATGGCAACGGCCTGCGGCACCGTAAAGCTGACGGTCATGGTGATGGTGATTCCCTCGGCGATGCACTCCTCCATGACATCCAGACCCGCGCTGGTGGCAGGCAGCTTGACGGTGATATTGGGCGCCCAAGCGTGATACCGCCGGGCCATGGACAGCATGCAATCCCGGTCGGCGGCGCGCCCCGGGTTGACTTGCCCGCAGACAAAGCCCGATTGGCCTTGGCTGCGTTCGTACTCCGACATCAGTTTTTCGGCTGTCCTGGTCACCGCAATCTGCATCAGCGCTTCGGCTTTCTGTTCTGGCGGCAATTTGCGCGCCAGCACCGCCTCGATGGCCGGGGCCCACAGTTGGCGGTCTTTCACCAAAGCCAGGTTCGCCAGATAGGGATTCGTGGTGACGCCGATGGCCCCGCGGTCGAGGCCAATCGCCAACTCGGCCACCTCGGCCGAGTCGTGCCACCACTGTGTCCCGGTATTGCGAATCATCCAATCCAGGTAGGTTTGCTGCGGCATGATATTCCTCGGCTATACTATAACGCCGTCGGCTAGCGCCGCGTCCGAAATGTCACTCCCTGGAGAAGCATGTTGAATTTCTGATGTTGAGTTTCTGATTGACGGGCAGGATGAGCCGTGAAAAACTCAGCCAAGTAAGCCTTCACCGGCTTAATGACGTAGCTCTAAGAGGGAGCGGCAAATGCTGAATAAACTGGACACGGTCCGGGCCACCCGGCGGGAGTTCCTGGGTGCGGCCGCGTTGACGGCCGCACAGTACAAACGGGTTCTCGGCGCGAATGACCGTATCGGCATCGGGTTCATCGGGTTCGGGCTGATCGGCAAACAGCACGTGAGCGATTTCAAAAAGTTCGGCGATGTCGATCTGGTGGGTCTCTCGGATGTCTACAAGCCGCGCCTGGAGGAAGGTCTCCAGTGCATCGGAAATCCCCGTGCGAAAGGGTACAGTGACTTCCGCAGGATGTACGAGAACAAAGATATTCAAGGGGTCGTTGTGGCCACACCGGACCACTGGCACGCGTTGCTCACCATCATGGCCTGTGCGGCGGGCAAGGACGTGTACGTAGAAAAGCCGATGACCCTGTTCATCGACGAAGGCAAGTGGATGATCCAGGCAGCGCGCAAATACAACCGCATCGTGGTTGTGGGTACGCAGCGGCGCCATGGCAAAGGTGTTGCCGAGGCTAAGAAAGTCATCGAAAGTGGCCAGCTTGGCAAGATCCATTCCATCCGGATTGCCTCCTACCGCAATATTTATCCCGGCTTCGGCAAGACTCCCATCGAAGATCCGCCGCCCGAGATTGACTACGACATGTGGCTTGGCCCTGCCCCCAAGAAGCCGTACCAGAAGCACCGCGCTCTGTACCATTTCCGCTGGTTCTGGGACTATTCCGGCGGCCAAATGACCAACTTGGGGGCTCATCTGCTAGACCAGGTGCTGTGGTGCATGAACGTGAAGGGGCCGACGTTGGTGATGTCCACCGGCGGCCGGTTCGCGCTCGAAGACGACGGCGAGACGCCGGACACCCAGGATGCCACATGGCAATTTCCGGGCGGTTTCACCGTGAATGTTGCCATCCGCGAAGCCAACGCCTTGCGTGGCGATCCTGCAACCCGAGGGCAGGTCTACCTGGGAACTAAGGGCAGCCTGGTGCTTGCCGGCGGTTACGAGGTCATCCCGGAAAACAAGATCGATCCGGTCAACGACATCCCGCCTTTTATGGGACAACCCATCGGCGGTCCGGTCTATAGCGATGTGAAGCCGACGCCGTGGATTCAGGGTTCCAAGGGAGGTGTCGAGTCCGACGCCCGCTACGGCACCGGCGGGGAAGACACCATGGCCATGAACGAACGCGACTGGCTGAGCAGCATGAGGACTCGCAAGCGCCCCCTGTGCGAAGTGGAAGATGGCCACAAGGTGGCAGTGGTTTGCAACTTGGCTAACATGTCCCTGCGGCTCGGGCGCGCCATCCAATGGGACCCGGATAAGGAGCAGGTGATCGGCGATAAAGAAGCCGCCGCGATGTGCTATAGACCTTATCGTGCTCCGTGGGACGGCGTTCTCAAGAGTCTGGTGTAAGCCTAGTGTCGCGTAACGCAAATAGGTGAAACTCGCCGAGCATAAGCTGTCATGCTGAGCGAAGCGAAGCATCCCCGCAGTTTCACGGATAAAACAACTGCAGAGACCCTTCGCTGCGCTCAGGGTGACACACCATCGAGTGTTTCACCTTCTTCGGGGGACTTTTCCGAGTTGGGAGGGATCATTGACACGGAGAGAGATCTTGGCGCTCACCGCTTCAGCACCCGCTTGGCTCCGCTCGATTTCCATTGCCGCGCCTGCGCCCGAGAATCCGCTGCGCATGGGCGGAACGCCAAGCGCGTTTATGCTGCGGATTCAGGCGAGCCGTGCCGGCGGGCAGCCGTTCGATATGGTCGAGCACTGCCATAATCTCGGACTGGGGGGTGTGCAGATGAACCCTCCATCCATGGAGCCGGATGAGATCAAGAAGTTCCGGGCGCGGCTCGAAGGGTACAACATGTACCTCGTCTGCGATCCGCGGTTGCCACATCAGAAGGGTGATCTGGGTGCGTTCGAGACCGAGGTGAAGGCTTACAAGGAAGCGGGAGCGGTCGCGTTCCATGCCGCGTTGACCGGACGCCGGTACGAAGACTTCGACAGTTTCGGACCCTGGAAGAGGATGTTCGAGGGCGCCAAAGCTTCGGTCGAACTGGCGGAGCCGGTCCTCGCGAAGCACCAGATGCGCCTGGGGATCGAGAATCATAAAGGATTCCGGGCCGCCGAGCAGGCCGCCTGGCTGAAGCGCCTGGGTAGCGAGTACGTTGGGGTGTGCTTTGATTTCGGCAACAATATCTCACTCTGCGAAGACCCCATGGACACCCTTCGGACGCTTCTGCCCTATGCCTTCTTCACCCACATCAAGGACATGGCGGTGGAAGAGTATGAGGACGGCTTTCTGCTCTCGGAGGTCCCGATGGGCGAAGGAATACTCAATCTCAAGGAGATGGTGCGGCTCCTGCGTCAAAAGGACCCGAACATGATCTTCGAGCTGGAGATGATCACGCGCGACCCGCTGAAAATCCCAGTGTTCACGACCAAGTATTGGGCCACCTTTGACGATTCCTACAGCCCGCTGCCTGGACGAGATCTGGCTAAGACGCTGGCGCTCGTGCGCACGAACAAACCGAAGTCGCCTCTGCCGCGCATTGCCGGCCTGAGCCCCGAAGCACGGATCAAACTCGAAGACGAGTGTAACCTGAAGTGCCTCGCCTGGGCGCGGACGAATCTCGCTTTCTAAACCTGACCTTCCATTGAATACGCTGATGGCGGAACTGCCGGCAGAGCAGTGGCCAGTCGCTTGGCCGTGTCCTTGACCAGCTTCAGATCCAGCTTGCCGCTCCCAAGGGTGGGCAAGGCATCGATGAGGAAGAAGTTCTCCTTCCGTGGCTGCCAGAGCTTGGGCAGGTTCGACTCGCGCAGTCGCTTAAGCAGGTCATCGATGGGCATGGTGAGCGCGGTGTGCAACACCACCAGTTTCTCGCCTTTTTGGTCGTCGGCCACGGCAGTCACTACGAGCTTAGGCTCGGCACAACTGAGCGCCTCGTGCAAAGCATCTTCCACGCGCAGGTGAGGCACCATTTCGCCGGCGATTTTCGAGTATCGGCTCAGACGGTCGGTGATGGTGAGGAATCCCTCCTGGTCAAGCTTGGCGATATCCCCGGTGACGTACCAACCGTCGCGAATCACCTCGCGAGTCTTCTCGGGCTGGCCGAGGTAGCCCATCATGACGTTGGGGCCTTTGATGAGCAGCAGCCCTTCCTCATCGACGCCCAGGGGCCGGAAGGTTTCCGGATTGACGACGCGCGCCGCCACTCCGGGGATGGGGCACCCGACGGTGCCCCGCTTCGCGGCGGGCTGCCTGTGTTGGCGATCTTCGTAGCCCGGCGCCTCCACGGCCACCACAGGGGAGAGTTCCGTGGCCCCGTAGCCTTCGAAGAGCGGCTTGCCGAACTTCTCCTGGAAAACATCCGCGAGCTCCGCCTTCTTCTTTTCGGCGCCGACAATGGCCACGCGCAACGCGTGCAAATCCTCGGGCTTGAACTTGCGCACGTACTCCCAGGCGAAGGTCGGCGTTGCGATCAACAGGGTCACGTTGTACTTGCGGCACATCTCCCCGCATTTGCGCGCTTCCAGCGGATTGGTGTGATAGGCGACGCCCATGCCGGCGATCAGCGGCAACCACAGGCCTACCGAGAACCCGAACGAATGAAAGAAGGGGAGCGCGCCGAGCAGGCAATCGTGCCGATCCACATTGAGCGCCTGTTGCATGCCCTCAATGTTGGAGACGATGTTACGATGGCTCAACATCACGCCCTTCGGTACGCCTGTCGAGCCGCTGGAGAAAATGATGGTGGCAAGCCCGTCCAGCTTGAGTTCGGGCGAGAGGAGCCAGCGTCGAAGCAAAGGACGAGGCAGGAGGCGGGCGGACACCAAGGTCGTCAGCTTGGCCAAACCCGAAACTTGCCCCGCCAGATCTTCCACCAGGACCATGCCGGGCTGCTTTTCAATGCCCAGCCGTTCGAGCAGCTTGGCGGAAGTGAAAATGGTCTTGATTCCAGCCTGCTCTATGGCGAGCTTCAGCGCTTCTGCGCCGGCGGAGTAATTCAAGTTCACCGGCACCCGGCCCGTCATGCTGACGCCGACATTGAGAAGTGCTGAAGGCACCATCGGCGGCAGCAACACGCCAACAGTTTCCTCGCCTCCGCAATACTTGTCCACCAGGCCACGGAAGATCATCGCGCCGACCAGCGCCTTCCCGAAGGTCAGTTCGCGGCCGAAGGAATCGGCCATGGCGCGCCGTCCCCAATTGCGCTTGGCGGTGTCAATGAAGTGCTCCGGCAGCGGCCGCTGGCGGGCATCGCGGCGGCCGAAAGCCTCCGCACCCAGATTCATGATCGCCTGCCGCACCTCGAAAGCACCCGCGCTGGCCGGCAGCGGCTCACCGAAGGTGACGGTGACCGGGTAGGGGATCCGGCGCGGCCACTTGAAAAAGAAATGCCCGCGGGAGTAACTGAAGATGCTGCCCCAGACCCGGTCGAGGTGAATCGGGATGATAGGCGCTTCAATGCCTTTCATGATCCTCTCAAAACCGTGTCGGAAGCGCAGCAGATTTCCTGTGCGCGTAATCGCCCCTTCGGCAAAAATGCCGACCAGGTCCCCTTCCTTGAGGCGTTGATGGGCTGTGCGCAAGGACTCAACAATCTGGCGTGGCGGGTCGCTCTCCGAGAC
>Ga0181532_10000726_pt1 | contig 32914 bp, 22 predicted proteins | sample PEATcosm2014_Bin_33_FD_119768 | JGI IMG/M metagenome (GOLD analysis project Ga0181532, IMG submission 119768) | Peatland microbial communities from MTU Mesocosm Facility, Houghton, MI, USA - PEATcosm2014_Bin11_30_metaG | ecosystem: Environmental > Terrestrial > Soil > Wetlands > Peat | place...
GCAGCAAGTCAGCGCGAGCGGGAAATCAAAGGGATGAAGAGCCACGCCTGGATCGCGCAGTTGGCTAGAGCGTCCCGATAAATCGGGAAGGTCGGTAGTTCAACTCTACCCAGGCCCACCAAAGAACAAGCCGAAATACCCCTCCATCCGGTGAAGTGATCAAGGAGCGTAACTGGTGGCGAACCTATCCCCCATTGATCCTGCCCTCACAGCGGTTCTCAGTATGGACCTGCAAACCGCTATCGTTTCGATTTACACCAAGGACCAACCCGACCTGCTCCCTCGCGCTGCCGGCGTGCTCAAGAAAGCCCGCGATCTTGGGCTGAGCGTGCTTCATGTGCAAGTCGGCTTTCGTCGCGGCTTGCCGGAAATCAGCCCGCGCAATTCGCTATTCAGCAGCATCAAGAATTCGGTCCAGCATAGGCAAGTATTCGAGGGACCTGGCGGCGCGATTCATTCCGCGGTCACGCCGCAAGGCGACGACATCGTGATTACCAAGCACCGGATCAGCGCGTTTGCGGGCACTGACCTCGACATGATTCTGCGCGCCAAAGAGATAGAAACCCTGATCTTATTCGGAATCGCAACCAGCGGAGTCGTTCTCGCCACCCTGCTCGATGCTGTTGACGCGGACTACCGCTTGGTCGTGGTGAAAGACTGCTGCGCGGACGCCGACCCGGAAGTGCACCGCAGCTTGATTGAGAAAGTTTTCCCGCGTTTGGCGAGTGTGTTGACTGCCGGGGAACTGATCGACGCGATGGGGTAATCAGGGCCGGAATACTACTTCGTTAGGGCCCGACGGCAGGCTGAATCTTCCGCCCCGCTCGCGGTTCATTTTCAAAGTCGCGGGGACGTCCAGGTCGGCAATCGCGACCTTTCGCCGCCAGGAACCGGTGCTCCAATAGTCTGCTTGCGCGTAAATAACCGAGCCTATAATTGTGTACTTTTCGATCTCTTCCTGGTGCCCGTCGCGGAACACCAGCACGGCTGGCGGAAGCTTGGCAGCCGGCGAATTGGCGAGGTTTTGATAGGTTGTACCGGAAGGCGGATTCTGTGCGCCCTCAGCACTTGCCCTGGTCGAAGGTGCTGAAACACCCGGCTGGCCGTAACCGCCAATCCGCACCCACGCCTCGCCCTGGCGCTCGAGAACCAGCGGCTCAACAGGCTTCGCCGGAGCCGAAAGGGCTTCCGGGTGAGTCGCAGCTAACCAGGAAGGTGGCGCGTCGGGACCGTAGCCACTGTCGCTGCCGTAGTCGTAGCCGTAGTCAGGGTAGAGTGGAGCGGGCAGATAGGCCCAATCGGAGAAATAGCCGCTGCCGGTGAAATACCCCGGGTAGTACAAGCCGCCACTACGGTAGAAACCGCGCCCGGCCCTCGAGCCGAAACCGCTTCGCCCACTGGGAGCTGCGGTTCGAGGAGCGCGCGCCCCGGCGAAATGCCCACCGCCCCGCATCTGTGAGAATGCGGGCGCCGGCAAGAGCATCGCCGGGAATACTGCGAGGATTAAGGCGGCGGTGAGGCGGCAATTCATGAGTATATTCCGTGAAGGCGGTTCGAGGCTCAGAACAAGCTAAAGATAGCACTTCACTGGAGCCCGGAGCAAGTGTTTTTGCGCCTGGGTAGTGACTCAGTTCCCAGCGGCACGGGCATCCCTTCGCAGCGCTCAGGACAGGCTCTGTCCGGGCACGGTCACGGCAAGATGGCCGCGCCCCATCCCTGTAAACCACAACTTGCGCCGGGCCTAGGCGCGGAGGGGCCGCAACCCTCATTCCGAAGCCCTGTCCCGCGCCTCTCACTCCTGCGTTTTGCGCTTGACACGCCCGGCCGATCTATGGTAGCCTATCGTGGTTGTCGATTGGGAGGGCAGGGACAAGTTCTAAGGGGAGGTTCGGCGATGCGTTCTGCACACATCCGTTTTCTTAAAGGGAGTTCATTCCTGCTCGGCGCTTTTCTGGCGTTCCAGAGTGTGGGACTTGCCCAGGCGGATAACCAGGCTTGGAAGGCGGAGGGCATCACCAACACCTCCGCCAGCCCCAAGGCCAAGCTGCACTCCGTGCCCATTCGCGCCGTGACCATGGGAAGTGGGATCTGGTCCGCGCGGATGAAGACGAATGTGGAAGACAGTATTCCCACTCTGCTGGCGCTTCTGGAGGAGCACGGTGTGGTGGACAATTTTCGCCGCCTCTCGGGCCGCAAGAACACCGGTCGCCGGGGCCCGCTTTACACCGACTCCGATCTCTACAAGTGGATGGAAGCTACCGCCTACGTTTTGCAATCGGGCGATCGCCCCGAACTCCGCCAAACGCTCGACAAGCTCATTGATGATGTGCTGGCAGCCCAGGAACCGTCGGGATACCTGGACACGTACTACGTGGGGGACCGCGCCAAGCTGCGCTTTTCCGAAATGTATCACAGCCACGAGTTGTACTGCCTCGGTCACCTGTTGCAGGCCGGCATCGCCTACTACCGTGCCACGGGGGACCGGAAACTACTGGACGGCGGGATCAAGTATGTTGACTATGTTTTGAAGACACTGGGGCCCGAGAAGAAACCCGCCATGACGGGGCACCCGGAATTTGAAATGGCGCTCGTAGAGCTTTACCGCACCACCGGAGACAAACACTATCTGGATTTCGTCAACTACCTATTCACCGGAGAGAGGCTGCGACTGCAACTCACCGACGACCAGGTGACGTACTTGTTCAGTGGAATACCGTTCATTTCGCGCACCCAGCTTGAAGGCCACGCGGTGCGGGCCCTCTATGCATGCAGCGGGGCCACGGATTACTACCTTGAGACAGGCGACCAGGACTACGGCGAGACCCTCGACCGGCTTTGGAAAGACTTGGTGGATCGGAAAATGTACATCACCGGCGGAGTCGGATCGTACGCGGAGGGCGAATCAGTCGGCATGCCCTATGACCTGCCGAATGAGCGCGCCTACGCGGAAAGCTGTGCGGCCATTGCCAACCTGATGTGGAATTGGCGAATGCTGACAGCGAAGGCGACCGCCCCCTATGCCGACGTCATGGAAGAGGCGCTTTACAACGGGATCAATTCCGGCATGTCACTTTCCGGGACACTCTACTGCTATCGCAATCCGCTTGAGTCACGCGGCAGCGAGGACCCTCGCCAGCCCTGGTACGACACAACCTGCTGCCCCCCGAATTTGGAGCGGACCTTTGCGTCGATCCCCGGTTATCTGTACTCGACCAGCCCGACTGGAGTGTATGTCAACCTTTACCACACTTCTACGCTGGATTGGCACCTGGAGGACGGCACTGGACTTAAAGTTGTCCAGCGCACCAAGTACCCTTGGCAGGGCGACATCACCCTCAAGGTTAGCCCAGCTAAAGCAGCGACATTCACGCTCTATCTGAGGATTCCGGGCTGGTCAAGCAAGGCAACGGTCACCGTGGACGGCAAGCCCGCCGCCGGCAAACCAAAAGCGGGCGAGTACTTCGCCATTCATCGCGCCTGGCAGGGCGAGGACACCGTTCAACTGCAGTTGGACATGACCCCGCACCTTGTGGAAGCCAACCCCCGGGTGGCGGAGGATTACGGAAAAGTCGCTGTGCAGCGTGGCCCGCTCGTGTATTGCCTGGAGCAGGTGGATCAGGATTACAAAGCCTCCCTTTTCGACGTCGCTTTAGCGCCAAGCTCCGGTCCCAACGGCGGATTCACCTCGGAGTTTCGCCCCGATCTCCTGGGTGGAGTCGTGCTGCTGCAGCATAAAGGCGTGGCCGCTTCCAAACCTAATTCCGAAGAGCCACTCTACCGCACCTTGGAAAGCACAACGCGAGGCGACGCCCAGGAGGCCAATCTGACCTTCGTCCCTTATTACGCTTGGGGCAATCGGCTGGCGGGACCTATGGTGGTTTGGATTCCCTACTCTGGGGCCGGCAAAGTTACGGCCACGAAACCAGCGGCCGCCTCACGGAGTGCTGGGGGAAGAACCAAAGGCAAGCGGGTGCCCGCCACGCCTGAGTCCTAACACGCCGCGGTTAGGGATGGTCTGTCATGCTCCGCGGAGCGAAGCGCGGTAGGGGTAGGGCTTGCCCTACCCTCGTCGGGACCAGCGGGAATGCGGGCACCGCAAGCCGTCCCCCTACAGGTTTTTTCCCGGCACGAGCAGGTGGGGCGACGAGCCCCCTCTGATACTAGCCTACAGTTGGAGATCACGGCTTGGGTAGCCCACCACGCACCGGTCAACCCCGCTTTCCCCGTTCGGGGATGATGCCAACGAAGTCGCCGTACTGAAATCTCATCGATGTGATGGGAGTCGATCAATTCAAACCGGAAGAGCTGACTTGCGGGTGAAAGAATAGTGCGTTTGTAAGGAATCGAATCCATCGTGCGTGGGTCCAGGCCTGACTCGACTTGTCCTAAGGCCGTCTCCGCCACCATGTACGGATCGCTGCGCCAGGGCTGATGGCCCTGCGCCATGCCTTCTTCGATTTGCGCAATCTCGCTATCCGTAACCCTGATGTGAACAACGCGCCCCGGGCATCCAGCCGGCTCAGTGCCCAGGCTAAATGCGCATGACAGAAGGCTCGCCAAGAAGGCAACGCCGGTCAACGCCTGCGCCTGTCTGCCTTGGATCAGATTTGCTGTCAATGTGGGCACTACTGTGCACTGTCAACTGTCGACTGTTAACTGCTTCAGAACGCCAGGTAAACCGGATTCTCGAGAATCTGCTTAAGTGTCTGGAGAAACTTCGCGCCTGTGGCCCCATCCACCACCCGGTGATCGCAGGAGAGCGTCATGCGGCAGCGGAGACCCACCTGGATCTGCCCCTTCACCACCACGGGCTTCTCCGCCACCTCGCCCACCGCCAGGATCGCGCCCTCGGGAGGGTTGATCACGGCGGAGAATTCCTCAATCCCCATCATGCCGAGGTTGGACACGGAGAAGGTTGCGCCGACGTACTCATCCGGGTTCAGCTTGCGGTTGCGCGCCCGGGCAACGAGATCCTTCGCTTCTCGCGCGATCTCCTGAAGGGTCTTGCCCTCGCAATTGCGAATGACCGGCGTGATCAATCCGCCCTCGTCCACGGCCACGGCAATCCCGAGATGAATACGCCGGTGGTAGCGGATCGCTTCGCCCCGGAAGGACGCATTCACGTGCGGATGCAACTGGAGCGCCGCCGCGCAGGCCTTCAGGATCAGATCGTTATAAGAAAGGCTCAGATCCAGGTTAAGAACTTTCGCCGATTCGCGCAACTCTTTAGCGCGGCCCATGTCGACTTCGATTGTCAGGTAGAAATGCGGCACCGGAGCTTTGCTTTGCACCAGACGAGTGGCAATGACTTTGCGCATCGAGCTCAGGGGCTCGTCGTAGAACTCCGGGCCGGTCGGGACAGGCGACGGTCGCCTCGGCAGTTCCGGCGCTGGAGCGGGTTGCTGCGCCGCCGGCTTGGCCTCTGCAAGGCGCGGCGGTCGCGCCCCACCCGACAGCATTGCAGCGCGCTCCACGTCCTGGCGCACAATCCTCCCCGCAGGGCCCGTGCCCGTCATGCGATTAAGATCCAGGCCCATTTCATGGGCCATTCTTCGCGCCAGCGGCGAAGCCAGAACCCGCCCGCCGTTTTCCGGCTGAAGGGCAGAGGGTGCACTCGCGTCCTTCAGCACCTGCCCCGAAGCTGCCGTCGCAGGAGATGGAGTGGCCAGTGCCGCCCCCGCGCTGGGGGGAACAGGCGCAACGGCAGGCGCCGGCGAACCGATGGCAGGCGGATGCGAGGACGGTGCAGGCGCGGGCGCCGGGGCCGCCGCCGCACCTTCTCCTTTGAGCAGTGCGGAGATGTCTTCATCGGGCTTGCCGATGAGCGCAAGCAATTCACCCACGGGAACCACCTTCCCGGACTGAACGAGAATCTTGCGCAATACTCCCCCGCCCATCGCCTCCACTTCCATGTCGACCTTATCGGTCTCGATCTCGACCACCGCATCTCCGGCCGAAACCTGGTCCCCTTCCTTCTTGACCCACTTCAGGACCTTGCCCTCTGTCATCGTATCGCTGCCCTTCGGCATAAGTACCTTGACCATGGTTCATCCCCACTCCAGAGTTGCCTGTACAGGTTATCCTCGCCCTAGAAGCCGTCAAAAAATGAAAGTGTCATCCTGAGCGAAGCGAAGGATCTCTGCAGTTGTTTGCAAATCATCGAAATGCAGCAAACTGCGGAGATCCTTCGCTTCGCTCAGGATGACATCCGGTTGATTTCTTCACGCCGCCCTGGCCCCAGCGGACAGGAAGCCGTTTGCCTACGTCCGGTAAAGCACCTTGTTCGCAGCGTCTATCACTTTCTGTTTGTCTGGAAAGGCCAAGTGCTCGAGGTTCTTCGCGTAGGGCGTGGGCACATCCTCCCCGGTTACCCGCAAAATGGGTGCGTCGAGGTAATCGAAAGCATTCGACTGGAGGGTGTCCACAATTTGAGCTCCTATGCCACAGAACGGCCATCCCTCTTCCACAATAATTGCCCGGTTCGTTTTCTTCACCGATTCCACCAGGGTCGCGGTGTCGAGGGGGCGAAGCGTTCTCGGGTCGACGACCTCCGCCTCAATGCCCTCTTTTGCCAGCTCGGCAGCAGCCTCGAGCGCCACGAACACCATCTTCGAGTGCGCGATCAGAGTTATGTCTTTGCCCGGCCGTCTGATTTCAGCGACACCTAAGGGAACAAGATGCTCGCCCTCAGGAACTTCGCCTTTCGTCCCGTAAAGCACTTCCGACTCGATAAAGACGACGGGGTTGTCGTCCCGAATCGCCGTCTTGAGCAGTCCTTTGGCATCCGCCGGCGTGGAGGGCATAACCACCTTCAACCCGGGCACGTAGCAAAACCACGACTCGAGCGCCTGCGAGTGCTGCGCCGCAAGCTGGTGGGCTGACCCGCCGGGCCCGCGAATTACCATCGGGATGGGGAATTGCCCGCCCGACATGTAAAGCATTTTGGCCGCGCTGTTGACGATCTGGTCGAGAGCCAAGATGGCAAAGTTGAAGGTCATCATCTCCACGATGGGCCGCAAGCCCGCCATGGCGGCGCCAACTCCCAGGCCCGTAAATCCCAGCTCGGTAATCGGCGTGTCCAAGACTCGCATCGGCCCGAATTCCTCGAGCATCCCCTTGCTGACCTTATACGCCCCATTGTAAAAGCCGACCTCTTCTCCCATTAGAACGATCGTCTCATCACGCCTCATCTCTTCACTCATGGCCTGATTCAACGCTTCACGGTAAGTTAAAATCGACATGAAATCTCCTCGAGCTTCAGCGATCAGCCGACAGCTTTCAGCTTTCAGCAAGCTTCCGGCAACGATCGGCTTGCTGATAGCTGAAAGCTGAGAGCTGACAGCTCTTACCCCACGTAAATGTCGGTATACAGTTGCTGCGGATCCGGCTCCGGACTGCGTTCCGCGAAGGCTACCGCTTCCTCGACGATATCGCGGATCTTCTGATCCAGCTCTTCCAAGAATTCGGCATTGATAACCCCGATCGTTTCGAGCGCCGCGCTCAGATTCTTGATCGGGTCGTGGCGCCGCTGCGCCTCCACTTCCGACTTGGTGCGATAGTGGCCGTGCGCCGGATCGGACATCGAATGGCCCATGAAGCGGTACGTGCGAGCTTCGATGAGCGTGGGAGCGCTCTCCTTCCGGGCTCGGTCGACGGCGTCCTTAAGCGCTTCTCGAACCGCCAGCACGTCCATTCCGTCTACCCAGGTGCGCGCCATGTTGTACGCGCAGGCCTTCTGTGACAGGTCGTAGAGAGATGATGCGCGCTCGATCGGAGTCCCCATCCCGAACCGGTTGTTCTCGCAGATGAACACCACGGGCAACTTCCACAGCGCGGCGAGGTTCAGCGATTCGTGAAACGATCCAATATTGACCGCCGCCTCGCCAAAAAAGCCTAGCGTGACGCGCGATTGTTTGAGGTACTTGGAGGCAAAAGCCGCGCCTGCGGCCAGCGGGATCTGGCCGCCCACAATGGCATGCCCGCCCAGGAAGGCGCGCCGCTTGTCGAACAGGTGCATTGAGCCACCTTTGCCCTTCGAGACGCCGCTCTGTTTTCCGTACAACTCCGCCATCACTTCGCCCGGGTCCATCCCCCGTACCAGGGCATGTCCGTGCTCGCGGTAGGAGGTCAGGATGTAATCGTCGGGCTCGAGGGTGGAGATTGCCCCAACCGCCACCGCTTCCTGGCCAATGTACAAATGGCAGAAGCCCCCGATTTTTCCCAGCGTGTACAGTTCCGCCGCCTTCTCTTCGAAACGGCGGATCAGAAGCATTTGCTCGAGTAGGGTTTTCAAGAGCGCAGGGTCTTCGCGCTGCGCCCGCTCTTCCAGCGTCTGGGCCGGCGGATGGTCCGGTCCACTGAAAAGCTCGGCGAGGTTAGTCATGTTCGATCCTACGTCCGCAGGTTCCATCCAAGTCCTCCCACTGTGCCCTACACTTCCCCCGCCACGATGGAGCGGCAATAGACTATGGCAATAGGCCGAAGCGCGGGACCCACTAACAATTGCACACCTTCTTCTTTATCTTAACTGGAATTTCAAATAATAAGAAGTCCCTTCGGAAAAATGCAATTCCTAACGGTGCTAAGGGGAAAGGTAGCGAGCAATGGCCTAAAGTTTTGGCGGGAATTGCCGATATGGCCGATGAAAGGGGATGTGCGACTGGACGAGAGGGAGGCTTCCCGGCACACAGGCTGGGCGGCATTCCGTGGCAGGCAAGGCCAGAGTCAGAATGTCCCTCTCAACTCCCCCATTACTTAAGTACTATTTCATTAGTCAGGCGGCTATTGACTAAATTCGTCGAGAAGCGTAGATTGTGATTCTCGAAGGTAGTGTACAAGGACCCAATCCAACAACCTGTGAAGGAGTTCACCTCGATGCGATTCCGGGCAAGGAGTCAGGCAAGTGTATGGCGAATACTATCTGCCGCGGCAACGCTGATGTTTGTCACGGCGGGTATTGCGAATGGACAATCCATGATGACGAGGCATACGCGTCTGGAAGTGACCAGCGGTCAGGCGAAGTTTGTGAACCGGATGCCTGGCACGCGGGTTCTGCGCCTCGACATTGTTCTGCCGTTGCGCGATCAAGCTGGTCTGGAAAGCTTTCTGAAAGAGGTCTACGATCCTACCAGCCCGATCTACAGGCACTTCCTCACGGTGCCGGAATTCACCGAGCGGTTTGGCCCCACCCAGGAGGATTACGACGCTGTGGTCGCCTTTGCCAAAAGCCGTGGCTTCAACGTGGTGGGAGGCTCCCGCGACGGCCTGGACGTGCAGGTCGAAGGCTCAGTGACGGTCATCGAAGCGGCTTTTAATGTGGCTATGGGGGTTTACCAGCACCCTAGGGAGAATCGGACTTTTTATGCTCCGGATCGTGAGCCCTCGGCGTCCGTGGGGTTTCCGCTCTGGCATATCTCGGGCCTGGACAATTTCTCGATCCCACATCCTGCCCTCGTGCATAGGCAGTCGGGTGCAAAGCCCGCAGCCACCGTCGGTTCCGGACCCTCTGCCTCTTTTCTAGGGAGTGATATGAGGGCGGCCTATTACGGGGGCTCTCTCACCGGTTCCGGACAAAACATCGGGCTGCTGGAGTACGCCGGGTACGATATCGCCGACCTGAACACCTACTACACGAACGTAGGCCAACCTAACCTGAGTTCGCATGTCGTCGGAATTTCCACGGATGGAACCAGCTTGAGCTGCGTTTATCGGGCCTGCGATGATACTGAACAGATTCTCGACATGACTCAAGCGCTGGGCATGGCCCCGGGCATAACCACACTGTATGTCTACGTGGGGTCTACCGATACGGCCATTCTCAGTTCTATGACGACACACTCTCCGTTGCCCGCACAATTAAGCTGTTCGTGGGGTTGGGGCCCGGCGGACCCCAGCACTGACGACATCTACTACGAAAAGATGGCATCGCAGGGCCAGAACTTCTTCGTCGCGGCCGGGGACAATGACAAATGGACCGAGAGCAATTACCCTTACCCCGCTGAGGATGCAAACGTCGTTGCAGTGGGCGGCACGGATTTATCCACCAGCAGCGCTGGGGGACCCTGGGCGTCGGAAACTGCATGGACAGGCTATAGCGGCGGCGGGATTTCCCCGGACGATATTCCCATTCCCTCCTGGCAAAAACTCTCGGGCGTGATCAACTCGAGCAATGAGGGGTCAACGACCTATCGAAATGGCCCCGACGTCGCAGCCAACGCGAATTTCACCTTTTACGTCTGTGCCGACCAGACCACCTGCACGGCAAACGAATACGGCGGAACCAGTTTTGCCGCGCCCATGTGGGCTGGCTACCTGGCGCTCGTGAATCAACAGGCGCTCGCCAACAACGGCAAGACGCTCGGGTTCATTAACCCGCTCATCTACCCGTTAGGAGTGAGCTCACAATCGACCTATTTCCACGACATTACCAGCGGCAGCAACGGCTTTCCGGCCGTAGCGGCATACGACTTGGTTACCGGATGGGGCAGTCCCAACGGTTCCGGCCTGGTCAACGCCCTTGCCGGAACGTCGACACCCAGCTTCACCATTTCTGCCTCACCCGGCTCCGTATCCGTCGCGCAAGGCGGTAATGGCTCATCAACGATCACGACCGCCGTGTTTGGCGGGTTTGACTCCGCGATTGCCTTAACTGCCTCTGGCGCGCCCACTGGTGTGACCGTGAGCTTCAATCCCACTTCGATTGCAGCGCCGGGATCGGGAACATCAACGATGTCCTTAGCCGTAGCCTCGTCCACCGCAACCGGTACTTACACGATTACCGTCACTGGCACTGCCAGTAGCGAGACTCAAACCACCACCGTATCTTTGACGGTGACGACCGCGGGCGCCAGCCCTGACTTCACCATCAGCGCCTCACCCAACTCGCTCACAGTGAGCCGGGGACATTCAGGCAGTGTCACGATCACTACGAAGGTCTCCGGTGGCTTCAGCTCGTCCATCGCGTTGTCGGCGACCGGAGCGCCGTCCGGAGTTACTATTACCTTCACTCCTTCGTCTATCGCCGCCCCGGGTTCCGGGACGTCAACAATGACGATTACGGTGCCGAGGCGCGGCAGCATCAGCACTTCCACCATCACGATAACAGGCACGGGCGGAGGTAAGACTCATACGACGACAGTTAGTCTGACAACTTAGGGCAGCCACTACAGAAGGCGGCTCGCCCGCCGCAAACCGATTGCGTAGTAAAAGGCCTGGACCACCTGGTCCAGGCCTTTCTTTTTGTTGATCGCTGGCTATTCGTAGTGAAGTGCTTGCACGGGATCCAACTTGGCGGCTCGCGCGGCGGGATAGAGTCCGGAAATCATGCTGATCACGATGGCGAAGGCGATGGCTCCGCCCACCAGCCACCACGGAACCGCCCAGAGGTTTTCGGGAGGCAGGTTCTGGCGGTGCAGATAGAAGTTCGTGCCGACGTTGATGAGGCGGCCAATCACCCAGCCTAGCGCCACTCCCAGCGCTCCGCCGGCCAGGCCCATCACGGCGGCCTCGGCAAGGAAAAGCTTCTTAACGTCCCCATCGCTGGCCCCAATGGCTTTCATGATGCCGATCTCACGGCGGCGCTCGAGGATGGCCATTACAAGCGTGTTGACGATGCCTAGCGCGGCCACCGCCAAGGCGAGGCTGCCGAAGATGCCAAGGAAGAGGTCGAGCACGGCGAAGAAGCGCCGCAACCCCCGCGTGGCGTCGAGCATGGAGAAGGTATTGAACCCCATTTTGCGGATGGCATCCTGCACGGACTCGATTTGGCTCGGGTTTCTGACGCGGACGCTGAGGCTGGGATAAGCCGGCGAATTCGAAAAGTCCGTCTCGCCGCCGCGCGGACCGGAGGGCAGCAGGACGTGGAGGTTCTCGAGCATCTGGAGCGGGACGAACACGCGCGCTCCCGAGATGCCGCGCATGCCCTCGGGATCCTGATCGGTAACTGCCACGATACGCAGTTTCTTCTCGCGCTCAAGGACCGAAAACATACCGCCATAGCGGCCATTGCCGATTGTAGATGCAGGCTTAGAGGAAGTCGGCGAAGAGGCAGGTGCCGCCGCCACGGAGCGCTCTGCATACCGCAGAGTCAGTTCCTTTCCAACCAACGACTGCGTCTGGCCATTCAGCGCGGAGCTCGATTCGCCGTACTTCGGACGTATGCCCAGGAGTTCGTCCGCGAACTGGATTTGCAGGATGGCCTCGTCGGCTGTATCTGTGGAAAAGAACTTGCCCTGCATGCCCTCAAACGCCTCTTTTTCGCGAGCAGAGGGCGGGAGGCCGGCCACCATGGCGAAATGTGGTTTGCCTTCATAGCTGATCTCGCTGACAAACCGCAGGTCGGGCACCGCTTCGAGAACGTTCGGTAGGCGCGCCATTTCGATTCGAGATGCTTCGTCAAGGGGCCGGCTCTCCGCGGGAGGCATCAGGTCGCGGGTTCCGACGCGGCCAAAACCCCGCAGGTTGCGGCCGGAGGTGACGGCAATAGTGTCAAAAAGTCCGGACCTCTCAAGCCGCCGGTCGGCGAGCCGTTGCAGGCCGATCCCCAGCGAGAGCATGGCGACAAGGGACGCCACGCCCACGCCGATGCCAAGAGTAGTGAGCGAATTGCGAAGGGAGGATTCGCGCAGGTTGCGTGCCGCCAGATCGACCAAGTCGTTTGTCTTCAACGCCGATCCCCTTTTTCTACTACCGTTTGTCAGCTCCTGTCGTCCTGAGCGGAGCGAAGGATCTCCACAGTTTCCATGGTTCAAGAACTTACGAACGACTGCAGAGATCCTTCGCTTCGCTCAGGATGACAAACGTCGATTTCTTCACGTCTTCTCTGCCCCAAGGCCCTAGCCCCCAGCCCCTAGCCCGCAGTCCCAGACTCCTCCCCAACCACCTTGCCGTCGGCCAAGAAGATCAGGCGCTGGGCGTAGCGGTCAGCCAGGGAGCGCTCGTGGGTCACCATCACCAGGGTCATTCCAAGCTGCTGGTTGCACTCCCTTAGCAAGTCCAGGATCTCGCTACCTGTGCGGCTATCGAGATTCCCCGTAGGCTCATCAGCCAAAAGCAGGCCGGGGCGGTTCGCCAAGGCACGCGCCAGTGCCGCACGCTGCTGTTCGCCGCCGGAGAGTTGGCCCGGGCGATGACTCAGGCGCCCGCCCAGGCCGACGCGTTGCAAAGCCTCATGCGCTCGCGCCAAACGGTCATCCCGCTCCGCCTCTGCAAAGCGCATGGGCAGTTCGACGTTTTCAAGCACCGTCATCGTGCCCACCAGGTTAAAGGCTTGAAAGACCATTCCCACACTGTGCCTCCGGTATCGGGAGAGTTCTTCGCTTGACATCTTAGCCAAGCTTTCTCCGTTCACGATAACCGCACCGGAGGTCGGCCGATCAAGCCCGGCTATCAAGTTCAATAAGGACGACTTTCCGGAGCCCGAGCTGCCCAGCAACGCCACGAACTCGCCCCCTTTCACTTCCAGCGAGACTCCGTCAACCGCCCGGATAACCGAGTCGCCCATCTGAAAATGCCGACATACCTCTTCGGTGCGAATTGTGCCGGCGACCCTAGACTTCTCTGTCATTGCGATACATGCTCCCGGCCCAAATTGAGATCAACCTCGTCTTCGAGCCCCACACTCTGGCTGCAACCCATTGCGCCAAGGCGAACACAAGTGCCGCCCCGACACGCCTTAGTCGCTGGCTTTCGCGCACGGAGTAATGAAGTATAAGGGGGAAAGGTTGTAGCCATCAACTCGAATAGTGCGGCAAATGACTCGGTTTTATGGCAATACGTATGCTACTCACCGAACGTGGCACTGCCTTTGAAAGAACTGACTAATCTGTTCAAAGCCCTGTCGGATGCAACTCGTCTCCGTCTTATCAACGTCTTGCGCGCCCAAAGTCTATGCGTTGGAGATCTGCAAGTGGTCTTAGACCTTCCGCAACCGACGGTTTCCCAGCAACTCGCCGTTTTGCGAGCCGCGAAGCTAGTCCGCGCCGAGCGGCAAGGGCACAAAATCTGTTACTCGCTGTCCCGTGCACCGTTTCTCAGCTACCCCATGGGCAGATTCCTTAGCGAAATTGTCCCCTTTTTCCCGCAGCTTGCGGCGGATGAGCAAAAGCTGGTTGATTTCAAAGGCGATAGTGTTTCGTGCTCCCCGTGTGATGGGGAGCGGGCAGGGTCTGGTCAAGCTTGACAGTGTTTGAAGTTTTCTTCTCCACTCGGGAGCGGAGGCAGAGGCAGGCTTTTTCTCCATGCGAATTAAAGCGGTCATTTGCAACTGCAAGGGCTTGTGCCCGTCTTTCAAGAACTCGGACATGAATACGCTTCCCTTCGACATCGAATCCGGCCTGGATGTGGATTACGCCATTGTGCATCCTCAACTTTGCGGGATGGGGGGGGCCAGGGTCATGGAGGACGTCCTCCGCTCGGCAGAGGACGACCCCGATACGTTCGTCATCGTAGGCGCGTGCGGCCAGGAAGTTCAACTCAGGCTATTCCAGAAGCTCTTCTGCAAGACGGGCTTCGGCCAGGACCACTATCTGGCGGTGGATATTCGCGGCGCGACAAATAGCGAGATTCTCCAACGGCTGGGTGAAAAACTCCGCGGTTACGTCCAAGCCAAAGAAAGACCCCATTGACCGCCTCGCCCCGGGAACCGGTCCGGTTCCGAGCCCTGCTAGGAGCGAATGAGGAGACAATGCCTGGCCGTCAGAGAGAGCGTTTTCCCTGGTTTCCGACCCTCAAAGGCGAGGAGTGCCTCCTCGATCTCGAGTGTCTTAACTTTTGCCCCGCCAATGTTTTCGATTGGGACCCGGCCACGGGCAAGCCTGTTGTGGCGCGCCCTTTTGACTGCATCCCAGGCTGCCGCAGTTGCGTCGAGAATTGCAAAGGCAAGAGCATTTCGCTCCCCGGCAAGAAGGAAGTGGCAGCGGCGCTGAAACGGATTCGCGCCGAAGATGGAGGCACCTCCGCCGGCAACGGCGTCGCAGGCAGCACAGTCGTCGCGACCCCAGGGCGGAACCAAATGACGCCACAGCGACCGCGCGCCCAGAGAAACAAAAGGAACTCAAGAAATAGTCTTTCCGTCATCACGATCACTGCGCCCCGAGACAGGGAACGGGATTAGCAGCTCACCGCCGACTCGCAGACGAAAAGCAGATTCACCACAGAGTGCGCAGAGTGTACAGAGAAGTGTGTCGTCTTTCTTCTTTGTGTTCTCTGCGCCCTCAGTGGTGTATCTTTCTCTCGTGGCACGATGAAGCTCAATGTTGGTCAGGAGTTACTGTCATGGGAAAGAGCATTTCGCGCAGGCGTTTCCTCGGCGCAAGTCTCAAGACCGGAGCGGGGGCGGCCCTTTTCTTCCCCGCTGCGAGGATTCTCGCCAAGGCGGCAGGGAGCGCGGAGGGAAGCAGCCAGGGCATCTGCGTCACGCTTTGCAATCACTGGAGCTACACGGGCATTGGCTGGCAGTTGGGCCTCGAGTCGTGCGTGCTGTCGGCGGTCGATGCCATGGGAATGGCCGACGCTGCTCCGCACGTCAAGACCTGCCTCGAGCTGGATGCGCTCGCTTATCAGTTGATGGCGGAGAAGTTCCCGGAAGTTGCTGCCCGGCTGAAGCAATACCTGGCCGAGGACAAGGTGGAAATAATCGGGGGCACCTACGGGCAGCCGATGGGGACGATGTTCAGCGGCGAATCAAACATCCGTCAGCTTGTCTATGGGCGGGAAACAATTCGCAAAGCGCTGAATTACGAGGTGGCGACCTTTCTCGATGAGGAAGAGTTCTCGCATCCGCAGATCCCGCAAATCGCCCTGGGAGCGGGCTACCGCTATGCCAGCCTGGCGCAAGTTGACACTTGGGGCCGGGCGGGCATCCCTTACCTGGAAGTCAACGCCTTCAAGTGGAAAGGCATGGACGGCAGCGAGATCCTGAGCACGCCCAAGAATTCGCTCTTCGGCTATTCTCCGGACCTCAAGCAACTCGCCGGCTCGGAAGCTTTCAAGAAACTCCAGGCCCTCGGCAAGCCTCTCATCTTCACCTGGGAGGAGTTTGGATGGGAACCGCCGGACGAGCCCGCCTACCTGAAGACTCCCGAGAAATACCGGAAGTTTGCGGAAGACTCTCCGGTCGAGTTCGTCACTCTGAAAGATTACCTCGACGAGTACGGAAGCGGCGCCACGCAGTCCATCTACCTGAACATGGACGCCTGGACAAAGCTGTTGACCTGGGGATTAGGCGGCGACCAGTTGCGCGTCATGGACCGCAAAGTCGAGGCGAAACTATTGGCGGCGGAGCGCTTCGATGCCATCGCCGCCGGTTTGGGGGCGAAGAATCAGGCGCGGCCGCTCGAACAGGCGTGGAAACACTTGCTGACCTCGCAAAGCCACGATGTGGGCCTGTGCGAGTTCTCCCGCTGGCAAGGGGACCGGATGGCGCCGCTGGATCGAATCGAGGACTACCACAATTTCACCTGGGGCGCCATCGGCTACACGCATCTCGACGCCGCCGGGAAGCAAGCTCAGGAGGCGCTGGACGCGTCGCTGGGCCACGTGGTTAGCCACATCGGCTCGGAATCAGGCAAGCACGGACAGCTTGCGGTTACGGTGTTCAATCCCTGTGCCTGGGAGCGGACCGGCCTCGCCACCACGGGTCGCATCTATCCGATTCGCGAGAAAGCCAAGGACATCGTGGTCAGGGACCGTGCGGGCCGCGTGGTGCCTTCTCAAATCATCAAGGGTGACAAGGACCCGCAGGGAAACCTGGTGGTTGCCGATGTGGCTTTTCTGGGTCAGAAAGTTCCGAGCGTGGGATACGACACTTACTACCTGGAACTCACTCCCGAGGCCGCCAAGCCCGCGGCCACAGATTTGCGCATTGATGAATCGCAACTCGGGCTCGAGAATGAATTCCTGAAAGTCAGGCTAAGCTCGAAACACGGGGCCATCGTCAGCCTCGTGGACAAGCGGACAGGGCGGGAAATGCTCGACCCGGCGAAGAGCGCTTTCCCGGTTTTCAAAGGCACACCCAATCAGGACTATTGCCTGCGCAGCGTTTTCGTCCAGTCGAAGTATCACCGCCAGGCAACCGCTATTCCTGCGCTATTCGACAGCTCGACTTCGCAGGCGGCTTACGAGGGTGCGGAGAAGCTCAGCGCTCCGAGCGGCGAAGCGGATTGGCGCGCCATTTCGAATTCCGCGATTCGTTGGATCGAGCAGGGGCCGCTGCGCGCCACCGTCAAGACCAGCCACCAATGGCCGCTGCTGAAATTCGAGACTTACGTCAGCCTTTGCGCAGGAGTGCCTTGGGTCGAGGTCACCAGCCGCGTATTGGCAGAGATCCCTCCCGCGCCCGACGCGCTGGGGACGGACAATCGCTTCCCCGCCGAAATCAAGCAGGGCTATTGGCTGACCTTCGCGCCGGCCTTTGCTCCGGTCTCGCTCGTCCGCGATTTCCCTCTGGGCATCGAACCCACCGGACGCCAGGTCTTTCAAGCCCGCACCTTCGTTGACCTGGTGGGTCAAGATACCGGACTCTTGCTGCTGCACCCCGGAACACAGTATTTCAAGCACGACGGTGACGGAGTGTTTTCAAACCTGGTGATGCGGGAGTGGGAATCGTACTTCACCGGCGAGTACGGCTGGCCGCGTTACTCGGAGTACCGTCACGCCTTGCTTCCCCACGGTACGAATTTCACCAATGCTCAGCGAGTGCGCGCGGCAGAAGAGTTCGACCAAAAACTGATCGCGGTGGTGGGACCCCCGCACAACGGGAGCCTGCCGCCGCGCAAAGGCTTCGTTACTGTACAACCCTCAAGTGCACACCTGATGGTGTTGCGTGCGAAGGAGCAAAAAGGGGTCGAACTCCGATTCGTCGAGGTCGAGGGCAAAACAGGCGACGCTTCCGTCGAGTTGGCCCTGCCCATGACCGCCGCCTCGGAAACCAACCTTCTTGGCAAGAAGTCTGCGGAAGTTTCCATCAGCGCCGCTAAGCTGAACTTCTCACTTCAGCCGTGGCGCCTCCGGACCTTCGAAATCGGCACGTAACACGGCCGGCGGCACCCGGAAACTACGAAGCGTCAATCCGAGCGGAGCGCCTTGGAGTGCGGCGGCTTGACGCCGCCTTCGTACGGGCCAGCCGAGCTTCTTCGTGAGAAGAACTCAGAAGGGTGGGACCCACCTGTTGTGCAATTCCGCGCTCTGCGCTAATCCCAAGGCGGCGTCAAGCCGCCGCACTCCAAGGTGCCTTCGGCACGCATACCTTCAGAGCAGCGAAGGCCCCCGCAGTTGTTCGTATGGCGTCGAACCAGGGCCGGCGCGGACCTGCCTTCTTGAGCCCGCGAAGCCCCAAAGCGACAGGTTCGACCGGACAGCTCAGTGAAACCGAGCAGGCGGGAGTAATCTGTGCAGGAGCGGGACCATGTTCTGCGCACCCGACGATGCGGGAGTTAGGGGTCCACGAACACTGCCCTGTCACGCACGGTCGATCCGCAGATCTGGCGTGCCCCTGAAGGCCTTTTCCGGGAAATCGCAGACGTTGAGGTCGGCGATTTCCCGGTTTTCATTCCCGATTCCAGGTGTCCGTTCGACTTCCCCCTAGATTCATGGTTGCCCTTCACCGCCATGCCCTGACTCGTGCAATTTTAGCTCGTACAACGTGCCGCCGCTGTTGTTGAGACCGGCGGGGCTGCCGTTGCCGCCATAGATGGCTATTCCGATGAGCTTGTTCCCGTCCAGCACCAAGCCGTCATCGGGGTTCACGCCATCCCAATTGGCGCCCGTCGTGGGATTGGTTGCACTGAAGGTGTGCAGAACCTCAAATGTGCCATCGGGCCAAACGGCGTAGATGACGCCGTTGCCGTTCATCCCGCCGTAATCGGCGTTCGAGTACAGCGCACCGTCCGGCCCGGGAGTTAGCGGGCCATCCGGACCGGCCCCATCCCAATTCGCACCGGCGGTGGTGGCGCTGAAGTCGTGCACAACGTCGACCACCCCGGGCGCCCGCAGGGAATAGTGGAACACAACGCCGTTACCGTTCGTTCCGCCGTAATTCGCCGCACCATAGAAGACGCCGGGTTCCGCCTCAACCATTGGCTCGTAGCAGTCAGCGCCATCCGAGTTCTCACCGTTCGCGTCGGTCTGGCTGAAGGTGTAGAGCACCTGGAAGGGGCTCCCCGAGGGCGCCATCCGGAACAGGATTCCGGAGGGCAACGGGGCGCCGGAGGGCGTCGACGTGCCCGGCCACACCGCGCAGCCATAGAGGAATCCGTCCTGCGCTTGCAGCAGCGAGGCTGCGTGACCCTCGCCTTCGACGAACTGATGGATGACTTTGAAGTTGTTACCCGCGGTATTCATCACCCAGGCGACACCGCACGCTATCCCAACCGGCGCGCTGCAACTATTTTCTCCGCCCCCCCGAGTGGTGCCGTAAAGATTGCCATCCCTGCCGACTACGATGTTGCGCAGCGGATACGCACCGTCGGCGTTAAGCCCGTCCGCATCCACGCCGCTGAACGTGTGCAACACGGTGAACTCACCGGAGGCGGTGATCTTGAAGACCGTGCCGGTGCCGTTCTGGCCTCCGTTATAGGCCATACCATAGAAAACATCGCCGGGACCGGCCGTCAGGCCATTGCCCGGAGAGGCTCCGTCCTCGTTGTCTCCATTCGCATCCGTCGCGCTGAAGGTATGCAGGACGGTGTACTGGTGCGAGTCCGGGTCGAACCGATAGATGACGCCGTTGCCATTCTGGCCACCGTCGCTAGTCATCCCGTAAATGGCGCCGTCCGGACCCAAAGCCGGCGTGGTGTCCGGTTGAGACCCCAGAGCGCTCGTGAAGGTATTAGCGGCTGGAGCTTCGAACGTGTAGAGCGTCGAGAAATTTGCCTCCTGCGCAAGCGCGCTGCTCGCAGCCGCTGCAACCGCCAGGAGTGCCACCAAGACGGCGCCCGGGTTAATCGATCGAATCTGCATAAGTCGTCCTCCTAGGATTTGAATTTTGGTTTGTAATCGCTGCCTGTTTCGACGGTGCGTAGTACTGTTCGCCAAATCAGGTTTTAGCCCTTCAATAGGTAATGCGAAGAAACATCACGAAAAGGGACACGATTCTTCTCGCAGCCCCGAAGGGGCGGCCTGGCAAAGCCCAGGCCAACGGCCTCTAGGCGTTAGGATAGGCGTGGGGGAACGATGTTAAATGCCCGAAGGGCATTAAGATCATTAGCCGTAGGTGAAACCTACGGATATGAAGCCCCACCTTTAGGTCGTCTCCGACCCCGCAGGGGTCGAATGTTCGACCCTTCTAGGGTCGGATACCGCTTTTGTGCTCCGCGCGTCCGTAGGTTTCACCTACGGCTAATGATCTTGGGTCCCTGCGGGACCATAGGCACGCGCTTATCTTGGCGCCTGTGGGCCGCAGGCCTGGGCTGTGCTGGGCCGCCCTTTCAGGGCTGAGAGACCACAGGCAATGACCAACCCACATTTGGGACACTACCGGTTGGGCGGGCAACCGGCTGAAAAACAAGGATTCTGCTATAATCCGACAAACGGGAAATCACAAAGGAATGTCCATGGCAGAGGCCAGCGAAATCACGCAACTCCTGGCCCGGTTCCGGCTGGGCGACCGCGAGGCAGAATCGCGGCTGCTGCCGCTTGTTTACGGAGAACTTCGGCGTCAGGCGCGAGCCTGCCTTGCCCGCGAACGCTCCGATCACACCCTCTCACCGACGGCATTGGTCCACGAGGCTTTTTTGAGGCTGGCGGAGGGAGGTCAACCGGCTTGGCAGGACCGCGCCCACTTCTTCGCCGTCGCCAGCCGCTTGATGCGCCAGATCCTGGTGGATTACGCGCGACGGCACCATGCGGCAAAACGGGGTAGATCCGGGGAGAGAATCCCTCTTGAGGAAGCGTTTGCCTTCTCAAACGAAAAGGCGGCCGGACTGCTGGCGCTCGACGATGCTCTCGGCCGCCTGGCGCAGAACGATGAGCGCCAATGCCGGATTGTGGAAATGAAATTCTTTGCCGGCCTGAGTGTGGACGAGATTGCGGAGGTTTTGCGCGTTTCACCGAGAACCGTAAAGCGCGAGTGGACGATGGCTCGCGCCTGGCTGCATAAGGCAATCAGTCGGTAGGAACATGGACCGCCACCGCTGGGAACAAATCAAATCCGTGTTCGAAGAAGCGCAGGAGCTTAAACCGGATAGCCGCGCTTCGTTCCTGACGCAAGCCTGCGGAGACGACGCAGCACTGCGCTCCGAAGTCGAGGCTTTACTCGACCACGACCGGCGCGCCGGGAGTTTTCTGGATGGAAACGCTGCCGCCGAGATCGGCGTTGCGATGGCTGGCGCGGGCCATCTCGCCTTCTCACCGGGTGAAGTCCTCTCGGGACGTTTCCGGATTGTTCAACTCCTGGGCCGCGGCGGAATGGGCGATGTGTATGAAGCCGAGGATCTCGAACTGGACCGCCTGGTAGCTCTGAAGTTCCTGCCCCATGATCTGGCGAGGCATCCGCTGGCGCTGACGCGTTTGAAGCGTGAAGCCCGTGCCGCAAGCGCACTCAACCATCCCAACATCTGCACCGTATACGACATCGGCGAACACGATGGACAAATCTTCATCGTGATGGAATATCTCGAGGGCAAGACACTGAGGCACTACCTTAAGGGACAGGCCTTGCCGCTTGACACCCTGCTGGGGCTGTCCATCGAACTGGCTGACGGGCTGGACGCCGCCCACTCCAAGGGCATCATCCACCGCGATCTCAAGCCCGAAAATATCTTCGCCACCACGCGCGGCCACGCGAAGATCCTGGATTTCGGCCTGGCCAAGTTGACACAAGAGGGGGCCCGAAGCGCTCGCCCGCTTAACGGCGCGGAACGCAGTGCGGACCCACGGGACGTGCCCACTGTGTCAGTTGACGCCGCACGACTGACCCACCCAGGGGCAATCATGGGGACCGCCGCCTACATGTCGCCGGAGCAAATCCGGGGCGATGTCCTTGATGTGCGGACGGACCTTTTCTCGTTTGGCCTGGTGCTCTATGAGGCGGTGACTGGGCGGCAGGCCTTCTCCGGCTCCACTGCAGCGGTGATTCACGATGTTATTCTGAATCGCCTACCCACCTCAGCGCTTGACCTGAATCCCCATTGCCCCCCTGAACTCGAACGAATTATCAACAAGGCGCTGGAGAAAGACCGCGACCTTCGCTATCAGCATGCGTCGGATATTCGCGCGGATTTGAAACGCCTGAGGCGCGATACGGATTCGAAACGTGCTGGAGCGGCGGGTTTATACCGCCAGATCGAAAATGGCGGCGTAAAGCCGCCTCTACAGAACTCAGATTCGCAAATGATCGCGGGCCTGCTGACGCGCCATAAGAAAGCCATGATGGCGTTGATGGCGGGCGGAGTCGTCATCGTCGCTGCCCTCCTTTACTACCTCTTTCGCACAGCCAGCCACGCGCCAGCACCGCCCGCCGCCTTAGAATTTACGCGCGTGACGGGCAGCGGCGACGTCCAGCAGGCGGACATCTCACCCGATGGCAAGTATGTGGCCTACGTGCGTGGACTGGCGGGACAGCAAAGCGTCTGGCTGAAGCAACTGGCCACGGACAGCGACGTCCAGATCGCCACTCTGGGCGATGATACTTGCGCCGGCTTGGCCTTCTCCCCCGATGGAGACTACGTCTACTTCGTTCGCGAGCCCCCTCAAAAGCCTAGCGGCGATCTCTACCAAGTGCCGTTCCTGGGCGGAACGCCAAGAAAGATGCTGGCGGGGATCTCCGGCCCACCGGCATTTTCGTCCGGTGGCCAGCGGATCGCCTTTGTGCGGATCACCGCTGGTGAGTCCAGCTTGGTGACCACCTCGCTGGATGGGTCTGGCGAGCGGGTTTTGGCGTCCTACAAGGAGCCCGAGGAGATTGACTCTGGCCGTGTCGCGTGGTCCACGGACGGCAAGACCCTAGCCATTGCCCTCTACACCCCACAGCTGAAGTTGGCCACCATTTCGGCGGAAGGCGGCAAGGCCCGGCCGGCGAGCGGCGTACCCTGGTACGCTGTCGCCGATCTCACCTGGCTCCCTGGCAGCCGTCACCTATTCGTTGCGGGCAATCCGCAGGTGGGGTCGGGTTCTTATGCCACGTCACAGCTTTACGAAGTCTCACTTGAGGGAGGTGAAGTCCGGCAGATCACTCACGGCCTTTCAAGTTACAAAAAAGTTCGGGCGAGCACGGACGGCAAGACGTTGCTGGCCCTTCAGGAGCAGATCCTGGCCACCCTCCAAGTGGCCACACCCGGAAAGGAATCCGAGTCCAGGACCTTGAGCGCCGGGAACCAGGACCACGACGGCTATGAAGGACTGGCATGGACGCCGGACGGGAAAATCATCTATCTCTCGGTTCATTCCGGACGTGTGGACATTTGGGAGGTGGGCGCGGACGGTTCAAATCCTCGGCGGCTCACCAACAACGACGCGTATGCGGGTCTTTTTATGCCCGCCGTCTCTTTTCGAGGCGGCTTCATTGCCTTCATCCGCGGGGATCGAAGTGAGATAGGCATATGGCGCATGGATATGGACGGTGGCAGTCTAAAACAGCTTACTCAGGATTCGGACTGGAGTCCCGCCGTATCGCCGGATGGCCGGTGGGTGATTTTCTTTCGGGCTGAAGGCGGCAAGTGGGTTCTGATGAAGGTTCCGAGTGAAGGCGGCCCAGCGACCCAGTTGACGGACTACACCGCAGCTTATCCATCCATCTCCCCGGACGGCAAGTGGATCGCTTGCAGATACGTCCCCGGCCGGAATGAGGCAACTAGCCTGGCACTGGTTCCTTTCGGGGGAGGCCAACCCGCCAAGGTTTTCCCGATGCCCGTCACTTCCCACGCTCCCATTCCCTGGACCCCCGACGGCCACGCCATCTCCTATATCAACAACGTGAATGGCGTGGGCAACGTCTGGGAGCAACCGGTCGAGGGTGGTGCGCCGCGGCCCGTGACGCATTTCACTTCAGACAGAATCTTCCGGTTCGACTGGTCCCGCGATGGCCGCCTGGCCCTCTCCCGCGGCACGGACCAGACCGACGCGGTGCTGATCAAGAATTATCAGTAGTGCCGGCCGCGTCGGCCGGCTTTTTTGCATTTTTCACTTGACAAACCGAGAGGCCTATGCTAGCCTATAGTTGTGGTCACTTTGCGGACACATTGTGGTGAGGAGGCTTCGGACCGCGAGGAAAAGCGCAACAGTCCCGGCTACGGGGAATGTGGGGAACTATAAGAAATGAAAAATAGTGGGAACGAAGCTAAGAAGTAGTTGAAAACAAAGCACATCACTTTTTTGAGTGCTGCGAATTATGCGGGTTTTGGGCGCAAATTAGCACAAAACAGGGCGTGAACGGAACAAAACCAGCGCATTTTGCGCAAGCGAAGCAAGCGAAAGGCGAGGCGTTAAAGTGACACAAAGTCGACTACATCACGGCGGGCTAAGCTCCGATGTACCTGGCATAAACGCTGCGGGCCACGGCCGGGTCGTGCGTACCTTTGACGATGGCGCGGCCGTCGGAGAAGACCGTCAATTCGTAGGCATCGACGGCGAAGACGAGCAGGAACTCGTTGGCGCGCACCCGGCCGAACGGTTCGAGACGGGTTCTCAAATCCGCGAGGTCCAACTGCCGCGGCGCCGCCGCGTGAATCTGCACGGAATCGCGTCCGCAAAGGCTGGTGTGCGTTGGCCCGGTCCGGTTGAGGTAGGCAAACTCTCTAGCCCCGCAAACCCGGCAATAAGGGTCTTGGCGCGGCCGGATTTCCTGGAGTCGGTTCTTCCAGATGTCGAACGCGAGCATCGCTCCGTGCAACTCCTGGCGCCGGCCCAGAAGGATTTTCAGCGCCTCCGTCACCTGGATGGCCGCCACCCAGGAGACTGCCGGGCTGATCACGCCCACCGTGTCGCACGTTTCGTGCGCGCCCTCGGGCGCAGCGGGAAACAGACAGGCCAGGCAGGCCGTGCTCTCGGGAAGGATCGTCATGGTCATGCCGTAGCTGGCCACCACGGCGCCGTAAACCCAGGGTAGACCGTGTTTAACTGCGGCCTCGTTCAGCAGGTAGCGCGCTTCGAAGTTATCCGTGGCGTCCAAAACCACCTGGAAACCGCCGACGAGTTTTTCAATGTTACGGTTGTCGACGTCTTCGACCAAACCTTCGACCTTGACCTCGGAATTGATCTGGCTCAGCTTGCGCGCGGCGGCGATGGCTTTCGGCAATCGCTGGCGGGCGTCCGCCTCGTCGAAAAGGATCTGGCGTTGCAGGTTTGACTCTTCGACAAAGTCGCGATCCACGATGCGCAGCGTTCCCACTCCGGCGCGGGTGAGGGCGTTGGCCTGGGCCGTGCCGAGCGCTCCACAGCCCAGAATGACTGCCCTGGATTCGAGCAGCTTCTCCTGCCCTTCCGCGCCGATGGGCGGGAACAGAATCTGACGGGAGTATTTTTCGCGGTTCATGCTGGGGTTCGAGGCGCAGCCCTTGTGGTTGCGCAGGCCGGCCGCGAGGACCGCCCCTCCAGATGATTCTCTCACACTTTGCCGCACGGGCAACCTTACAGTGGGCGTGACGGCCACGCCCCAGGCACAGAAAACTCTGGACGCACACGGCCTGCGGAGCGATGATTAAGGCCGCCTGAATGCCCAGCGGCGGGGAACGCTGCCCGGATACTGCGCCCGGGCCCGGCCTCCTGCCCAATGAATGGCGAGATGACTGAGCCAATACCGTTCGCACTAGAACGCCGATTGATGGTCGAAACCCAACTGCGGAACCGGGGCATCCGAGACCCAAGGGTCCTGGATGCCATGCTGCGCGTGCCGCGCCACGAGTTTGTCCCTGCGAGTTTGATCAAGGCTGCTTATGATGATCGGCCGCTGCCCCTGGGTGACGCGGAGACCATCTCACAACCCTACATGGTTGCCGCCATGACAGAAGCAGCCCGCGTGCAACCCGGAGACAAGGTCCTGGAAGTGGGAACTGGAAGCGGGTATCAGGCGGCGATCCTGGCCTATTTGGGCGGGAGAGTTTACAGCGTGGAACGTAACCCTGTGCTGGCGGAAACTGCACGCGAGCGCCTGGCGCACCTCGGGTTCGACGGAGTGGAAGTCATTGTGGGCGACGGAAGCGAGGGCTATCCGCCGGCAGCGCCTTATGCCGTCATCATGGTCACCGCCGCCGCGCCCAATGTGCCACAAACTTTGCTCGAGCAACTTGCGGAAGAAGGCCGCCTGCTGATCCCGGTCGGAGACCTCCACCGTCAGGACCTTCTCCTCAGCGTCAAACAGGCGGGAGAAGTGAGGACTCGAAAACTGGACCCTTGCCAGTTCGTACCGCTAGTCGGCAGGGCAGGCTGGCCGGAAAATGAATAGCGGCTGATGTAGGTGCGTTTTTTTCTTGACTCGAATTCAAGTGGATTTTATTATCACGGTAGCTAGAAAGGAGGTGATCCATGTCGATAGAAAGTAACCTTAGCGAGGGTGCTGAGGCTTAAGGCGTCAAGCAGGTGCCCACTTGTGGGAACCTCTCGCTAGCGACAGAGGGTTAGTGGCAAGGGCGCTGTGCGGCGCCTCTCCCCGACGAAGGAGGGAGAAAAGCCAAACCTAATCAGTATCCCGGGCCCCTGGTCATGCGGACGGCGCACGGCCAGGGGCTTTTCCTTTGGGCGGAAGTCGAGAGTCGAAAGTCGAGAGTTGAAAGTCCAAAAGCCAAGACAGTTTTGCTCGTTTGTCGCGCTTATCGTCGTTTTTCTTCGAAGAACTCAAATGACTGCAGGATGACTTTGGTGGCCATCTCGGTGAGGTTATACTGGGGCATCTCTTCGCGGCGCACCCAGCGGGCGTCGGTGACATCGGAGGCGGGCTTAAGCTTTCCGCCCTTCAGCCGGCAAACGTAATCCACGATCACATAGTGGTACTTGACGCGTTCCCCTTCGCGCGTAATGCGGTCGAACGCCGCCACGATTTGCAAGGGCTCGACGTCCAGGCCCGTCTCTTCCTTCAACTCGCGCCGCACGCCTTCCGCCAGTTCCTCACCGAGTTCGAGCATGCCGCCGGGAATGGACCACTGGCCCTTCAGCGGCTCGCAACCGCGGCGAATCAGGAGAGCGCGCTGCCGGTGGATAACGACTCCGCCGACGCCGACGATGGGACGATCTGGGAATTCGCGCTTCATCTTTGCTACTGATTCGCCGCCCGCGCCACGAGTTCATACATAATCTTCACCCCACGCCGGAGCTGCTCGACAGGCACACGTTCATTGGCGGCGTGCTCAGTGGCGTCCACTTCCGGCGTCACTTCCAGAGTGTTGAACCCGTAACAAGCAATTCCCAACGGGCGGTACATCTGGCTCTCGGTGTACCCTCCGCCCAGGGCGGGCGCAACCATCGCGTGCGGATTGTACTGGTGCACCACCTGCTCGATCAACCGGTAAAGACTGGTGTCCGTGGAGGAAGAGTTGGGAGGCTTGAAGCGGTTGGCGGAGGTAATTTGAATGGAATCGTCCGCCAGCACGCGTCGAAACTGGCCGAGGAAAATCTTGGGATCTTCATCCGGGAGCAGCCGCACATCAAGCTCGGCGTAGGCCGTGTCAGGAATCACGTTGGTCTGAGCCGCACCCTGGAGGACGGTGAGAGAGACCGTGTCGCGCAGCAGAAAGTTGTACTCTTCATCCCGAGTGAGGCTGCGGGCAAAATCAGGATCTTGAAGCTCCTTGCGGATGTCGCGGAACTGTGTGGCGCGGGGTTCCGGTTCGAGCGCGGCGATGACGTGAAAGTACTGTTCCACGGAAGGAAGCAGGTGGACGGGCGGTTGCCACTCCACTACTCGGGCAAGTGCTTTCACCAGCCGATTCGGCGCCGAATCCGCAATGGGGATGGACCCGTGGCCGCCTCGGCCGGTGGCGGTGAGTCGAAGCCAATAAGGAGCCTTTTCCCCCACGCCCACCTCGTAGATGGTTCCCCGGCCCCGGATCATCAGGTTCGAGCCGCCTTCCGTGATCAGGTATTCCGCGTTGCGCACCAACTCCGGATGATTTTCCAAGATCCAGCGGCTGCCCGTGCCGTCGACCTCCTCGTCCGAAGTGGCGAGGAAAATCAGGTCGCGCTTCAGGGTCAAATGTTGCCGCGCGGCAATCAGCAGCGCCATTGCCTGAAGCAGCCCTTCGTCCTTCATATCCTGCGCGCCGCGGCCATACATTTCACCGTTCAATATCTCGCCGGAAAAGGGCGGCAGCCGCCAGCTACGCGGGTCCGCCTGCACCACGTCCATGTGGTTCAGCAGGATCAAGGGCCGAAGGGTTTCATCACCTTTGAGGACCGCGTAGAAATCGGCGCGCCCGGCGGCGTAGGGATAGATCGTGTTGGGGATCCCGGCCCGCTCGAAAAGCCGATGGAAAAACTCTGCCGCAGCCAGTTCGTTCCCAGGCGGATTCGAGGTGTTGATGCGCAAGTACTCGCGCATCAACTGCACTGTCTCGTCCTGGTAGGGCGGCCAAGCGATCGCCCGGAAGTGTTCATCAAGCGGGGTTTGAGCGAAGGCGGGAAAAGAGAGAACGGCCACAAACAGCAGCGCGCCCAGCGGGTGAACTTCACCCCGCGACCAACGTGCGGCAGACGTGTATTGAGAATCAACCATAGTCTGAGGCGGCCAAGCCGAGGCGATCCGGAATCCTCTGGCGCCAAGAGCGCTTCGCTGCGCGGCCAAGCGCCGGCGGGCTGGGCACTCTCTGACTATAGCAGATGAGATGCCGGAGGCAAGAACTCAAGCGGAGCCTGTCGTATCTCAGTTTCAACTTGTAGCCGAGAGTTCACCTCGCCATATGGCGGCGTAAAGCCGCCGCTACGCCAAACTGAGACGCTACCCAATATTCTTGCGTTTCTTCGGTCAAAACCTTTATAGTCAACTCGTTGAAACCCTCACGGGACGGGGAATCTTTGTTGGCGAAATCCACCACACGGCGCATCTTCATTACGCTGGCGGGGCCCAGCCTGGCTGCGATGGAAGCTCAAGCCGGCCGATTCAGTTCTGCGGGTGTGGGCTACGAGTTGCGCCTGGACTATCTCCAGAACTTCACCGACTTGGAAGCCTCGCTCCATCAGATACTCTTGCGTACGCACCTTCCGCATGTTATCGCCACGTGCCGAAGGGAGGAGGCAGGAGGCGCCTTCAAAGGCAGCGTCGAGGAGCAAGCCGCGGTGCTGGCCGCCGCCGTGCGAGCGGGTTGCCAGTGGGTCGATCTCGAGCTCGAGTCCATCAAGCAGGGCGGCCCCAATCTGCTGGGGCAATTCGATCCCGCCAAAGTCATCGCCTCCTATCACAACTTCCGGCAGACGCGATCCTTGGGCAGTGTCTATCGCCAACTGGTGCGGCTTCCCGTGGACACGGTCAAGATCGCCACGCAGGCACTGCATCTGCGCGACAATCTCCAGATCCGCCAACTCCTCAAGTCTCATCGCCGCCGGACGCCGAAGTTGGTGGCACTGGCAATGGGCGCATCGGGCATTCCCTCGCGGTTATTGGCGTTGGTTTGGGGATCGGCGATCACCTACGCCTCTCCTGGAAACCACGCCGTGGTTCCCGGACAGGTTGCGGCGGATCTGATGCGTTCCGTGTACCAGGTCGAGCGGCTGAACCCCAGCACCCAGCTTTATGGCGTCGTCGGCTCACGCGCCTCGATTTCGCTCTCACCCGCCATGCAGAATGCGGCGTTCCAGGCCAAGCACGTGAACGCTGTTTTCCTGCCTTGCGAGACCGATCGCCTCCCGGACTTCATCACCTTTGCGCGGAAGGCGGGGTTGTCGGGGTTCGCGGTGACGATGCCCTACAAGCAGGCGATTCTGCGGGCGCTGGATTGGACCGATCCGATGGCCACGCGCATTGGGGCGTGTAACACGGTTGCTGTCCAGCGCGGCAAGTGGATGGGCTGGAACACGGACGCCGCGGCGGTGGTGGAAGTTCTCACCAAGCGTTTGCGGCTCTCCGGAAGCCGCATGTTGATTCTGGGCGCGGGCGGCGCTGCGCGCGCCGCCGCCTTCACCTTGCGCGCCGAGGGTGCGCAAGTGATCGTGGCCGCTCGCCGCGAGGAAATGGCGCGGCGCCTGGCGCGCGCGGTGGGGGGCGAAGCCGTCCCCTGGGCGAGCGCCGACGGGCTGGACGTGGATGCGGTGATTAATGCTACGCCCGTTGGCATGTATCCCCACACGGATGAATCGCCGCTCGACCTGGCGCGGCTGCGCGCCCGCGTAGTCTTCGACATGGTGTATTATCCGCTCGCTACGCGCTTCATCAACGAAGCCCGGGGGCGCGGTTTGGTCACGATTTCCGGGCTCGAGATGCTGGTGGCGCAAGGGGCCCGCCAATTCGAAATCTGGACCGGGATCAACGCCCCGCGCGCCTTGATGGAACAAGCGGTGCTGCAAGTCCTGGATCGGCCGGGGGGTTAGTTATCAGTTATCAGTTCACAACAAAGTATTGCTATTAATGGTATCTTATGTCATTGAACTGATAACTGAAAACTGACGACTGAAAACTTCGCTTATGCCCCACATTCAACCCAGCTTCGCCGAATTTCAGCGCCTGGCGCGCCATGGCAATGTGGTGCCCGTTTACCGCACCATCGTCGCGGACCTGCTGAGCCCTGTCTCTGCTTATTTGCGGCTTTCCCCCGAAACCGCCGGGGCGGGCAGTCGGGGCGCGGGAACTCAGGCGCATCCCTACAGCTTCCTGCTCGAGAGCGTCGAGGGCGGTGAGCGTGTGGGCCGGTACACATTTTTCGGCATCGATCCGTTTCAGGTCATTGCTTCGCGCGGCGATCGCATCACCATCACGCGTGGCGCGCACCGGACGGAGCGAACCGGCGACATTTTCGAATGCCTGCGCCGGGAAGGCGCGCGTTACCGCTCCGTGACGCTGCCCGGCCTGCCGCCGTTCACAGCCGGCGCAGTGGGCTTTCTCGCTTATGAAGCGGTGCGCAGGCTGGAGCGGCTTCCGCCCCGCATCAAGATGGACGTTGACGTGGACGACGCGGCCTTCATGTACTTTTCGAACCTCGTCGCCTTTGACCACGTCCAGCATCGCCTCTTCCTGATCGCCAATGTCCTTACGGAGGAAGGCAATGGCTCGCTGCGCGCCAAGTACGACGCCGCCGTCCGCCAGGTCGCACGAATGGAAAGGCTGCTGCGCCGCCCGCTCGAGCAGCCGCGCCTGCGGCCGCCGCGCGGGCCGTTCCGTGTGCGTCGCAACATGTCGCGGCGGCGCTATGAAGGCATGGTCGAGCGCTCGAAGGAATACATCCGCGCGGGCGACATCTTCCAGGTGGTAATGTCTCAGCGTCTCGAAGTGCCGGTGCGCGTTCCCCCCTTCGTGATTTATCGCGCCCTGCGCGCGGTGAATCCCTCGCCGTACATGTACTACCTGCGCATGGGCGGCTCGACCATTCTTGGCTCTTCGCCGGAAATGCTCGTCAAGGTTACCGGGCGCGAAGTCGAGTACCGGCCCATCGCCGGAACGCGCCCGCGGGGAAAAACCGAGGACGAGGACAAGCGGCTGGAAGAGGAACTGCGCGCCGACGAGAAGGAGCGCGCCGAACACATCATGCTGGTTGACCTGGGCCGCAACGACATCGGGCGGGTGTGCGAGTTCTCGAGCGTGCGCCCCAAGGAAATCATGTTCGTTGAGCGCTATTCCCACGTGATGCACCTGGTCTCCTCGATCCGCGGCCGCCTGCGCGCGGATGCGGATAGCTACGCCGCGCTGGCCGCTTGCTTCCCTGCCGGCACGCTCACCGGCGCGCCCAAGGTCCGCGCCATGGAGATCATCGACGAGCTCGAACCTACACGCCGCGGGCTTTACGGCGGCGCGGTTCTTTACCTCGATTTTTCCGGCAATCTCAACTCCTGCATCGTCATCCGCACCGTTCTCGTTAAAGGCCATCGCGCCTACCTTCAAGCCGGGGCCGGGATCGTCGCCGACTCCGTTCCCTCCCGCGAATACCAGGAATGCCTCCACAAAGCCCAAGCCGTCCTTAAAGCCTTTGAGATGGGCGAGCGAGGGTTGTAATTTCAATACGCCATTGACGTCATTCCCGCGAAAGCGGGAATCCATCGTGCCAAGGTGGACCCCCGCTTTCGCGGGGGTGACGACAGCGGTGAGGTCTTTGCTGAGCGTTCCTTTGTTTTCATAGACATTCTCGCTTTGTTCCGTCGAATTCCAGTTGAGGAGTCGAGGGTTGAGGAGTGACAAACCGTCACCGTCCGACCCGACCTCTTGAGTTGGCCCCACCACTCCTCGACTTTTCGACCTCTCAACTCCTCGACTGTTTGTTTTCATACACATTCCCGGTTCGTTCGTTCAAAAACACCACTCAGCAGTCAGCTCTCAGCCGTCAGCAGCGAGATTCCCCTCCTTGGTAAGGAGGGGTCAGGGGTGGTTGCCCACCATCCATCTAGCCGGCTTGTCGTCATTCGATGTGCCACGGGCTCTCGACTCGTGAAAGAACTCGTTATGGGGTCCAATGCGAGCATTTTCACTCGAAAGTACGTTCGTTTTGGGTTCGTTTTGAGTTCGTTTTGCACAGCATAAAAACACAACTCCCTTTTTTTCAATGACTTCTTAGAGTTCGTTCCCACTATTTTTGTGTTTTCTGTGACGCTCCATTCTGCTAGCGACCCGGCCCATCCGGTTCCTCCGTTCCGCCAGTAAGCGCCGAGCTCTCCCCTGCGACAAATCGTCCATCTCTAGATAGACTACAGTAGGCTATCATGACTGGAGGGTTGTGTCAAGTGAAAAGCATCGAGAAGCTTCTCGCCGCGCCCGGGACGACAAATGAGAAGGTCGTTTAGGGCGGGATGCAGGTTGAACGCGACCCAAATCCTTCACCGCCCTGCCGCGCACTGAGCCCCGAAGGGGCGGCAC
>Ga0181532_10000727_pt1 | contig 32874 bp, 26 predicted proteins | sample PEATcosm2014_Bin_33_FD_119768 | JGI IMG/M metagenome (GOLD analysis project Ga0181532, IMG submission 119768) | Peatland microbial communities from MTU Mesocosm Facility, Houghton, MI, USA - PEATcosm2014_Bin11_30_metaG | ecosystem: Environmental > Terrestrial > Soil > Wetlands > Peat | place...
CTTGACAAGAGCCGGGGTTGAGGGCATGGTTCGGCGCGACAAATGCAACTGACGGGAACAAATTATTTTGGCAAGCGCGGCGCCTGGTCCATGTGGATGGCCCGGCGCGTCTCCCGTCCCACCTGGCAGACCGCCATTAAAGTCAATCACCCCGGACAGCAGGAGGAACGAGCCTAGCGCGACCCAGCCAAAGGATTTTCCGAGCCTGCTTGCCGAAAGGTCAGCAGGCTCTTTTTTTGCCATGAACACGAAAGAGCCAGCCTTGCTGTCGAGTTTGCGGGCGCTGCCGCGTCCGGCCTGGATCCTGTTTTTGGGCACGTTTTTGAACAAGTTCGGCACGTTCGTCCTGCCGTTTCTGACGCTCTACTTGACTCAGCGCGGGTTCACGCTCAACGACGCCGGCCTGGCCATCAGCGCCTACGGCGTCGGCGGCCTCATGGCGTCGGTTCTCGGCGGACATCTGGCGGACGCGATCGGACGGCGCAAAACCATCGCGCTCTCCATGTTCTCGGTGGCGGCGGCGATGGTGCTGTTGTCGCAATCGAACAGTCTGCCGGCCATCATCGCGGCGACGTGGCTGGCGGCGCTGACCGGCGAGTTGTATCGCCCGGCAAGCAGCGCGCTGCTGGCGGACCTGGTTCCACCGGAACTGCGGGTGACGGCGTATGCCGCCTACCGGATGGCGTTCAACGCGGGGTTCGCGTTTGGTCCGGCCACGGCGGGTTTTCTGGCCGCGCGCGGCTATTTCTGGTTGTTCGCGGGCGACGCGGGGACCTCGGTGTTGTTCGGTTTGATTGCGCTGGCGGCGTTGCCGGCCGGGTTGCCCGGCCGGCGGAACGAAGGCGGCTGGAACGGCGATCTCAAGGCGCTGGCCGGGGACGGAAAATTTCTCCGTGTCCTGTGCGGGGCCTTTTTCATTGCGCTGGTGTTCCTGCAAATCAGCTCGACGTTCAGCCTGCATGTGACGCGCCAGGGATTCCCGGCGGCGGTTTACGGACTCATTCTGTCGCTCAACGGCGTGCTGGTGGTGTTCTGCGAACTGCCGTTGACCTCCCTGACCCGGCGTTTCCCCGCGCGCCTCGTGATGGCGGCGGGCTACCTGCTGATCGGGGCGGGATTTTCCCTGAACGCCTTCGCGCATTCGGTCCCGGCATTGGTGGCGTGTGTCGTCATCTTCACCTTTGGGGAAATGGTGGCGATGCCCGTGTCGGCTGCTTACATCGCGGATTTGGCCCCGGCGCATTTGCGCGGCCGTTACATGGGAGTGTATTCGCTGACGTGGTCGGCGGCGTTGGTCTTCGCGCCGCAAATGGGCATGAGGCTCTTTGGCATTTCGCCGACGCTGCTGTGGCTGACATGCGGGGCGCTGGCATTGCTGGCGGCGGCGATCATTCTCCCGCTCTCCCGCGTCGGCGGAGACAGCGATTTTTCCCGTGCGAATTCCCGTCCGGCGGGTGCTAATTGTAGAAGATGATGATGTCCGACTCAGAATTGCTGGCGCGGTTCGCCCGAACCCGTGCCGAGGACGCTTTCGCTGAACTCGTGCGGCGGCACGTCAATCTCGTTTATTCCTCTGCGCTCCGGCAGGTGGGCGGCGATGCGCACCTCGCCCAGGATGTCGCGCAGACCGTTTTCAGCGATCTGGCCCGCAAAGCGCCCGCGCTCGCTCGTCGTGGCACCCTCACCGGCTGGCTTTATACCAGCGCGCGGTTTGCCGCGTCCAAAATTGCGCGCGCGGAAAACCGCCGTCGCGACCGCGAGGAAAAATTTATGAGCGAACCAAACGAAGCCGGGTCTGAAACCGACTGGGAAAAACTCCGCCCTGTCTTGGATGAAGTCATGCACCAACTCCAGGAAACTGACCGCGAAGCCATCCTGCTGCGCTATTTTGAAAACCGGCCGTTTGCTGAAATCGGGGCGCGCTGCGGCCTGAACGAAAACGCCGCGCGGATGCGCGTGGAGCGCGCGTTGGATAAACTGCGCGGCCTGCTCGCAAAACGCGGCCTGACCACGGTCGCCGCGCTGGCCTCGGTCCTTTCAGTCCACGCCGTGCAAGTTGCTCCCGCCAGTTTGGCCGCCACGATTGCCACCACTTCGCTTGCCGGTGCGGGGGCCGGAATGTTCACGTTTTGGAATATTCTGAACATGACCAAATTAAAACCCGGCCTCGGCGTTCTCGTTGTGGCCGCCGCCTCCACCGCCTTGATCGTCGAGCATCACGCTGGGGAAAAACTGGGCGCGGCGAACGAATCCTTGACCCAACAAATCGCCCAACTGAAAGCCGGCAACGAAGGCCTTTCCAACCTCGCCGCCCGGGCGAAGAAATCCGCATCACTGCCAGACGGCCAGTTCAATGAATTGCTGCGGCTTCGCGGGGAAGCGGGAATGCTTCGGCAACAAACCAATGACCTTGCCCGGCTCCGGCGGGTGAACCGGAAATTCCTTTCACAAGTGGCGGCGCAACCTGAATCCACCAACCAATTGTCCGCGGAAGACCAATTCACGCTGCGACAAACGCACGCCGTTGACGCCATGAACACACTTCTCACTGCGGTTGAAAATTACGCGGCAAAGCACAATCACCAATACCCCGCAAGCCTTGAGCAACTTGCGGCCTCTGGCGCTCTTGGCGTCACCAACTTTGCCGGCAATCTTGGACTGGATGATTTTGAATATATGAAGGACGGCGCGGTGAACTGGCAAGGCGATAAGGACATTCTCCGCCTCCGAAACCCGCTTCCAAGGTCCGGGGGATTTCCATCGGTGATAATTGCGGGCGGATTGGACGATGCCGGCCGCTCCCGTACCGCCATATGGAATTGGGCCGGTCCTGACCCGGTTCAGACTTCACCAGCGCCCGATCCATAAAGCAATGAACCTGGCCAAATTCAAATTCGGGCTTGGCGCCCTCGTCGTGTTCGGCGCGTCCAGCGCCCTGATCGTGGAGCATCAGGCCCGGGAGAAATTGGGCGCGGCGAACGAATCATTGACGCAACAATTCGCCCAACTCAAGGCCGACAATGAAACCCTTTCCAACCTCGCTGCCCAGGCAAAGAAATCGGAATCATTGCCAGACGGCCGGTTGGATGAATTGGTGCGGCTTCGCGGCGAAGTCGGAATGCTGCGACAGCAAACCAATGAGCTTGCCGGACTCCAGCAGGAGAATCAGAAACTCCTTTCCCGGGTTGCGGCGCAATCTGAACCCGCCGATCAATTGTCCGCTGCTGACCAATTCACGTTGCGCCAAACGCACGTCCAAAACGCCTTGAACACCCTGCTTGCGGCGGTCAAGAGTTATGCAGCGAATCACAATGGCCAAACCCCCGCAAGTTTTGACCAGCTCACAGCTTCCGGCGAGCTTGCGGCCACCAACTTTCCCGGCAATCTTGGACTGGATGATTTTGAATTTATGAAAGCCGGGACGGTGGACATGCAAGGCAGGAAGCTGGTTCTCCGCAACCGGATTCCAATGCCAAGACCGGAGGGTGACTCAGTGTGGGTTTACGGCTCAATCGATGGCAGTGGCGGCATCATTTCAACGCCTGCGAATTATGCGAATTTTGATCCTGGCCCAACCCCGGCTTCCCCACCGCCCAATCAATAGTTTCATTGGCTTTCATTTCAACTAACGATGCCATTTGACATGGCAAATGGTAAGCACAAATCTAATCTTAATCTCTGAGGATTAGATTCTTACCATTGAACTCTCGTCGAATTTTCTCTCAGATTTTGTATCCGTGGTTATCCTGTCCATCCGTGGTTGAAATTTAAAAATCTTTGACTAAGATTAAGATTAGGATTAGGAGCTGAGGAAGCCAGCGCCGCTTCTTGCATGGTGTGCGCGGGATCACTTACACTTTGCAACGCCGTAAACGGCAAACATGGACCCGCCAGATTCCATCCTCGCGCCAGCGCCCGCCCTCCCTTCGGGCGAGGCGGGCAAGCGCCTCCTGCCTTGGCTGGTGGCCATGGCGTTTTTCATGGAGTCGCTCGACACCACCATTCTGAACACCGCCGTCCCCGCCATCGCGCAGGCCCTCGGCGTCGTGCCGCTCAGCATGAAGTCCGTCCTGGCCAGTTACACCTTGAGCCTGGCGGTCTTCATCCCGGTCAGCGGCTGGGTGGCGGACCGGTTCGGCACGCGCCGCGTGTTTTCGTGCGCCATTGGCATTTTCACGCTCGGTTCATTTCTTTGCGGCGTCTCCAGCAACATCCACCTGCTCGTCGCCTGCCGCATTCTGCAAGGGTGCGGCGGCGCCATGATGGTGCCAGTGGGCCGGTTGACTTTGGTGCGGACGTTCGCCAAATCCGAACTCATCCGCGCCATGACCTTCGTCGTCATCCCCGCCCTGATTGGTCCCATGCTCGGTCCGTTCATCGGCGGCCTGATCGTGGGATATTTCCCCTGGCGGGTCATCTTTTTTGTCAATATTCCGATTGGCCTGCTGGGCTTGTATCTGGTCTATCGGCATCTCCCGGATTATCGCGAGGAGCAGACCCCTCCGCTCGACTTCATTGGACTCGTCCTGTTCGGCTCCGGCATCGCGCTGCTCTCCTATGTGCTGGAGGTGTTCGGCGAACATACCCTGAGCGGACGCGAAATACTCGGATTGCTGGCCATTTCCCTCCTGCTCATCACGGCTTATGGCTGGCACGCGGTCCATGCCGAATCTCCCCTGCTGCGCATGGCTTTGCTCCGCATCCGCACCTTCCGCGCCGCGGTCATCGGCGGCTTCGTCACCCGCATTGGCATCGGCGGCATTCCCTTCCTTCTCCCGCTCCTTTACCAGGTTGGCCTTGGTTTCACGCCGATTCAATCCGGCCTGCTCATGATGCCGCAAGCGGTGGCGTCGATGAGTCTGAAACTGGTGGTGACGGGCATTCTGACCCGCTTCGGTTACCGCGCCATCCTGATTTCCAACACCGTTATCATCGGTCTGCTCATCCTTGTGTTTGCGACCATTGGCGCGGGCACGCCGGTGTGGTTCATCGTGGCGCTATGCTTCTGTTACGGGTTCTTCTCCTCGCTGCAATATTCGAGCATGAACACGCTCGTCTATGCCGATGTCACCGAGGAAGAGGCCAGCAGCGCCAGCACCATCGCCAGCACACTGCAACAAATGTCGAACAGTTTCGGCGTCGCCTCGGCCTCGCTCGTCACCGCGTTCTTCATTCCCGATCGGTTTAGCTCCAACCCGCCGGAAATGATTCACGGCATTCACCGGGGATTTCTCGTCCTGGGCGGAATGACCATTTTGTCCACCCTCGTTTTCCGGGAGCTGAAACGCGGCGACGGCGACTCCGTGGCGCGGCAGAAGGCCGCGTTGCCTGCTGGTTGATGGAAAATGTCCAACGACGAATGTTGTCCCATCCGTCCCATCGGTCGCATCCGTCCTATTCCCTGGTCCTTCTTTTTCGCGTGGGTCGGCAAATAAAACTCGAAAACTCCGCCGTCCCCCTGTATTTTACAGAAGATGCAGGAAGACAAACGATTGCCGATGAAAGTGGTGGGACGCCAGGGCGAAGCCAGGGCGGATGTCATCACGATTGATCCGATGCAAAGGATGGTTCAAGTCCTGCGGCAGGGATGCCCATTCATCCCAAAAGGTGTGTGGCGTTTCAAAAGTTTCGAGGAAGCAGACCAATGGACGATGAAAATGTTAACCCGGCCCCGGAACCGAGAATCCCAACAGTAGATGATTTGCTTTTGCTCTGCCGGCTGCTGAATGAAGCCGGAGCGCAATATGACCCTTTCCCAACCTGCTTTTGCGCATGAAGCAAACCCACCGCGACAAAGACGCCATGGATCGAGCCTATTTGCGCGAACTGCTAAGAATGCAGGAGCACAAGCCGGAGTAAGGCGTCGCCTCGGTCTCGCTGGTCACCGCGTTCTTCATTCCCGATCGGTTTAGCTCCAACGCGCCGGAAATGATTCTCCACATTCACCAGGGATTTCTCGTCTTGGGCGGAATGGCCATCCTGTCCACCCTTGTTTTCCGGGAGCTGAAACGCGGCGACGGCGGCTCCGTCACCCGGCAGAAGGCCGCGTTGCCTGTTGGTTGACAGTTCTGTATGATGAACCCCACAATCTGGCAGCGGGGTCACTATGAGGTATTTCTGGATTATTGCGGTCGGACTCGCGGTAGCGGGCGTTTCTTGCGCCGTGTTCTTGTTGCGTCCGGGTGGCGGCGAGCGCGACGCTTTGGAGGAAACCCGGCGGGCTTTACGCCAGCAAGGTTTCAAGATCGATCTTGACGAATTCAATTTTTCGACCTCGGCCGAATTGCGCGATCAAGCCGCCGCCTTGACTTTCCTTGGCCACCTCGTCCATTCCCAGCGCTTGTCAGAGAGCCTTGATCTGATGGACGTGATAGGCACGAATGCGGCCTGCGCCTGGAGCCAGGGCAAGTTGCAGACAATGCCGCAGAAGCAGAAGCTTCGCGAAAGTGTTTGCGTCAGTCAGGTAGCACGAAACCAGAAAACTGCTGTCCACATAAACGCTCATTCCGCTCAGAACGCCTCTTCCTCGCGCTCCAAAAGAACCACATTCGGAAGAACGCGTTCACCGGAGATGCGCCTGGCGCGCGCTTCCACATCGGGCCATTTTACCCGTTTGCTCTTTCCTTTGGGTTTTTGCGGAACCTTTTCTTCCAATTGCAGAACCGCGACGAGGAATTTCTCCCGCTCGCGTTCGGGCAATGCGCTGACCTTTTTAAGTAATTCAACCGCGCTCACAACAATAAGGTAGCCGATTTTTCAACGAGCGACAAGCGCCGTTTTCAAAAAGGGAGGTTCCTTCGCTGTTTTAAGCGGACTGGCGCAAAACCTGGGTTGCGTCTCGCAATTCTTCGAGGGGTCAGTTGCGAGCATGTCAGCATTTTGTCTGCCGCGCCCCGCCCCGCTCTGTCCACCATCGTTTTCCGGGTTTTCCAGGACTTGAAACACGGCGACGGCGACTCCGTCACCCGTCAGAAGGGCGCGCTGCCTGCTGGTTGACGGAAAATGTCGAATGACGAAATCCCAATGACCAACGCCGTAATGGGTGACCTTCACACTTTCATTCCGGGCTTCTGATGAGCGCCCGCTGATTAATGTTTGCTTCTTTCGTTGATCCACTTGATGGCAGGCTCATACCAGGCTGAATATGGCTGGTAGAGCAGACCATGCCCCAACCCTGTCTTCGTCACCAGGCTTTTCCCCTCGGTCAGGGCCGGTGATTGCTTGAAATACATCTCTGGTGAAATGGTATGCGTGTCCGATTCATCATAGATCGAGAAGACCCTGCCATGGAGCTTGAGTCTCCCCTCCGAATCCACATCCCCAAAGAGCCCGGCGAGAATGACGAATTTAAGTTCTGGTTCCTCCAGTATCGCTGACACATGTGCGGCTATGACTCCGCCTTGGGATGCGCCGACCACCGTCATATTCCGGCTCGGAACTCCCGCCTTCAACAACCGCGCAACCCAGGCCGCAACCTTCCTCCCATACTCAGCCGGGTCGGCCCCGTACGGCCTTATTTCGCTGACAACAGTGAAGCCGTCATGGGCAAATTTCTGTAAAATCCCTCGATATTCATACGGCCCAAACTGCCGACTCACAGGGCGTCCGTCAGAACCTTCAACTATCCCTCCGTGCAGATAGAAAAGATATTGTTTCGACGGGTCAGGCTGGGTCGGCGGCTCGCTCAGAATTTCACCGCTGGCACGAGTCACTTTTGGCGGAGCGGGCGCCGGTGTGGAGTGGCATCCGCAAACCAACGGGACCAGGCACATCGCCAACAAGAAATGCCGCAGTCGCATTTTCACTTTGCGCCATTCTATTTGGCCTGCCGCGGAGGTCAAATTCAATCCCGAACAACAACAAGTCGTTTGCCCGTCGCGTGGAATCCAAGGGGGGTTCATGGCATGTCAACACTTGTTCTGCCGCGCCCGCCAGCTTGTCCGCCGTAGTTTTAATGAAGGCGCAAGCTTCCGGGCGTCGGCGGGTCCATCTTGTGCATCCTGTCAATATTCCTGGCGTCCTGGCCCTTTGCGTTGCGGGAAAGTTGTAAAAGAACTGCCGGCCGGAGCGCCGCAAACCGACATCCGTCAACTGCAAATAATTGCTGCTTTGCAAGCGCCTTGCTGACAACTGGTTATGACTTTGCAAAATGTCGAAAATTTCACTGTTTTTTTCGGGCCATATTATCCAGCGCAAGTTCTCTTGAGAAATTTAAAATTGCCTTTCAAACTGAAAGGCAATTTGGGAAAGGGTCCATTCAAGTTTTATGCTCTTTGTTCACCTCATATTCTTGACAAAGCGCGCCATGCGTTCGCAGGCGGCTTCGATTTTGTCCATCGCGGTGGCGAAGCAGCAGCGCAGATAGCCTTCGCCGCTCGGACCAAAGGCGCTTCCCGGAACACAGGCGACCTTTTCGCTTTCCAGCAACCGCAGGGCAAATTCCTTCGAAGTCAGTGAGGTGGAGCGGATGCAGGGAAAAGCGTAGAACGAACCGCGCGGCAGATGGCAGGGCAGCCCCATCTGATTGAACGCGTCCACTATAAAATTGCGGCGCAGGCGGTACTGCTCCCGCATTTCCACCGTGTCCGACTCGCCGTGCTGGATGGCTTCCAGCGCGGCTTCCTGGCTGATGCTGCTCGCGCAGAGCATCGAGTATTGATGAATGCGCATCATGGCTTCGATGATCTCCGGCGGCCCGCAGGCGTAGCCGATGCGAAAACCGGTCATGGCGTAAGCCTTGGAAAAACCGTGCAGGAAAATCGTCCGCGCCTTCATGCCGGGCAGCGCGGCGATGCTGGCGTGTTCCCCCTCAAAGGTCAGCTCGGCATAAATCTCGTCCGTCATGACCAAAAGATTGTGGCGGCGCGCGACCGCGGCGATTTTTTCCAGGGCCGCGCGGTCCATCGTTCCGCCGGTGGGATTGGTCGGAAAATTCAGGACCAGGACTTTGCTGCGGGACGTGATGGCTTTCTCAATCGCTTCCGCCGTGACCGAGAAGCCGTTCTCCGCCCGGCACGAAACAGCCACCGGCGTGCCATGGGCCAGGGAGATGCCCGGGGAATAACTCACGTAGCACGGTTCATGGTAAATCACTTCGTCGCCCGGATTGATGATGGCGCGGAAGGCGATGTCCATGGCTTCGCTGACGCCGACGGCGATGAGGATTTCGTTTTTCGGATCGTAGCCAACATTGAAATGTTTTGCGACGCTGGCGGCGACGGCCTCGCGCAGTTTGAGCAATCCCAGGTTTGAGGTGTAGGTGGTTTTGCCCCGTTCCAGCGCGTAGATGGCCGCCTCGCGAATGTGCCAGGGCGTGACAAAATCCGGCTCGCCCACGCCGAGCGAGATCACATCCTTCATGCCCTGGACGATGTCAAAAAAATCCCGGATGCCCGAGCGCGGGATGGCGCGGACATTGCTGGCAATGAATTGGTTCGGGTCAAAATCCACAAAAACTTCCCGCCTGCCGGCGGACGTCGCGCGCCGCCGGCCTCACGCCGCGGCTTGATCGCTTTTGCGCCGCAGCAGCGGTTTGGCGTCGCCCAGCACGGCTGGGCGGTTCACCGTCACGCTGACAATGTCCTCGTCGGCCGGAATGTCATACATGACGTCAAGCATCAATTTCTCCAACAAGCTGCGCAAGGCGCGCGCGCCCGTCCCCTTCTGCATCGCCTGGGTGGCCAGCTCGCGCAGGGCGTCGGCCGTGAACTCCAGTTCGACGCCTTCCATGGCCAGGAGCTTGCTGTACTGCTTGATCAACGCGTTCCTGGTTTCGCTCAGAATTGAAACCAGTTGGTCTTCCGTCAATTCTTCCAGCACCGTCGTCATCGGCAGCCGCCCGGCGAATTCGGGGATGAAACCGAAGCCAATCAAATCTTCCGGCTCGACGAACTGCAACACCTTGTCACGATCCACCGCGCTGACGCGCTGGCCTTGTTCGACGGCGCCGAAGCCCATGACACGATGGCCCAGGCGGCGTTGGATGATTTTTTCCAGGCCGACAAACGCGCCGCCGCAGATGAACAAAATGCCGCTCGTGTCCACCCGGATATATTCCTGCTGCGGATGCTTGCGCCCGCCCTGCGGCGGCACATTGCAAATGGTCCCTTCCAGTATCTTGAGCAGCGCCTGCTGCACCCCCTCGCCCGAAACGTCCCGCGTGATCGAAACATTTTCCGTCTTGCGCGCGATCTTGTCGATCTCATCAATATAGACAATGCCCATTTGCGCCCGCTTAACATCGTAGTCCGCGTTTTGCAGCAGGCGCAATATGATGTTCTCCACGTCTTCACCCACGTAGCCGGCCTCGGTCAACGTCGTCGCGTCGGCGATGGCGAATGGAACATCGAGGACTTTGGCCAGGGTGCGGGCCAGGAGCGTTTTGCCCGAACCGGTCGGGCCGATGAGCAAAATATTGCTTTTCTCGATCTCGACCTCCGCATGGCGGGCCGCGTCCAATTCGTCCGAGGCCCCCCTGGAAACCGGGGCGGGTGGATCTTGCGACAGCCGCCTGAAATGATTGTGGACCGCGACGGCCAGAGTCTTCTTGGCGTGATCCTGCCCGACGCAATGCCGGTCCAGATGCCGCTTGATGTCGGTGGGCTTTGGCACGGTGAACTTGGGACTGGTCTTCTTGTTCTCGACCGAAAGCTCCTTGTCCAGGACGCTTTTGCACAGGGTGATGCAATTGTCGCAGATGTAAACGCCCGGACCGGCAATGAGTTTTTTGACTTCCGCGTGGGACTTTCCGCAGAAGCTGCAAAGAGTGATATTGGTGGGGCGCGCCATGGTGTTGCCTAGATTAGTTTGTCAGACGCTTTTTTGTCGTCCAAACCGGGTATCTCCTTGCGCGATTTGACCACTTCGTCCACCAAACCGTAATTCCTGGCCTCCTCGGCAGTCATAAAATTATCCCGGTCACAATCCTTCTCCACCTGCTCGATGGGCTTGCCGGTATGTTTGGCGATAATGGAATTGAGCCGTATTTTCTGGCGCAGCATGTAGCGGACGCGAATTTCCACGTCGCTGGCCTGGCCTTCGGCGCCGCCGAGGACCTGGTGGATCATGACATCGGCATTGGGCAGCGCATAACGTTTGCCCTTGGTGCCGCCGCACAACAGCACCGCCCCCATGCTGGCCGCCAGGCCGATGCAATACGTATTCACGTCGCAAGTCATGAACTGCATCGTATCATAAACAGCCAGGCCCGCCGTCACGCTGCCGCCCGGCGAATTGATGTAGAGATGGATGTCCTTTTTCGGATCGGTCATTTGCAGGAACAGGAGCTGGGCGATAATGACGTTGGCCACCATGTCGTCCACCGGCGTTCCGAGGAAAACGATGCGATCCACCAGCAGGCGCGAATAAATGTCATACCCGCGCTCGCCGCGACCGGTTTGCTCGACCACCATTGGCACCAGAAAATTATCCATAGGAATACTCACGAAACTTACCAAGCATCCTACTGGAAGAGCGGCGTCGCGTCAAGCAGCGGTTGGGTTTTTCACCATGCGCGGCGCAATTCACCTTTCAGGATTGAATCAAGGACCCTCTGTGAGCGCGCTGAACAACGCTTGCATTTCTTCATCGGCTTGCGCGGGATCGGAGAGTGTTTGGGCAACTTCCTCGCGCAGAAGCTCCCGATAACGCCGGCGCAGGCGGTGGATAGCCACCCGCACGGCGCCCTCGGTCAGTCCAAGCGCAGCGGCGGCTTGGGCGTAAGGGATGTCGCTCTTGCCGACCATCAGAAAAGTTTTCAATTGTTCATAGAGTTTGGCTTTGCCTTCCGCGCCGCTTTCGTCACGCAGGCGGGTGATGACCCGTTCGAGCATGGTCACGGCCCAGACCCGGTCGTAGAGTTTGTCCGGACTGAGATTGTCGGCGGGATGGATTTGGTAGCGCGTGTCGGCATCCTGCCAATCGAGCGAGAGCGGCCTGACCCCGCCGCCGCGTTTCTGGCGGTTGGCGCGGTCCCATTCATTGGCGAGAAAACGTTTCACGGCGGTGAGCAGGAAGGCGCGGAATTTGCCTTTCTCGCTGCTGATTCCATCCAGGTAATTTTTCTCGAGCAGGCGGGCGAAGAAGGCTTGGGTGAGGTCCTCGGCATCCTCGCGCGAATGACCGTGCCGGCGAACGTAGGCGTAAAGCGGATACCAGTAAGTGCGGCACAATTCTTCCAGGGCAATGTCCGCCTGGGGCGCGCCGCGTTGCCCGGCGGCGAGCACGACCGTCCAGCGCGTGGTGGCGAAAATGTCGCCGGTCGCGTTGGTCATTTGAGTTGGATCATCAGGACTCAAAACGCTCGTTTCTCGCGGCCAAACCTTTACTGCGCCAGCTCGGATAAAGTCTGGTCACGTATGCTACTTTCGTTGATGCTTTGTGCTATTTCTATGGCCTGCTCTCTCAGCCCTCGCCCGGCCAGCAGGCGGGCCGATTCACGCGCGGCCTGGTTTCGTCGTGAGGTTTCGTACATTTGCCGAAGCGAATCCTTGACCAGGTCCACTTCGCCCGCCTTGGCGGCATCGGCGGCCACTGCGGCCAACGATTTATCCTTCGGCCCGGATTCGTATATCACAGACGCCGCCGCCAATCGCCCCCTCAGCGTTTCCCGCGAAATCTTGTGCGTTTCGCCAGAAGCCGCGGTGTCCACAACAGTTGAAATTCCTTCGACCGGCCGGGCGGCGGTATCCCGGTCGCGCCGTTCCCCGCCCAGATGCGTTACCACCGCAATGGTGATGATAAGTGCTGCGATCAGCCCCAGGACTGCCGTCACAACTGCCACTGGCGCCAGCCACTTCCAAGTCCCGTTGGGGACGGGAGGCGGCTTGGCCGGGATGGCCTGCACCACCGTGCCAGATGGGCCCACCATGGTCGGCGCCGGATTCGTCGTCTGCATCGCGCCGCCGAACAGATCTTCGTAGGCATACATCAGTGAGGCTTTAAAGATGGGCATGGCGATGAAAAATCCAATGAGGAAGACCAGGAGGCCAGCCAGTCTGAGCAGCAGCAGGAGGATTACGAAGCCAAGGAATTTCCACCAATGCCGGGTCACGGTCTTGCGGCTCAATTCCATGGCCGACCAGAAGTCCAGCCCCTTGTCAATAATCAGAGGCAGGGTGAACGTCCACGCCACCCCCAGATAAATGCCGGGCAAAATACAGCAGATGAATCCGAGCACGATCAGCACCAGCGACACGAAGGAGCCAAGGAAGAGATGGAGGAAACGATTGCTGAAGCCGGAGAAGGCTGTATCGACGGTCGTTGCCTCTCCACGAATCCTTTTCAGGAAGAACATATATAATCCACCGGCGAGTGGACCGCCTATGAGGATGCCGAGCACCGACCCTTCCGCCGTGGTCTTACCGTTGCCCGATGAAAAAACGGCCCCGGAGGAATGCGCGATGAACGACAGCACAGTAATCAGCGCCGTGATGCCAACGATGGGCCAGAAGTCCCCCCGCACCAGCGCCCAGCCGCGGCGCAGGCAACTGCCGATGTTCAACTCGTAATCGCGCGCCAGAATTTCCCGGGCCAGCGCCTCGCCACTCGGCGGCGGCGCGGAAGGCGCGGTGCTGGCGATCGTGTCCACCGCCGTCTTCACCTGGCTGACTTGCTGGTAGCGGCGTTCCGGATCCTTCTCGAGGGCACGCAGCACCACGTCGTCCAACCGCACGTCCACCTCCACCTTGCGGGACGACGGCGGGGCGAATTTCCCCAGCGGCAATTCCCCCGTCAGCATTTCATAGAACACCACCCCCAGGGAAAAAATGTCCGCGCGATGATCCACCGTCGTGGGGTGTTCCACCTGTTCCGGCGCCATGTAATGCGGCGTGCCGATTGCGCCCCTCGTGTCCGTGAGAGCAACATCCGGCCCGCCGCCCAAAATTTTCGCGATGCCAAAATCGGCGATCTTCACCCGGCCCTTCTTGTCTACCAGAATATTCTCCGGCTTGATGTCACGATGCACGACGCCTTCGTCATGGGCGAACTGAAGCGCCTCGCAAATTTGGGGAACAATCTGAAGCGCCTCGCGCGGAGACAGTTTGCCCGCCCGTTCCAACTGCCGCAGGTTCAGTCCATCCACGTATTCCATGATAAAGAACGGCAGCCCGTTCACCTGGCCGAATTCGTGGACGGCCACGATGTTGGGATGGGTCAACTTGGCCAGCGCGCGCGCTTCGCGATTGAATCGCTCGACAAAGCCCGGGCCGCCCGCTGTCTGCGGCGGAAGAATCTTCAGCGCAACGACGCGATCCAGCGCCGGCTGGCGCGCCTTATAGACGGCGCCCATGCCGCCCTGGCCGATGAACGCGAGAATCTCCAGTTGCGGAAACAACCGGGCCACCTCCTCGATGCCCGGCGGCTGGAACGGCGCGGCTTCCGGCTGCGTGCCAGTATCGTTGACGGCGCCCTCTTTGAGCAGGCAGGCGGGGCATAGCCCCTCCAGCACGCCTGAGGGCAGCGGCCCTCCGCATTTCGGACATTTTTTTCCCATATTCTGGTCTGCTTCGGCTTCACTCATACACCCTCCTCCTAAGCAAATCCCGGATAATGTTACATGATGTTACATGAATTTCCCTTGCCCAATCAACGATGCAGGCGTATTATAATGGCGGGTTAAAGAAGGGTAAAATTTGGACGTGAACCGTTCCGAAGGAGTTGAAAATATGAAAAAGCACGCATCAGTTTATTGGGTCAGTCTCATTTCCCTTGCCACAGCGGTCGTTTTCATCGGTATTCCCTGGAATCTCGCTGCGGCGGACGGCACGATTTCGAACACCGCGCCGGCAACCGTGACCACGCCTCCAGCAGCCCCGGCTGCCAGCGTTGGCGCGCCGGCTCCGGCGCTTGCCTTCGGCGTGGCGGAGGTGGTCAAAATGTACCAGGGCGGAATCAGCAAGGAAGTCATAGTCGGCTATATTGATAATACCGTTCTGCCTTTCCATCTCGACGCGGACGGAATCATTTACCTGCAACACTTGGGCGTGCCGCAGGAGGTGACCTATCATTTGATTAAACGCGACGGCGAATTGCAGAAACAGGCGGATGCGGCCTACCAGCAGCAGGCACAGGCCTTTCAGCAGCAACAGCAAGCGACGGCAGCAACGGCGGCTGGTAATAATCCAGTCGTCGCTGGCAATACAGCTCCGCCTGTGGTCATGCCCGGCACCCCGCCGCCTGCCGTGTACCCATACCCGGATGCCGCGCCTCCTGTAGTTGCTCCGGATTACGGCGTTTACCCTTATTATGGTTATCCCTATTACTACGGGCCAAATGTTGTGATTGGTGGTTGGGGTTGGGGCTGGGGCCCTGGTGGATGGGGATGGGGTTGGGGCAGAGGAGGCTTTGGTCACGGCGGATTTGGCCGTGGAGGTTTTGGCGGCGGCCACGGCGGCGGCGGGCACCGCTAAGAAGCGGCGGCCAGTTCTTCCTCAAAATCCACGATCTCCTTGATCTGGACCAGGAACCACCGGTCAATTTTCGTGAGGTTGTAAATCTCTTCGATGCCGAACCCCGCGCGCAAGGCGTGGCGGATGAAGAATATTCTTTCGGCGTTGGGCGAACTGAGTCTTTGGCGGATCAGTTCCGCAGGCAAAATGGCCCGGTCGCCATAGACTTCGCCCCCGATGCGCCACGGTTTGCCATCGCCGCCAAGGCCGTGGCGGCCAATTTCCAGCGAGCGCAGGCACTTCTGCAATGATTCCTTGAAGGTGCGGCCTATGGCCATGGCCTCGCCGACCGACTTCATTTGCGTGTTGAGCGTCGGATCGGCCTCGGCGAATTTCTCGAAGGCAAAGCGCGGAATTTTTGTGACGACGTAATCAATGGTCGGTTCGAAGCTGGCGGGCGTTTCGCGGGTGATGTCGTTCCGAATCTCGTCCAACAAAAAGCCGACGGCCAGTTTGGCGGCGATTTTGGCAATGGGGAACCCGGTGGCTTTGGAGGCCAGGGCCGAGGAACGCGAGACGCGCGGGTTCATTTCAATGATGACCATGCGCCCGTTGTCGGGGTTGACCGCGAACTGGATGTTCGAACCGCCGGTTTCCACGCCAACGGCCCGAATGACCGCAAAGCTGGCGTCGCGCATGATCTGAAATTCCTTGTCGGTCAGCGTTTGAATGGGCGCCACGGTGATGGAATCGCCAGTGTGGACACCCATCGGATCAAAATTTTCAATCGAACATATAATGACGCAGTTGTCGGCTTTGTCGCGCATGACCTCCATTTCAAATTCCTTCCAGCCGAGGAGCGATTCCTCGATGAGGATTTCGGAGACGGGCGAAAGTTCGAGGCCGCGTTTGGCCATGGTTTCAAATTCTTCGCGATTGTAGGCGATGCCGCCGCCGGTGCCGCCCAGGGTGTAGGCGGGACGAATGATCAACGGGTAACGCCCGATTTTTTCGGCGACGGCGCGGGATTCCTCCTGATTGTGGGAAGTGCCGCTGATGGGGACATCCAAACCGATGGAGAGCATCAACTCTTTGAAGATTTGGCGGTCTTCACCGCGCTCGATGGCGGCGGCATTGGCGCCGATCATCTCGATGCCATATTTCTCGAGCGTGCCGAGCCGATGCAAGGCCATGGCGGTGTTGAGGGCCGTCTGGCCGCCGAGCGTCGGCAGCAGGACCAGTTTGCCCTTCGCGCCGATGCGCCGCATTTCCGCGATTTCGCGGGCAATGATTTTTTCGACGCATTCGGGTGTGATCGGCTCGATATAAGTGCGGTCGGCGAATTCGGGATCGGTCATGATGGTCGCCGGATTGGAATTGACCAGGACAATGCGGTAGCCTTCTTCCCGCAGCGCTTTGCAGGCTTGCGTGCCGGAATAATCAAATTCACAAGCTTGTCCGATGATGATCGGACCCGCGCCAATAATGAGAACGGAATGAATGTCAGTGCGCTTGGGCATAATCGCACCCGAACCTTAGAGGCGTCGGGGCGGATTGTCAGCCGTTTTCTGATGGGGCAAATCCGGTTTTGAACCGGATGTCCCCCCCACCCCCCCGCTACAGTGCTACAAACGTTGATTATCAATGATTTAGGGTGCAACAGGGGTGCTACAATTTGGCTTTTTTGTTGCACCTGTAGCACCCTTCCAGGCATTGAGTTGGTCGCGGAAGCGCTTTTCCGACCGCAATTCTGCGATCGCTGCCTTTTTCTCTGCGATGACGTCCAGGCCCTCACCGGCGTCTATTCTCTCCGCGCTTTCTGCCTGCTTCCTGGTGTGCGCCCTTTGTTCTTCCTCCCACTGCGCCCGGGCCTCCTTTCTGAGGCTGCTGGCTTGCTCCATCTCCTGCAACCTGAGCTGGATGGCGTCTTTCGGCACGTAACGCTTGAGAGCTTCGCGGAAGTCTGTGCCGATGTAGCCTCGACCGACGCTCGTTCCGACGCGGATTGTCCGCGGCTTGACGCCGTAATTCGCCAAAACCCTGGCGATTTCCACTTCTGTTACCCTTTTCCCCTCAAAATGGACTGATGGAACCCATCCTTCTCCACCTGAGAGCCTGTCCACCGAGACGCGACTGAGGATTTTGGTCCCTTCTTCACCGACCATGATTTCGAGCAGGTCGAGCAACAGGCCCGCGCCTTGCAAGTTGTGGATTTCCCCGCCTGCCAACCAGGCTGCGGCGTCGCGAAGCTGTCCGAACCATGTTTCGCCGGCGATGGCTGCCAGCACTGCCAGCGGCTCATAAGTGTCGGCGGCCCTGTCGTTGAGGCCCGGCAATCTTGTCTGCGCGGCCTGTGATACGGCGAGGCTGTTGTCCGCCGCAAAGCGGAGGCATTTTCCGACCAAACCTTCCGGCTTGAACTCTGTCAAAGGCAGGCATTTTTCAGCCACCAGTTTGCGCTGCATTCGAACGACGATTGACCGGTCGGCGATGGTGTCCGGGACATTGCCAATCATGGCCACCACTTTTGGGCAGTAGCAATCGTAGCGCACCAACTTTTCCCGCCTTGGGCCTTCTTCCGGCGCGGCTTCCTCCGCTGTTTCGAGACATTGGTCTTCCTGGACGGTTGACTGCAACCTGATGACGAATGCGGTGCGCCAGGTATTGCCGCAATTAAGGATGCCGCGCATGACGCCGTTGCCTGTCAAGTATGTGTCGGCTTCGTCTATGAGGAGGGTTGGCCCGTACTCGTCGATGGCCCTGAACAGGGCGCCGACGGTGATATTGGAAGCGACCAGGCTCCTGGAGGCGAGTCCGGCGAGGACAGACAGGAGCGTTGTTTTGCCGCACCTTTTCTCCGGTGACTCAATGGCGACGTAAGCGACAGCATCGCGTTCCTTATAGACGTAAGTATGCACCACCCACACTGCCAAGGCAGTGGCCGCCTGTTCCGGGATGACCACATGGGCCTGGATGGTGGATTTGATGTCGTCCAGCAACCGGCCGAGCACGACGGGCTCGGCGGCGGGCCGGGGTTTGGCGAATTGGAACAACTGGTTTGAGTTTTCTTTCATATATTTCACTGTTTCATTATTCATTAGATAAATATTATGGTTAATGCATCATTTCGTCAACAGATATTTTAAAGAATTTGTAAAAAACTTTCACTTTTGAGGCAAATTCAACTTAAAGGCTTGAACTGCAAAGATTTAAGAACTTTAACCGCGAAATACTCTAAATAGGCGAACCCTGAACCTGGAATGCTTTCAGGGCAAGGCGGGCGCAACGACGGAGGGAACAAGAGAAAAGGCCTTTGCCCGCAGATCACGCAGATGGACGCAGATGAAGCAGGCTTTTCCCGTATCGGCGTTAATCTGCGTGAACTGCATAATGGCCGCGAAAGAACGCAGAGCGGAAAAGCCGGAGGTGGCAGGGGAATGTTGGGCAGGGGAATGAGAGCCACAGATTGAGACCGGTGAACACCCCCTCTTTTCCTTGTTTTCGAGGAGCCTTTCCAGATCAATTCGTGGGAGTAAATTGCAAGAAGCCAGACGTTACTGTCGAGAAGAACGCGCACGGGGCAGGGCGAGAATTTCCTCTTCCGTCAGGCCGCTTTTGCGCGGCAACCGGTCGAATGCCGCCAACGCGCGATCCACTTCGTTATCCGCCGAAAAAAGATATTGATAGACGCGCTCGACTTGCTCATCGGGCAGCCGCTGGATTTCTTCGATGACTTGAGTTGCGTTCATCCTTTCAAATGTAATCACTGCCGCCAAAAAAGCGAGCAGGAAATGGCCCATGTGCCTGAAGCTTCGGCCGTCCGTTTGGGGGTTTGAGAAAGAGGTCATTCCGAAATATTTTTAAGCGGACGCGGATTTGTTGGTGGACAGAGTGGGCGGGGTGCGGATGAGAAAATGTTGACATGCTCGGAACCGACCCCTTTCCCTGCGCCACAGATTAAGATTGTTGAAACCGGATACAGGCAATAAAATTACATCGTTCCACAAAAAAGCACACGTCAGAGTCCGCGTATCGCAAATAACCGTTTAACAGCGTCCTTGAGTTTCATATCACCCCGCCTATCTTGGCCCGGATCCGGCGACCTTTCCGGATACCCAAACTGAATTGGAAGCGTTACGTTCGTCGTTCGGCTCTTATTCAAAACATTCGCAATTTCCTTCTCGCTCATCTTGTAGATGTTAGTCGGAACGTCCCCTACAAAGCAATGCCCTACTAGATTATCGGTAATAATAACAGGCACCCCATAACCAACTGAAGCAAGTTGGGTTTCAAACATACCAAGGTAAATGCGTTCGCCGCCAGCCACGACCACGAACGGTATAACACGGAAATGGCAAGCCTGCGCCAATCGAATCGCAGCAACCGGAGTTATTACAATTGTGTGATTCGTTACATTCCAGTCAACGAAATCATTGTCCGAGAGTATTGGGTGATCGGCGAGCTCAACAATTTTAAGATTCTTGTCAGTGTCCCTGCCGGGATATGAAGGATGTTGGACGAGGTAAATACCGATGGTCTCTGATCCGCCAGGAATATTTGTCGTTTGGCCCCACGCTCCACAGGCAACCAATTCCACAAGTATAAGTAATAACCAGTGTTTCATATTGTTTTCCACGCTGTCTGTCATAAGTGGGCCCCATCCTTTAGACCACGGAGCGCAGAAAATAATATGGACTCTGTCGGTCCGCTGTCATTTGTACTTTTGTTTGTCTGTCGTTCCTTCTGCGCTTCAAAACCCTTTGGAAAAGAGAGAACGAGCCGTGCCTGGCACTGTCCTCCACCGCAGGCAGGTCGCAATTGACGTAAAGAATCCGATCCGCGCCGAGGCTCTCGGCCAAAGTGGTCTTGCCAACGCGGCGGACGCCGCACAGCCATGCGATCGGAACATCGCGCCAGGCAGCTTCAATCCTCTGTAGCCAGAATGGTCTTGCGATCATGCAAGTGAACTGTACAAGTAGTCAGTCCAAATGTAAAGTATGATGGCGGTATGGCAGGATTCACAGGAAATTTGCCCCCTTGGTCCTTGCTGACTTGTGAACCTTTGGATGAGAGCGGTTTAAGAGAGTGGAGATTAAAAAAGTTTGGGTTGTTGGCCGCCGGGGGCTTTCAGGCCCAGCTTTTGGTAGCTCAATTCCGTGGCCACGCGGCCTTGCGAAGTCCGATTGAGATACCCTTCCATTATCAGGAACGGCTCGTAAACCTCCTCCAAGGTGTCGGGTTCCTCGCCCACCGCCACCGCCAGGGAATTGATGCCGACAGGGCCGCCGGCAAATTTGACGATAATGGTTTCCAAAATCCGTTTGTCCATTTCATCCAGGCCGTTCTGGTCGATGGCCAGCATGGCCAGGGCCTGATCGGCCACTGGAACGGTGATTTTGCCATCGCCCCGCACCTGGGCATAATCCCGCACGCGCCGCAGCAGGTTGTTGGCGATGCGCGGCGTGCCGCGGCTGCGCCGGGCGATTTCGTGCGCGCCCTGCGGGTCGATGGCAATGGCGAGCAGATTGGCGGAGCGGACGACGATTTGCTGCAATTGATCGGCCGTGTAATAATCCAGCCGCTCGCGAATGGGGAAACGGGTAAGCAACGGCGCTGTCAACAAACCGCTGCGCGTGGTCGCGCCGATCAGGGTGAAACGGGGCAAATTCAACCGCACACTGCGGGCGTTGGGGCCCTGGTCGATGATGATGTCCAGCTTGAAATCCTCCATCGCCGGATAGAGATATTCCTCGATGGTCTTTTGCAAACGGTGGATTTCATCAATAAACAAGACATCGCCCTCCTCCAGATTGGTCAGCAAGCCGGCCAGGTCGCCGGCCTTCTCGATGGTCGGGCCGCTGGTGCATTTGAGGCCCGCGCCCATGCTTTTGGCAATAATGTGGGCCAGGGTGGTTTTGCCCAGGCCGGGCGGCCCGCTAAACAACAGATGGTCCAGGGCTTCGCCGCGCTGTTTGGCCGCCTGCACGGCGATTTCCAGGCGTTCCTTGACATTGGCCTGGCCGACAAACTCGGAAAAAAGCGACGGACGCAGCGTCAACTCCAACGCGGCATCCGGCTTGGCCAACACATCCGATACAACTCGCTCCGGCATCGCCGTTAAGGATGGGCAAAGCCGCCCGGAGCGACAAGGCAAAACTGGCCCGGCGCGAAAGGCGGGGCCGGTGGCGCGAATTTCACTTTTCTTGGCGCTTCTCTGGCTTGGGAAAAGTTCCAGCGATTGAAAGGATTGAGAATTGGTCATTGAAAATCTGTCATCTGTCATTTAGCCAGGCATCGATTCGGACAATTGTATTCCGATGACCAATAACAGATTTTCAATGGCCAATTCTCAATCGAAAAGGACTGCCGATTTCCCGGTTGACCGGCGGTTCAACCGCCAAAACCTGCGGATGCTGCCGTGGCCGATGGTTCTTGCGCCCAGCCGTTTTCGCCCCGAAGAACGCGGGGCAGCATGTTTCGATAGGTCGCCAGGGCCAGCAACGGCCAACTGTTCCGATACATGTCGTACTTCAAATAAAACACCTTCGGAAATCCCGTCCCGGTCGCTTCGGTCTCGCTCCAGGTGCCGTCGCCGTTTTGTGTGCGGACGAGGTAATCGATGCCGTTTTGCAGGCTGGGCCGGTGCGGATCGTCGAAGGCGCAAAGGCCCATCACGGCCCAGGCGGTTTGCGAAGCGGTGCTCGGCCCCTGGCCTTTGAAGACCGGGTCGTCATAGGTGTTGCAACGTTCCCCCCAGCCCCCGTCCTCGTGCTGCACGCTTTCCAGCCAGTGGCGCGCCTTGATTATCCACGGCTCGGACATGTCCAGCCCCAGGGCGCGCAGGGAGCGCAGGACCTGCCATGTTCCATATATATAATTGACGCCCCAGCGCCCGTACCACGAGCCGTCGGCTTCCTGGCGGCTGCGGACGAATTCCAGCGCTTTTTGCACCTGCGGCTCTTCCAGGGTGAAATTCTCGTAACCCAGCAGTTCCAGGATGCGGGCGGTGATGTCCGCGCACTCCGGGTCCAGCATGGCGTTGTGATCGGCGAACGGCACCTTTTCCAAAATGCTTTTGGTGCAATCCTTGTCGAAAGAGGCCCAGCCGCCGTCTTTGCATTGGAAGGTGAGCATCCAGTCCAGGCCCCGTTGGAAGCAGGCGTCGCGCCGGGGCGGATCGGACGTCGGAATCTTGCGCAGGGCCAGCAGGACCATGGCCGTGTCGTCCACGTCCGGGTTCCATTTGTTGTTGAATTCAAAGACCCACCCGCTCGGTTCGACCTGCGTCCGGTTTTTGTAATGCCAGTCGCCGCGGAAACGGACTTCCCGGGCCATCAGCCATTCACAGGCTTTGACCAGCGCCGGATGATCGCTGGACAACCCCGACTCGTGCAGCGCGATGGTGACGATGGCCGTGTCCCAAACCGGAGACATACACGGCTCGATACGGACGTCGTGCTCGGTTTCGTGCGTGAGTTTTTCCAATTCCTCCTCGCACCGGCGGACAAGCGGATGGTCGTCCGGATAGCCAAGGGCTTTGAAGGCGATCATCGAGTTGAGCACGCCGGGGAAAATGGCGGCCAGGCCGTCGCTGCCTTCAAAACGGGCCACCATCCATTCCTCCGCTTTTTTGAGGGCGCGCTTGCGGAAGGGATGGATGTTGCGTTTGGCAAAATGCTCGGCGAATCTATTGACGCTGTCCACCCAGATGAAAAAATTGCGCCAGGTGAAGCGTTGCGGGTCGCGGGGCAGCATGAGATCGCGCTCGTGAAAGCCGTGCGGGTACAACTCATCCAGCGTGGCTCCGCTGCGCGGTGCGCGGGTCGGTTTGAAATGGTTGATGATTGAGAGCGGCACGATCATCGAGCGGCTCCAGGAGCTCATCTCGTTGAAATTGACGTAGAACCATTTTCCAATGAGCATGACTTCGCAGGGAATGGTCGGCACATATTTCCAGGGGAACAGGCCGAGCACGGCGAGATAGAGCTTGGAAAAGGTGTTCAGGCGCGGAATCCCGCCCAGGCTCAGGGCCGTTTGGCGCGCGCGCAACATGCGCGGGTCGGTCATCGGCACCCCGGCCAGTTTGAGCGCCAGATAGGCCTTGACCGTGGCGTTGATTTCCGCCGGGCCGCCCGGATAAATGTTCCAGCCGCCGGTCGGAACCTGCATCGCGAAAAGGTGATTGACCGCTTTCCGCTGCCAGTCTTCATCCACGCTACCGTTCCAATGATGGAAAGCGAGCACATCCGCCACCAAGGTGCAATCAACCAAAAGTTCGCCGATCCAATAACCCTCCGGTTTCTGCTCGCGCAGCAGGTAATCTTGCGACCGGGCGATGGCGGTTTCCAAAACTGGCAGAGTGAGCGAATCCAAATCCGACGCCTGCGGGGCCTGAACCATTTGGCCGTTGTCTAAAGCATAAGCAGACACGCGGATAATGTGCGCAGCGGCCCTCCAGGTGTAAAGCTCTTTTTCCACTTTGAAGTGCGCCCCTTCCACTGCTACCTTTTCCCTCATGGTCGTCAAATTCACCAAAATGAGCGGGGCGGGCAACGATTTCGTGTTGATCGATAATCGCGCCCAAACGATCCCGCTCGACGCCGCGCAGGCCGCGCGCTTGTGTGACCGTCATTGGGGCATTGGGGCCGACGGCCTCATTGTCCTCAAGCCCTGCGCCTCCGGCAAGGCGGATTGGGCCTGGGACTTTTACAACAGCGACGGCAGCCTGGCGGAAATGTGCGGCAACGGCGCGCGTTGTTTCGGCCGCTTTGTCCGGCGGCTGACCAGCGCGCAGAATGGCTTCACCTTTGAAACCCGCGCCGGTGTTGTCACCGCCCGTTTCAAGGGCGAAGCCGTGGCCGTCACTCTGACTGCGCCCAGGGACATGCGTTTGCAGGAGATGATTTCGCTGAGCATCGGGCCGACGGCCATTCATTCTCTGGACACGGGCGTGCCCCAGGCGGTGCTGTTTGTCCCGGACGCGGACCGCGCCATGGTGCTGAACCTCGGCTCGGAGATTCGCCATCACCCCCATTTCGCGCCGCGCGGCACCAATGTGAATTTCGTCCAATTACCCGGCGGCAACGCCATCCGCGTCCGCACCTACGAGCGCGGAGTGGAGGGCGAGACGCTGGCCTGCGGCACGGGGGTGACGGCGTCGGCCTTGATTGCGGCTGAACTGCACCATTTGCAATCGCCCGTCGCCGTGCAAGTGCTGGGCGGAAAAGTGCTGGATGTGAGTTTTGAAAAAAGCGGCGGCCAATTCACCAACGTTGTTCTGAGCGGTCCGGCCGACTTTGTGTTTGAGGGCAGGATCGAGCTGACGGACCCGCTGGAAAACCGCGCCGCCGCCGGGCCGTAAAATTTTTTGCGTGGCGCCACCTTCGACAAACCCAAGAGCCAGCCCTTACGCCATCCTGCGCAACCGGGATTTTTTGTATTATTTGCTGGGCCGTGTCATGGCCTCCTTCGGCCAGCAAATGCTGACGGTGGCCGTGGGTTGGGAAATTTATGAGCGCACCCATTCCGCGCTCGCCTTGAGCTTTGTCGGATTGGCCGCCTTTCTGGCCATGGTGGTCATGACCCTGCCGGCCGGCCACGTCGCCGACACCCGGGAACGCAAGCAGGTGATTATCCTGATGCAAGGAGCGATGGCGCTGACCTCGCTGGGTTTGGCGTTCGTTTCCTGGAAGGGGATGCCGGTGGCGTGGATTTTTATCTGCCTCTTCGCGGCGGGCGTGGCGCAAACTTTTCTCTGGTCGGCCAGCGCGTCATTTCTTCCGCAATTGGTGGCCCGGGAGGAATTTCCCCTGGCGGTCAACTGGAATTCCACCACCTTCCAATTCTCCGCCGTGACCGGTCCGGCGGCGGGCGGCGCCCTCATTGCATTGACCCACAGCGCGGCCACCGTCTATGCCCTCAACGCCCTGGCTGCCTTGTTTTGTCTGGCCATGATTTGCCTCGTCCGCGCGCATCACAAGCCCGTGGTGAAGCAGGAGGTATCCATCGAATCGCTTCTGGGCGGATTTCGGTTTGTCTTCAACCACCGCGTGATTCTCGGCGCCATAACCCTGGATATGTTCGCTGTCTTGTTTGGCGGGGCGACCGGACTATTGCCCCAATATGCCAAGGACATCTTGAAGGTTGGGCCGCAGGGGCTGGGACTTTTGACGGCGGCCCTGCCGGTCGGCTCAATCACCTGCGCCCTGCTCATGGCCCATCGTGCTCCCATGGAAAAAGCGGGACGCGCCCTGATCGCGGCGGTGATAATCTTCGGCGTGGCCACGGTGGCTTTCGGCTGGTCGCGCTGGTTTTGGTTTTCGATGCTCATGCTGTTCCTCTGCGGTTTTGTGGACAACGTCAGCGTGATTGTCCGCCACACCCTGGTGCAATTGCTCACGCCGGATGCGATGCGCGGACGGGTCTCGTCCGTCAACAATTTATTTATCGGCACCTCCAACCAACTGGGGTGGTTTGAATCAGGGCTGGTCAGCCAGTGGTTCGGCCCCGTCTTTTCGGTGGTGTCGGGAGGCGTGGCCACCGTTTTGGTGGTCCTGGCGGTGGCCTGGATCTGGCCGGAAATCCCGCGCTTCGGCCGCCTGGTGCAACCCGAAGGGCCGAATCCCCCAAGCCCCGGCCCGGCGGACGTCCCTCAAAAATAATCGGGCGCGTTGCCCGGCTTCCATTTGATGTTGCAGCCCATGCTGGCGGTTTGCCGTTCCGCGACCGGTTTGCCCGCCAGCACCGCGTCGAGCGCCGCGCGCAAGTCCCGGCCCGTGACCGGACGGCCGTTGCCGGGGCGGCTGTCGTCGAACTGCCCGCGATAAACCAGCCTGCGGTTCTTGTCAAAAAGAAAAATATCCGGCGTGCAGGCGGCGCGATAAGCCCGGGCGGCGGACTGCGTCTCGTCGTAGAGGTAGGGAAAAACATAACCCGCCGCCTTCACTTCCTGCTTCATTTTTTCCGGGCTGTCCTCGGCGTAATTTTGGACGTCGTTGGAATTGATGGCCACGATGGCCGCCCCGCGCTGCTGGTATTCCCGGCCCAGGTCCGCCAAAGCGGACCGGATATGTTTGACATAGGGGCAATGGTTGCAGATGAAAAGGACGAGCAGGGCCGGGGCCGATTTAAAATCAGCCGGCGAAATCATTTGCCCGCGGGTATCCGGCAGGCGAAAGTCCGGCGCGCTGGTTCCCAGCGGCAACATGGTGGAAGGTGTCAATGACATACGGTTATTTGGGCGGTAATTTGAGTCACACGGCCACCACTTCCACGCGGGGCGCAAAACCAAGCTTGCGGAGCATCTCTTCGCAATCATCCCACGCCAGTCCGAAGGCGCGCACATCCGTCAAACCCAGACGGGAGACAACTTGTGAAAGCGTGGCAGCATCGCCTTCGGCGAATTCGCCGTCCATCAAGGCGCGCTCCGACCAATCCACCAGTTGCGCCAGCGTGATCTCGTGATGGAGATAGGCCGCGATCCGGGCCGCCACGACCTGTTTCGTGATTGTCATGATGGTATCCTACACTTTCCGGTGGCCTTTATCCACAGGGAATTTTTCATCGTTTTGCGACCGCGTGCTCATCGTTCGACGCCGAGTTTATGGCAGACGTCGGCTGAAACGAAGCAGGAAACAACTATCATTCGGCCGGAAGTGTGCTATATTGGGGCAAAGGAGAAGGTATTTCATCAGGGGACTCAAGTTACGCAGCCGGGTTGCCGATGAAAGAACGGGGATGTTGTCACCAATGGTTGGAAATGCAGGGTTGGTCGCCCGCCACAAAACAGCACTGATTGTGGAAGGCGGAGCGATGCGCGGAGCGTGGGCGGCAGGGGTGCTGGCCTATCTTCAGGAGTGCGGGCGGCGGCAATACGATCTGGTTTATGCGGCCTCTTCCGGCGCCTGTTCGGCAGCCTATTTCGTCGCGGACATGTGGGAGCCGGGTCTGGCCATCTGGCGCGAACTGGCCTGCAATGTCGTTCGCAAAAGCAATTTCCTCCGGCGCAAACCAATTATTGACCTGGCTTACCTGGTCGATTATGTCATCCGCAAGCGCATCCCGCTTTCCGTCGAGCTGCTGCAAAAGATGCCCACCCGCTTTTTCATCGTCCTGACCGACTGTCATACGGGTGAACCGGTTTATTTTCATGCCTGCGATGACCGGGTCTTCGCGGCCCTCCGCGCCACTTCTTCCATGCCTTTGGCGACGCGCGGGTTTGATTACGTGGACGGCCATCCCTTCGCCGACGGCGGAGTGGCGGATCCCATTCCCCTCCAGCGGGCTATACAGGATGGCGCGACGGACATCACCGTGGTGCTGACACACAATCCCGCCTTCCGCCTCAAACCGATCCCGCGCTGGATGGGCTGGCTGGCCTACCCGGATTTTCCCGAAGTGGCCCGGGTCTGGACCGCGCGGCAAAATGTCAATTACAACGCCGCCCTCGACTTGATGAAGGAACCGCCGCCGGGGGTCCGGATCCAGGTGTTTCGTCCGTTCCGGCCACTGCCGGTGGGCTCCTTCTCCGTTAAGCCGAAAGAAATCGCCGCCGCCCTGATTTTGGGCCACGACGAGGCATTGCAACAAATGGAAGTCGTGGAGGCGAAACCGGTGGGCGGTTCAGTTCGCGATTAATTTCGCGGCTGGGGGGAATCATCGCCGCCACTGTGAATGACATTATCGCGTGTTGCTGACAAACGCGATCCGCGTGCTGTCCGGCGACCACGAAGGGACATTCATCGTTCCTTGTCCGCCATAGACATAGGCTATCACCTTCGGCTGGCCGCCCTTGATCGGCAGCAAGCGAAGGTAGATTTGTTTGTAATAGGGATGGTCCTTTGGATCCACCTCCTTGCTGAAGGAAATAAATGCGATCCATTTTCCATCGGGAGAAACATGGGGAAACCAATTGTTGAACTCGTCGTTCGTCACTTGTTCCTGGTCCCGCCCGTCCGGCTTCATCCGCCACAGTTGCATTGTCCCGTTGCGGGTGGAATTGAAATAGATATGCTTCCCGTCCGGCGTGTATTCGGGGCCGTCGCTCAAGCCCGGCGCCTCCGTCAGCCGCGTTTCCGTTCCCCCGCCGTCGGACCGCATTTTGTAAATGTCGAACTTTCCGTTCCGTCCGCCTGTATAGACGAGAAATTTTCCGTCGGGCGACCAGCCGTGAAAATAGGACGGCGTCAACGGCGTGATCGCTTTGGGTTCTCCGCCTCCGACCGGCACCGTGAAAACACGCGACTGCCCGCCGTGAATTTCGCTCTGGTCGCTGATGCCCAGCATGGTCCCGTCGAACGACAACACATGATCGTTGTTGTTCCGTACGCAAGGCTCGGTGTTCAGGATTGACGGTGTCTTGCGGGCGAGATCGAAGCGGCACAATCGTCCCCAGCCCGCCGCCCGTCCGCTGATGTTATAGATCAGCGCCTGACCGTCGCGCGTCCAGTTTGGCGCCTCGAACGGCTCCTCCGATCTGTATATCTGCTCCAGTTTGCCGCTCTGAACATTGAGGATTTCCATCACGCTCCCAATGTAGTACGAATAGGGCACAAACCCTTCCGGCGCGGGGCGGATGATTCGCACGTCGCGGAAAACGGCCTTCTCCACCACGTCCGCCGTGTGCGAGCAAATGAAAAGCCCGGCGCACACTTCGTCGCCCAAATCAAAGTTGGTCAGTTGCGCGCTGGCAAACGGCTCCCCGTAACGCGCCGCCGAAAAAATATAATTGTTTCCCCTGCGCTCGAACTGCAGCACGTTGGCGTTGCTGATGCTCAGCGCGATTTGTTCGGTATTGCTTCCCGCCGCGCGGCGGAACTGCAGGGAGGTCAGGCCGTCCCCGTGCTCCGCGCAATCCGCATAGGGCGCGCCCGTCTCCAGGCTCGGGCGCACCATCCAGCCAACTTTTCTGTGGGCGATGGCGCCTTGGCCGATGAATTCAATCCGTGTGCGAAGAATGAAATCCCCCTTCATCTTCCTCCACAGATAATGGAACTGGTCGGTGGTGAACCACATGTTCGTCCCCGCGCCGCTCAGGGTGTATTCCTGGCTGGCGGGGTCGTAGCTGGCCGAGCCGGCCAGCTTGGGCGAACCAACGTCGCCCTGCGATTCAAACTCGCCCAGCGAGGCGTCCTGGGAGCGGGCCGTAAAAATTCCCGATGAAAGAAGAGCGCACATTGTCAGTAAAATGTTGTGGCGGGTGCCGGTATTCATTAGGGGGGAAAGCTGGGCCGCACACCTCCAAAAAGCAAGCACTTTGCGGGTCAGACGGGCGTCGAGCCGCGACCTGCCCCCTCATAATTTCAGCCTGGCCGATTCACGCCGCGACAGGAGAGAAAGGCGTCAACCCCGCCGGCATATCAACATTTTGTCTGCCGCACCCCGCCCGCTCTGCCCGCCAACAAATCCGCCTTCTCCCCGCAAGCTTTCGGGGCTTCGGTGCGACAAGTCTGCCACCGCCACGGCCATTCCGAACACGGCTTTTTTCTCTCTGTGTTCTGTTTGGTCTTTGTGGCTAAATGAATCCATATGATCGGCCAACAATCTCCGCTGGAAGTCCCCATTGGCGCGGGCCGCCGGGATCAACGCTGGCGGGTGCCTGCGGTTTGCCTTGTGCTGGTTGCGATCACGTTCGCCGTTTTCGGCCAGACGCTGCGGCATGAGTTCGTGGACTACGACGACGATGATTATGTGTATGATAATCCGATGGTGGCCCGGGGTCTGACGCTCAAAGGAATCGTCTGGGCGTTTAACGGCGTTCACGCCAACAACTGGCACCCGCTGACCTGGCTTTCCCACATGCTCGACTGCCAGTTATACGGACTGCATCCCGGCGGACATCATTTCACCAATGTCCTCCTCCACGCCGCGACGGTGATCGCGCTCTTCCTGGTTCTGCGCCAGATGACCGGCGCGCTTTGGCGCAGCGCGTTTGTCGCGGCTGTCTTTGCCGTCCATCCGTTGAGGGTGGAATCGGTGGCGTGGGTGGCCGAGCGCAAAGACGTGCTCAGCGGATTGTTTTTCATGTTGACAATCGGCGCCTATGTCCGCTATGCCCGCCGTCCGTGGTCGTGGGGGCGTTACGGGTTGGTGCTGCTTCTGTTTGCGCTGGGCCTGATGTGCAAGCCGATGCTGGTGACGCTGCCTGTGGTGCTGCTGTTGCTGGATTATTGGCCGTTGCGACGGGTGGAACCCGGAAAGCTTTCAGGGTTGGTGCTGGAAAAGCTGCCCCTGCTGGCGCTCTCCGCGGCATCCTGCGTTGCCACGCTTCTGGCCCAGAACGAAGCCATTCATTCGGACGGATCATTTTCACTGCCGCACCGCTTGGGCAATGCGTTGGCAGCCTGTATGGTTTACCTTGGCCAGATGGTCTGGCCGGCGGGATTGGCGGTGCCTTATCCCTTTCCGCAAAACGGCGTGCCGGCGTGGGAAGCGGCACTGGCTGGCACCCTTCTGGCCAGCCTTTCAGTGGTTGCGTGGGAGGAGCGGCGGAGGCGGCCATGGCTGCTGATGGGATGGCTCTGGTATTTGGTGATGCTGCTGCCGGTGGCGGGAATCATCCAAGTGGGCGGGCAGGCCCATGCGGACCGATACACCTACCTGCCGCAGATTGGGATTTATGTGGCGGTGACGTGGCTGGCGGCGGAGTGGCGCGTGAAGTGGATGCAGCACGGGCCATTGCACATCGTATTCGGGGCCCTTATGGCCGCCATCCTCGTCGCGCTGATGGTCTGGGCTTGGAAACAAACCGCGCGTTGGCAAAACAGGGAAACCCTGTGGACCCACACGCTGGCCTGCACCACAGACAACTACGTGGCCCATAACGGCCTCGGCAACTATCTTCTCCAAAAAGGCAGAGTGGAGGAAGCCATTGCCCAGCTCCAAAAGGCGCTGCAAATCAATCCCCGCTACCCCTACGCCCGCAACAGTCTTGGACTCGCTCTTTTCCAGAAGGGCAGAATGGACGACGCGATTGTCCAGTATCAGGAGGCGCTGCAATTCAAGCCCTGCTATGCGGATGCGCAATTGAACATCGGCAACGCTCTCTTGCAAATGGGAAAAGTGGATGAAGCGATCACCCATTACCAGAAGGCGCTGCAAATCAATCCCGACGACGCGAACGCACACTACGATATCGGCATCGCTCTTTTTCGAAAGGGGCGGGTGGGCGAAGCGATCACCCATTACCAACAAGCGGTGCAAATCAATCCCGACAACGTGGCAGCCCATAACAACCTCGGCATCGCTCTTTTCAAGATGGGGAGAGCGGAGGAAGCGATCTCCCATTTCCTCGCAGCCATACAAATCAATCCTGACGACGAGGAAGCGCACAACAACCTCGGGAACGCTCTTTACCAAAAGGGACGGGTGGGCGAAGCGATCACCCAATACCAGGAGGCGCTGCAATTCAAGCCCTCCGACGCGGAAGCCCACTACAGCCTTGGCAACGCTCTGCGCCAAAAGGGCAGATTGGACGAAGCCATTGTCCAGTACCAGGAGGCGCTGCAATTCAAGCCCTCCCACGGGGAAGCCCACAACAATCTCGGAACCGCTCTGCGCCAAAGGGGAAGAGTGGACGAAGCGATTTCTCATTACCAAAAGGCGCTGGAAATCATGCCGGACAACGCGTCAGTCCACGTCAACCTCGCCAACGCTCTTCTGCAAAAGGGCAGAGTGGACCAGGCGATCGCCCACTTCCAAAACGCGCTGCAAATCGCCCCGGCCGATATGGAAGTCCAAAATAATCTGGCCTGGCTGCTGGCCACTTGTGCGCAGGCCTCGTTGCGCAACGGCGACCAGGCGGTGCAACTGGCCCGGCAGGCCAATGAACTGGCCGGCGGACAGAACCTGATCATCCTTCACACCCTCGCCGCGGCCTGTGCCGAGGCTGGGCGGTTTTCCGAAGCGGTGGAAACCGCGCAGCGCGCCTTGCGCCTGGCTGCGGCGCAATCCAACACCAGGCTGGCCGGGCAACTTCAGGTTGAGATGAAGCTTTATCAGGCAGGCAGGCCATTCCATAGCCCGGCACAAACACAACAGTGAATCGCGCCATCATGCGACGGCGACGGCGGGCGTCGAGCCGCAACTCGTTTTCATTCATCCGTCTGCCTCGCATTCGTGTCCAAGACCAGCTTTCTCTTTGTGATCTTTCTGTTCTTTGTGGTTAAAGAATCCGGACTTCATAATTCTTGCTTTCCTCACGGTGGAAGCGGCGTCCCGCCGCTGTATCCTCAGAGCCGGGACGGCTCTGCCACCCTGCTGTTTTTCTTAATTCATAATTCATAATTCTTAATTCTCTTCACTGCGGTGAGGTGACGTAGAAGCGGGCGTTGTAGTTCGAGGCGTTGGTGTCGTCGAATTGCATCAAGCCGTTGGTGTCGGCCATCACGCTGCCCAGGTCCAGCCACGATTGCAGGTCCGCGCTGGCCTGGATGTCGAAGCTCTCCCCGGGCGACCCTTGCGCTTGCAGCAACACCGTCCCGTCCGC